>Ga0256913_10001814_pt1 | contig 10925 bp, 9 predicted proteins | sample Axial_MatmetaG_FD_185970 | JGI IMG/M metagenome (GOLD analysis project Ga0256913, IMG submission 185970) | Deep-sea worm associated microbial mat communities from Axial Seamount, Juan de Fuca Ridge, Pacific Ocean - Axial_Mat | ecosystem: Environmental > Aquatic > Marine > Oceanic > Microbial...
TAGCTTTTCCTATAGTAATTTTCTCATTCACACTATATGATCCCATTATTTTTTTAGATAAAAATCCACCTTCAACAGCAATATATATTCTAATACCAGTATATAGTTCTTTAATATATAGAGTTTGATTTTTTCTTATTAATATTTTCTTATTACACTTAACTTTAGTATTATCAATAAATACATTAGCATTAGCCCCAGTTATAGCAATTACTACATCATTTAATGCCAATAATTCTAATCCACTTGCAAGTATTTCTAATATCGGTTTGCTTTTGTTATTACCTAATATTTTATTAGCTAAAATCATTGAATCTCTATCTATTGCACCAGATACAGGTACTCCAAAATTTCTAAAGCCATATCTGCCTAAATCTTGAATCGTTGTATATATACCTTTTGAAACTACTTTAAATATTTTCACACTACTTCTCTCTTATAAACTTGATTTTATCCCCTGGCAATACAATAAATGGATTATTACTTTCAATATCAAACATCTTTACTCTCGTTTTACCTATTATTTGCCAACCACCTGGGCTATCCAATGGATAAATTCCTGTTTGGTTATTAGCAATACCTACACTACCTTTTTCAATATGTAATTTAGGGCTATCATGTCTAGGAAGGGCTATTCTTTTATCTAAACCTCCTAAATAACAAAAACCAGGTAAAAAACCTATGGCATAAACATGATATATCTGATTTAAATGAATGCTAACAATTTCATCTTTAGATAATTTTAAATAATCACTTGCAAATTGCAAGTCACTATTTTGGGAATAATCATATTCTAAAGGTATTTCAATAATATTACTTTCAAAGTTTTCTACCATTTTAGTTTCATTAATTATAGTATTAATTTCTTTTTTAAATTTATTAAAATTGGTTTTTCCCATATCAAAATGTACTAACATGCTTGAATAAGCAAAATAACCATCAATAAAGCCTATTATATTTTTATTTAAAATATTATTGTATACAGTTTTTATAAATTGGTTTAATCGCAAATCAATTTTATCTGAAAATCTAATAAATAAATTGTCACTGCTCATTTTATAAATATCACATTTTACTTTCAATAATTATACCCTCTTGTATTAAGCTTTTATTAATAACTCTCGCATATTCTAAAGCGTTAACACCATCTCCGTGAATACAAATGGAATCACACACAATGTCAATTAATTTAGAATTAATTGAATGTACTTTATTTTCTTTGACCATTGTAATAACTCTTTTTTTAACTTCGTCACTATTTTGTATTAAAGCACCTTTTATTTTCCTTGAAACTAATGTACCATCATCATTATAACTACGATCTGAAAAAACTTCATTTACACATAAAATATTCATTTGATTAGCAATTAAACACATTTTGCTCATAGATAATGCTAAAAACATAATATTAGAATACTCTCTATTAACATTATACAAAATATCATATGCTAATTTTTCATCATTTACCGCCCTATTATATAATGCTCCATGTAACTTAACATATGATAACTTTCCACCTTCTTTATTAGCAATAACATTAAAATTATATAATTGTTGTAATATTAAATCCACAATTTTAGAATTTTCATAATGCAATTCTACTCTACCAAAATTCTCTTTATCATCATATCCTGGATGTGCCCCAATAATAACGCTATTTTCAATTGCTAAGTTTATTGTTTTTTTAATAGAATTGTCATCTCCTGCATGAAAGCCACATGCAATATTTGCACTTGATATATAATTAATTATACTAGAATCATTTTTGCTTAATTCTCCCATATCACAATTAATATCTACTTTATACATAACAACTCCTTACAATTTGTTATATAATTATATAATATAGACATACATAATAACAAATAAATGAACTAAAGGAATAATAATGAGCATATTAATGGCGAAAAATCACTTGATAAAGAATAATTTAACCTGTGTAATTACAGATGAAAAAAACATAGTATATACGTCTAATGAAAGAGGTGTTGCCCCTTTAGTAATTTTCATTCTCAAAAATTTAAAAGGCAATTTTTACTTAGCTGATAAAGTAATTGGTAAAGCCGCAGCTTATCTTTGTGTCAAAGCAAATATCAATCATGTATTTACAACTGTTATTAGTCATACAGCAATTGAAATTTTAAAACAATATAATATTTCATATGAATATGACCAGGTAGTAACTGCAATTCAAAATAGAACTAAAGATGATAACTGCCCAATGGAACAATTGTCCGTTGGAGTAAGTGATTATAACGAGATGTTTGATAAAGTTTATTCCTGGTTAGTTGAAAGAAATCTTATTTAAATTTTTATTAAAAGGTGGATAAATTATCCCTTTTTCAGTAACAATAGCTGTTATATTTTCATTAGGTGTTACATCAAATGCCGGATTAAGTATTTTAATATTTTCTGGAGTTATACGATTATTTAATATTTTAGATACTTCATCTATATTTCTATTTTCAATAGGAATAAGTTGTCCACTTTCTAGTGTCATATCTATAGTAGATGTTGGCGTTGCAATATACATTGGTATATTATAGTATTTTGCAATAATTGAAACACTTAAAGTCCCAATTTTATTTGCCACATCTCCGTTTGCTGCTACCCTATCGCAACCTGTAATTACAGCATCAATCATCCCTTTACTCATGAAATGAGCCGCCATATTATCAGTTATAACAGTTACATCAATATTGCTATTACTTAATTCAAAAGCTGTTAACTTTGCTCCTTGTAAACGTGGCCGTGTTTCATCTGCATACACTTTATAATCTATGCCTCTATCTTTTCCTATATAAAATGCCGCTGTAGCCGTTCCATATTTGGTAGTTGCAAGGATTCCAGCATTACAATGGGTTAATATATTTCTTTTTTCTCCAAGTAATTCAATTAAATAATCCCCTATTTGATAATTAGTATCTATATCTTCTTGATGAATTGCTTTTGCTTGTGCTAACAAATCTCTATTTTCTTTATAGGCAACTAACATTTTATTTATTGCCCATGAAAGATTCACAGCAGTAGGTCGTGAGCTATTTAAATATTTTGCACTGTTTTCTAAGTCATCACCATTTAAATAAGATATATACATACCATATGCCGCAACAACCCCTATTAAAGGTGCTCCTCTAACAACCATTTCTTTAATAGCATAAAAAATTTGTTCTTTATTTATAGCAGTAAAATATGAAACTTCATTAGGTAATTTTCTTTGATCTAACATTATTAATTTATTACTATCTAATGCAACTGTAACAATATCCATTTATAAGTCCTTTATTTCATCTAACCATGTATTATAACTAGCATCAGAAGGCATTCTCCAATCACCTCTTGGTGAAAGATTGATAGAACCTACCTTTGGGCCATCTGGCATACATGAACGTTTAAATTGTTGACTGAAAAAACGTTTTATAAATAATTTAAGCCACTTAATAAGTTGTGTTTCATCATATGTATCAGAAAAAATTTGTTTTGCTAAAAACAGTACTTTTGTAGGACTATATCCTTTTCTAACAATATTATATAAATAGAAATCATGAACTTCATATGGACCTAAAATATCTTCTGTTTTTTGCTTAATCTGTCCATCTTTATCAGGCGGAAGTAACTCAGGTGAAATAGGTGTATCCATAATACTTAATAAAATGGCCTTGGCATTATTATCAACTTCATTATTTGCAACATAGTTTATAAGATATTTAACTAAAGTTTTAGGAATTGAACTATTAACGGAATACATAGACATATGATCACCATTATATGTACACCAGCCTAAAGCTAACTCACTTAAATCGCCTGTTCCAACAACCAATCCGCTCTCCTTATTAGCAATATCCATGGCGATTTGATATCGTTCTCTAGCTTGAACATTTTCATAAGTTGTATCATGTACATCTATTTCATGTTCAATATCATTAAAATGTAAAATACACGCCTCTTTAATATCAATCTCTTTAAATGTGGCATTTACTGATTTTATTAAATTAACAGCATTATCATATGTTTTGTTTGTAGTACCAAAACCAGGCATTGTAATTGCAATAATACCTTTTCTATCTAAATTCAATTTTTTAAAAGCCTTTACTGTAACTAACAAAGCTAAAGTAGAATCAAGTCCTCCCGAGATAGCTAAAACTGCTTTTTTTATACCTATATGCTTCATTCTTTTTGCCAAACCAGAAGCTTGAATATTAAAAATTTCTTCACAACGTTTTTTAAGTTGTGAATCATCACTTGGAACAAAGGGTGTTCTATCAATTTTTCTATCTAATACTTCAATATCTAATTCATTCAAATTATACTGTACATAAAAATATTGTTTTTCTATATCATCATCCATAAAAACACTATTTTTTATTCTGTCATGTGAAAGTGCCTCTACGTCAATTTCGCTTATAATAACTTGCTCTTCAAATGAAAACCTTTTTCCTTCATTTAAAATTTGCCCATTTTCAGCTATGATTGTATGCCCACCGTAGACTAGATCAGTTGATGATTCATTAATATTTGATGAACAATATATGTATGCACATATACCTCTTGCAGATTGTTGAGCCACCAATTGTTTTCTATATTCATATTTACCAACTAATTCATTACTTGCTGAAAGATTAAATATAATATGCGCTCCTTTTTTAACATGGAATGAACTTGGCGGTATAGTAGCCCATAAATCTTCACATAACTCAACGGAAAATGACGCTTCCTCTTTTCCTTCAGACACAAATATTGTTTTTGAACTAAAAGGAACATTAAATCCTAGCAAATTAATATTACAATGTATATTTTTACCAGATGCAAACCAACGTTCTTCATAAAATTCAGAATAATTTGGCAAATATATTTTAGGTACAACACCTAATATTTTCCCCGATTGAATAATAACTGCAACATTAAATAGCCGATTATTATATTTTAAAGGCATACCAATTAAAAAAAGCATGCTTGTATATTTAGTTTGCTCTAATATCATTAAAAGAGATTCTTTAGACTTTGTAATTAATCTACTTTGAAAAAAAAGATCACCACATGTATATCCGGTAATGGAAAGTTCTGGAAAAACTAAATACGAAACTTTATCATCATATTTTTTAACAGCATTTATTATTTGCTCACTATTATACTCGCAATCAGCCACACGCATACTTGGAGAAATCGCCCCTACTTTTAAAAATCCATAATTCATAGTTATTACCTCAAAAACATTTTAACATATTTTTATTATTTAAGCACCTTGTTAAGAACTCTCATATAATTTAGCCCTGCTACTTTTTCTATCTGCTCTTGGGTATAATTTAACTTTGCAAGTTCTTCAAATACCAACAAAATATCTTTTGGAGAATCAATAGCTGATTGATCCCGTGGAATACCGTCAAAGTCTGTTCCAAGTCCTACCGTATCAATAGAAGTAGTTGATGCTATATATTCAATATGTTTTACAATATCTTTTAAATGGGCTTTCCCCCTATTTTTTAGAAAAGCATCATATACATTAATACCAGCTAAGCCACCTTTTTTTTCAATAGCTCTTAACATAGTATTATCTAAATTTCTTATATTGCTACATATTGCTCTTGAATTTGAATGAGTAGCAACAAAAGGCGCTTTTGAAATGTCATATATATCCCAAAACCCTTTATCTGTTATATGAGATACATCCAATAATATTCCTAATTTGTTAGCCCTTTTTACAAGTTTCTTTCCTAGCGTCGAAAGGCCTTCATCACCTTTTCCTAAAATACCACCTGAAAATTCATTATCCCCATTCCATGTTAAAGAAACACATCTAACACCTTTATTATATAAATTATCAAGTTCTTTATATTTGCCATTTAAAAAATATAATCCTTCTACAGATAATAATGCACTGTGTCCTTTAAATATTAAATTTTCTTTTTTTGTAACTTTATTTATATTATTTAATTTGCACTCACGATTGAAGATATCATACATCTCATTAAACGTACTAACCGCTTTTTCACCTTTAATTGAAGGTGATACAAATATCGCATAAAATTGCAAATAATCACTATTTGTAGCTTTTATATTTTCCAAATTAATTTGTAAATTATTTTTATTAAGCCCTTCTTTTTTCCCCATTAAAGCTAACAGTGTGTCACAATGTCCATCAACTATATACATTTTTTATTACCTCACAAATTCCATTATAATGTTTTTTCTTATATTCATCCATTAAATTCACTGTTACTTTATCATAAACAATCATATCTTTCACATTTTTAGGCACTTTACCTAGTTCCATATCAAATGCGGGTATGTTATATTTTTCGTACATCATATGTGCTAAACTACCATAACTTGTAGCATAGTATAATTCTATTTGTTCTTTTACTCCAAAACCTTTTGTATATGGTATTAAAAATCTTTTACACTTATCTATATATTTATTATCATGTTCACAATACTTAGATATCAAAAAGGTATCGGTACATATACTTGATAAACTATGAAACATAAATAAAGCCTCTGGTTTAATATATTTTACAAAATCTATAATAGCAATTGTTTCTGGTTGTGAATTAGCTCTTTGCCCTCTATATGTAGGTGAAGTTTTAACATCACTTCTAAAACCATAGCCAAATTCTACATTATCAAATTCACTTTCAAAATTTCGATTAATATCAACTCCATTACTATTTTTACGTAAATACCACGGATTGCCCTCTACTAATCTTTCTCTTTGATCAGGATTTGCATTTAGTAAAAATGCTATGCCAATGTCTTTAAGTAAATGTAAATTATTTGATAGTAATTTCTCAATTACATAAAGTAGTATTTCTGGGCCCGATTCACCTGCATGTATAAGACCTATAAACCCAAGTTTAATATTATTTACATTACCTATTGTAATACTCTTTATTTTTCTTTGTTCAACTGATTTCCCATGTGTTTTTATATTCACAAATAATGGATAATTATTTTTAATTTGATTCATTTTATTACTAATATCCTCATAAGGCATCCATAGCAGTCTATTTCTAACCTTTATGATAACCGGTCCTTGAATAATTTCATTATATTGAGATTTAATATAGTATGCATATGTAACGCCCTCGTTTATATTATAATCAAAATATTCATAATATTTTACACTATCATCTTTATTTAAAACACCTTCATATATTAATTGTGAGTTACTAAAATCAAGAGAATATTTAAATTCTTCATAGTCTGTATTAAATAAAAAATCACTACATATTTGTCTATATATGTATACCCTTACAGATTCTTTTTTTTCTGGCATACGTTGGGATCTATAAAACTCTAATTTTATTGCATCTTTTTCATATATACCGCTAAGGCTTCTAAACGTTGCATAACTCATAACTATTTTTTTACCCCTATAATCATATTAACAATTAACTTTCTTTTCTCATCAAATGGCCATATATACCAAGAACTATCTTCTATATTTATATGCGTTGATATATCACTTATACCATGAGAACCTAAGCCATGGCCATATTGAGTTATATAATTGTTATAATATTCTTCCATAAAATCGCTATTTGAAATATTTCCTTTAATTAGCTTATATTGCTCATCATCAACATCAAATTCAAATATGTCACTAAAACATATAACTAAGCCACCTGTTTGTACATTATCAAGCAAATTAACATTTACAGTACTTATAACACTGCCAATTAATAACATGAAAGGCTCTAAATATGTTTCAAATTCTTCTTTTTTTACCAATTCATTTAATAGTGCAATATATTGCATTAATAGTATTTGTGTATATATAGACGAAATGATTATACTATCAAATTTTTCATTTAAATCTAATTTTATACTTCTACTTTTAACTATATCAAAATATCGCTTGAGGCCATTGATATCCTTTACTTGTAACATATATATTACTTGGTTAAAAAAATCATCCATATCAAAACTTGTAATATCTTTTTCAATGATATTAAATTTTTCACTATCTAATTCATAATTTTTTAAACCTTTTTTTATTGCTGTAGTATCAATATCTAATAAAGAAATTTTTTTTATATTTTTTGCTATTACATCAATACATACATCATTTAAATAACCTGCTCCAACAATTAGACAGTTATCTGATTTTTCTAAATAAGAAATATAGTTATTACATAAAAGTTTCCTATATTCTTTCCAGTTAATATAGTTTTTACTAAAATCATATGAATTATTTAGCTCCTTGTTATATTCTTTTATTGTAAACATTTTTTCTCCACTACATGATTATATATGTGTTTAGTAATACTTGTAAACAAAATAAAACCCAGAAAAATCTGGGTTTTATTTTTATGTATTATTATTTGTTATTTTAATTCCATTAAATATTTATCAATACCTCTAGCTGCTGTATGTCCATTATCAACACCATGAATAATATCAGGTCCTTCAACAATGTCACCACCAGCAAACAACCATGGATAACCTTCTACTTGTCCATCACTATTTACCTTCATTTTACCTCTAACTATTTCAATGTCTTTTTGCATTTTTTCATTCAACATATCATATGCAGGCATTTGACCAGTTGAGATATATACTTGACTAGCTTTTAGTAATTTACTGTCATTTGAATCATATTTAGGATTAAAGCGTTTTTCTTCATCAAATATAGAAATAACTTTTTCTACTTTTAATCCAACTATTTTACCATCATCTATAACAATTTCTTTTGGTCCATATCCAAAGCTACCTTTAATACCTTCTTCTTCGCCTTCTTCTAATTCTTCTAAATCAGCTGGAAGAATACCACGGTGTTCTAATGCCGCCATATGAACATTTGATTTGCCATATTTCTGGTTTTGCATTCTAACAAGTGAACGCGCTACATCAAAAGCTACATTTCCACCACCAATTACCACAATATCTTCGCTTATATCAGGCATTTTTTCAGTATTTCTAGTATAATCTCTTGCTTGTGCTAAAAATGGAATTGCGTATTTAACATTTTCATTTTCATATCCAGGAATTTTTAATGGTCTAGATAAAGAGAATCCAATTCCTAAGAAAACAGCATCATATTTTGAATGTAATTCATCTAAAGAAATATCTCTGCCTACTTTAGTGTTAGTAATAAATTTTACTCCAGTATTTTCAATCATGCTAATATCTTTTACAACACTAGCTTCAGGTAATCTATACTCAGGTCCACCATAACGTATAACTCCACCTGGCAAAGCTCTTTCTTCATATACATCTACTCCATAACCTAATGTACGCAAATAATATGCAGCCGATAAACCTGAAGGTCCTGAACCTACAATGGCAACTTTACCATTAACCGGTTCCGTTACAAAAGACATAACTGCATCTTCATAATCATCCATTGGAGTATTATCAACAATATATCTTTTTAACCATCTAATTGCTATTGCTTCCCCTCTATTACTTAAAGCACAAGCCGTTTCACAATTATGTGTACAGATTCTACCACATACATTAGATAATGGATTTGTTTTATATAGTTCCGTTACAGCACCTTTTAAATCGTTTTCATATATTGAACGTATATATTCTGGAATATTCATATTTGCTGGACAAGTTTGTGTACAAATACCACATTCAACACATCTTGTACTTTCAGCCATTGCCATTTCCATTGAAAATCCTTTTACTATTTCAATAAATGAATCTTTTCTTGTAACATTTTCATGTTTCATTTCATATCTATCAAGATCTAGTAATTCTGAGTTTTCATCTCTAATATATCCATTTTCTACTGGTACTTTATGAATACCACTACTATCTGGTATAAAATAGAAACTTTCTGCATCTGGAGATAAATGTATATACTCTTTTGACATTTTAAGTGAATCTGATGTACATATATCTACACAAAGTCCACAAAATGAACATCGTCCATAGTCAAAAGCAGGACGTTCATTTTTATGCCCATCTCCCTTTTCAATACTGGCAATTTCCACCATACTAATAGCATTAGTAGGACATATCGTGGCACACGTACCACATCCTATACACTTATCCCAATCATTTTGGTGGAACCCTCTATAATTTGTTGCAGCTTCTCTGGGATTATCAAAGATATCCTTTTTTGCTATAGTTACTGGTTTCTTTATAAGGTACTTCCAAGCTTTAATTGGAGCCAATAAACTTTTCTTCTTATTATCCATTCGCCACCTACCTATCTATCTCAGGTGAACAAACACCCATTGTATCCATCCATAAAGATGCATCATCAATTCTATGTCCTGCTAAATACTTCTCTATTCCTAATAAACCTTGAGGATAAGAAGCACCTCTAACTGCGATTCTATAAGGCATTTCTTCACCATCTGAAACAATAAAATATCCGTACTCACCTCTACTTGATTCGCAAGTTGAATAAACCATTCCTTTTGGCACCTTCCAACGTAGTGCACTTCCTGTTGCTATTTGTTCTCTTACTTTCCCTGTTTTGGGCATTTTTTCAATAACTTGTCTTAAAATTCTAATTGTTTGGAATATTTCCAAATACTTGATATTCGTTCGCGTTAAAGCATCTGAATATGTGGCAGTTGGTACATCAAATTCAACTTGATCATATCTTGCATAAGGTTTTACTTTTCTTAAATCATATTCTTTTCCAGTTGCCGATCTCATTGCAATACCCGTTACACCTAATTCCCATATTTGCTCGCTATTAATTAATATATTATCTTTAAGTCTTTTATGTATAATAGGATGCTTTAATCCTAAACTTTCATATTCAGGTAGCGTTTCTTCTAATTTATCAAGAACTTTACTAAGTCTTCCTAAAACCCCTTCTGGTAAATCTTTTCTAACTCCACCTGGTACAATATACATATGATAAACTCTAGCACCTGTAATCTCTTCAAATATATCTAAGATTAAATCACGTTGTGCTATAGCCCAATATGTTAACGTATATAAACCTGTTGGTCCGCCAA
>Ga0256913_10001815_pt1 | contig 10923 bp, 8 predicted proteins | sample Axial_MatmetaG_FD_185970 | JGI IMG/M metagenome (GOLD analysis project Ga0256913, IMG submission 185970) | Deep-sea worm associated microbial mat communities from Axial Seamount, Juan de Fuca Ridge, Pacific Ocean - Axial_Mat | ecosystem: Environmental > Aquatic > Marine > Oceanic > Microbial...
GATATTGTTGCCCGTTAAGCCGGCGACCTTGGAGGCCTGTGAACTTTACACTTTGTGGTCACGTCACTAATTAGAGCATCGGATTCAATAAACATGGTGGTTATCATGATTAAGTTTGGCTTTGAAGGACAACAACGAAAACACACCTAATTAATTAGTTTTTTGTTCATATATTCATTATTAATGTTAAAAAACAATATTATTGTATTTCCCCCGAAATTATGCCAAATATTACATTCCCTTTTAGTCTGACCTGTATATAAGACATATTTGCTTTTGGCGACAATTTTGTGGTATCAAAAGTGCGGCTTATACATGAGTATACACGGGAGAAGCTTTCAATTTCCATAAAATGTTAAAAAAATATTAACCACATTTTGTTAAATGTTTATTTAACAATGCACAAAATTTAATTATTTCTATACATAGCTTCTTTATATTTCACACTTATCCAGGTGTATAAAGTGTAGATTTTAACTGGATAGCAATACATTCAGAGGACAGTTAAAACTATACAACTCAGATTGTCACTGAAGATTAAAAAATAGTTTTCTTGATGCTACACTGTTATAAAAAAATTATTTGATGTCTTTTCCAAGGATCTCCTTCCCCATAAAGTTCTTAATAATCATCATAAAAATGAGCCTACCAAAAAATTGATTAATTCTAGCTTTGTGTTTGTCAGTTACTGCATCATACAATTATTGTCTTAAACCTGTAACACAAATATAAGTGTACATATTCAAGACTACAGATGACAACAACGTAGAGAATTAGCAACTTTCAGACCAAATTAGTAAAACAGTTGTTTGCCATTATTACTTACTGTCTTGGACTGATACAGGCATCACAGTAGCTGTCGGTGTGGCCTGGGTGCCTGCTGTAGTTACCGTTGAAACAGCCATAGGCTGTATACTGGCTCTTATTCTCGAGTCTGTAGTTGTAGATCTCACAGGTTGTACCATGGCACTCTGTATGGGACGACTGCTAGTTGTTGGGGTGGTCATTGGCTTTATATTTGCCGTCTTAACTGCTTCAGCACTCAACCTGTGAAATAAAGCTCAACTTTTAACAAAACCATGTGATAAACAGAAAAAGCTCTCACCACTTGCAATCACTGACAGAAACAGTCTAAGGATCTGAAACCATCTACGCATTTTGGTCCAGTTATCTAACATTAAAACCTTTTTGTACCATTCTACCAGAAGTCTACTAGAAGTTCCATATTAAAGATCAAAACTGCCTAATAGCTGTTAGTTTGACAGATTCGGATCAACCCATTTCTAACTATAGTGCTGAATTTTTAGAAACAATCTTCATTTACAAGTCAAAAGTTTCCATTTTTGGTTAACATAACTTTGTGTTTGACCCTTCTAGGTCACAAAAGCTGCAAACCGAGACAATCATGGAGTAGTGTTATTAATTATTTGGCTCAGTCCACTGTTATTCCAAGCTGAATGTTATCCCAGAATGTGACAGACTTTTGCTTATATATGATTGTGCTGACTGTAATAAATTAGAATGAGTTTGTCAATATATATTATATGTGCAGTGACAGCAATACCAATTTCATGATAAAATTAACCAGTTCTGATATCACAAATTTATTATTGGTGTGGAAAATATTTCGCCTACAACTACATTAAATCTATTAACATTCATGACTAATGGGTAAAGTAATAAATTAGAAAGAACTAAAGTTGTGATGAAATATCTCTGAAGAAAATCACAAAGAAAAATCTAAACATCTCTAATCCATATTCAGAGAATAAGAAGTATTTTTTAACTCCCTAAACACAAATAAACAATGATATGACACTACATTAATACAAAGCTTTGTACAGATACATTATTTTTAGCCATTAGTTTTATTATATTTATTGACTAACCCAGGTCTTTCAACAGGAGTTGCTGAGACTGTTGGTTTGTTGGAAGTTGGAGGTTGTGTCTGTTTTTGGTGTGCTTCAAACTGCTTCTGGAGCTGCTGTAACTGGAAAAACAGATTAAAAAAATGCAGTATTTAATACAACTTAGTGTTTTATAATTTTATGTTAACAATGTAACTGTTGTAGTCAGTGATTAGAATACTGACTGGCATGAAACGGATTAATTTTAATTTAAAAAAATCTAAATCCAACAAAAATTAACGAAGGTTCATATTAGTGCATGACACAAACACATACCTTTTGTACTACTTCAGCATTTTCCTTCCTCAGCTTATCCAATTCTGCTGTATTTTCCCCATTAGTATCAGACTGGACTGGTCTCGAGTCTAGTTCTCTTTGAAGTTGTCCAAGTCGGCCCTCATAATGACTTTTTAATGCTGAAGCTTGAGCTTCAAATTCAGCTGCAATTTTATAAGGTAAACATCATACCAAACAGTCAAAGGGAATCATTCTGGATTCAAATAACCATCAGTGTATTGTTTTATATTACTAATGGTTATTGAGTAAACAATGAATCTATCCACATAAGAATCTCATACAAAGAATTCTTTAATTTAAACATTATGTTCCATTTTTTATCCAGTCTACACTCTCCCAAATAGCTATGTTTGCCTTTGTCATTTTATGACATATATTTACACATTAACAAATGTTGAGAATATATTTTCAATAGACAATTTCTGTGATGCATGCGCAGTCCACATCTATTGTGGTTTGCAGGTCAGTGAAACCACATAGTAGCATGAAACAAGAAGTGTAATTTACTAATTGTTTGTAAATTTACATTTTGGGGGATTCCCAGAACTAAATCGATCTACAAGTTCTTACCCTTACAACAAAATACCAAATTCTAAGCATCACACACCCTAAAAGACATACCAAGAGAAGTGAATTCTGGCAAAGCTCTCCTCAGTAAGACAGTCTATTGTTATGGCTGTTTTGAGTTGCAAATTATGTTCTAGTTAGGGAATATTTCACATAAACCAAAAAAATATATCAACATGGATTACTTTTATCATGAGAACACTGAATAGATATAGACCCCAAAAAAACCTTTAACACATACAATGGCCTCACATTAGAAACAGAGATACATTAATAGGTACTAAATCCTATGTAAGCCCAGAACAGTATATCTCACAGCGCTGACAACATCAAAGTAATAAAGTACACATCAATCATCAGACTCACTCATTTTCTGTTCAAGAGTTGTTATTTTCTCATTCTGGACTGTGTTTTCTCCCATAAGTTTTTCAATCTCTGCCTTTTGACTGGACAACTTTTCCTTGGCACCAGTAAGAAGAGTACATGATTTGTTGTACTTCTTCTTATGTTCTAGTATTTCCTCTCTTACTTTGATTGTTGCCTCCTTCTCTTTAACAGTCTCCTCCTTCTCTTTATTTAATTCCTGAAATAAGTTTATAGAGTAAACTAATGACAGTATCAAATTTAACATCCAAAAATGACAAATGAGGTTCTTGTTTCAGTAAAAGTTGTATTTAGAATTTCTACATTACACCAAGTAAATACAGAGATCGAGAAAATTAGAACACATGATAGTAAATGAAGAAATGTTTGTAAAAGTATATCATTACTCCACACCCCTTCTAGCTGTCTGATCTACCCACTTTTTTTAAATTTTAACTGACACAGGGTAGCAACACTGTGTTCTGGTAGTCTTTTTCTTCTACAATCGAAAGTTTTCTTCTACAGGTATAATATTTATTCACAGGGTTTTTGTTCTAAGTGGCTTTTTTTATAGGCAATATTTTTATAGGACATTTGCAGGATATTTCCTGATTGTGTCAAATTCAAGGATATGGAAAATGAATTTGTTATTATACAGGTTTCCCAGGAACCCTGTAATATTATTTCATCCTTCCCCCGTATTACCTCTTTGGCCAACTTCAGTTCTTCTGTCAGTTTGGCCATGTTGGCTTCTAACTCTTTGACTACTTTAACACCACTGTTCTTCTCAGACTCGGCTACAGCGAGGCACTCGGTGATGTTAGCCAACTCATCTTCTGTCTGTTTTAACTTACTTTCAAGATCTGAAACCTACATAAAAGCAAAAGATCAGTTAAATAATAACTCTCCAACAGAGATGACTGTGAAAGTAGACATTTTTCAATTAATAAAATGAATCATTATAAGATCACATTAACTATTGTATTAATAGTTAACAAATGTCCTCATTAAGAATTACAAAAATTATGTTAAACCAAAACAGTATTTAATTCTTTAGAAATCTAAAATTTTACAATTTTGTGGCCACTTTTGTACACATAGCAGGTTAAATGGGAGGAGCAACCACCAATGGTAATATAACAAAGTGAAAGATGAAACACCCTTCTCACATAGCCTGGCCGGGGTTTGAACCCAGTTGTTATAGATCTGTGACCAACCATAGTTATCACTTAGTTCATGGTGGAGGTGCCTTCTCTAGTTCATTAGAAACCTAATCATAATTTATTATATGCTACTTACAATCCAGTAGTAAAAAGAATGACTACATCAATATAAGAGTGTATAATATACTTGCTAACATTAAGTTGACTTGAAAATTAGTATAATATATTTGTTAGCACCAAATATCATCAAAGAAACAGATTATCATACCGTAGCTTTGTGTGCTTCTTCCAGTTGTTGCTGTGCTGTGTTAGCTTTAAGTTCTTCTAACTGTCGTTGTACCTCCTCAGCTTGCATGCGGTATTTACGACCAATTTTACGAAGCTGTCAGAATGGCAATTATCAATGACATCTATCAAAATTACAATATCAAGCCCTGCTACACTATGACAGATAATCATGATTCACCATAACAGTCAAAATAAACTTGTACGGTTAGCAGTTTCCCACCTGTGCTGTTATTTATGTTGTATTCTGACGATGAAAATATTTACACATTAAATACCAAAAACTATTTAGGAAAGTAAATAATGTGGAGAAAAATAATTATGTAAGCAAAACTGACTATTTAAATAAATTTATTATCATGTACTTTAATAATGCATTAATTAACAAGTAATTAATTTAGATAAGATGACTCTACCAAATGAAGTCAAAAGTGTTTGAAATGACATTTCCATACATTATACACATATAATAATCTGTTTATTGACACTATTAATTCAACTAGGAAAACTATAACAAATATCTTCACCAACAGGAAAATGTTATACCAATTCTGCATGATCATGACAATGTAATTACTGTTGCTAATATAATTTTGTATCTGGCTTTAAAGCTAAACATTTCATATCTAAGCCCTGATTCCAGACTATTGTGGTGAAAAGTCTTGCATTGTACTGAATTTTACTTGTATTAAAAAACATTACAAAAAAATTATTATAGCATAATTAATATAATATAATTTACTAATTTACATAAATTAACAATAATATTATGTAAGTAAGCAAGTATGCTCATCATGGTTCTTACCTGTATCATTTTTTCTCCTATCTCCCTGATTTCTTTGTCTTTAGTATCAATACTCAATTTCAAGCTTGTTATTTCCTCACTACAAAGTAATATTAAACATAATTATTATTCTTATTGAGTAACACCTAAACAATATTCTATATTCTAGGCTTGCACTCTCCAAATTAACTTATATTAATATAGTGAGGTATGAGTCAATTCAAGTTGTTTAGTCCTGGTGCTGGTCACTTAGAATGCCCATAATTAAGTGAAGAAAAGTACAGTGAAGAAAAATAACTTACTGTAACTTGTGCAATTCTTGCTTACTGCTAACAAGCTCAGCTCTGTAAGAACATGTGACATAATCATGAAAAAGTATTTACTGCTAGATATCATATAACATAGCATCATACCAGTAGTATTGCATTTATTTTTTAAACCAATATTGTAAGTATTAACAATATCTAATGGGCTATTTTAATACTACAGTTTTAATAAATAGATTTATAAAAACATGAACCAAACTCTTACTGAAGCTGTGTGAGCTGATTATTAGTCATTGACAACTCCGCTCTGAAAATTAAATAAATCAGTAACACACATTTGTTAAACTTAAGGTAACAACATTTTAAACTGTTTGTGTAATTCACAAAAATCTATTCATAATACCATAAGCTGAAGCTTCAAAAGATTACCTTAGCTTAAGAATGTCTTCATTTGCTGTAGCCAACTGCGATTTGGTCGAGTCACGTTCTTGTCTGAAACAGAATTAATGTAAACAGCAATGAACCTAAATGTTATAAACAGGAATCCTATTTTCCAATTGGAAATGCTCACTCAAAATATTTGTAGCAAATATATATAAATGAATGAATGAATGCATTCATTATTTAGTGACTCCATGAAAACATCCAACAAACAGAAGTATGAATCACATTTAAATGCTGACCTGGTGCATTGCAGTGCAGTGTTTTAACCACTGAACCATCAACACTGACACAACTGTGGTGTCAATGTTGATGGTTCAGTGTCACAACCAGCAAATATATGATGATGATGAAATCGCAATGTATTAAGAAACAAAAAGTATTACAGCATTCTCTTGAATTCCTCTGGATCAGACTTGTTACACTGTTCGATAAGATGATTTGTACGAGCCTTCCATCTCTGAACCTCAGCCTGGAGCGAGTTCCTCTCCACTTCGAGTACTTCATACTGACTCTGAAGATAGTTCCTTGTTTCTCTGAGAGGATTTAGTTCTTCCTCTAACTGCGTCACCTTTTCAGACATGATTCATAAAAAAGGTTATAAGGATAAATACATTACTAGAAAATACGCGAAGACAGGTGACCAGTATTATTTACCAAACACTGAAAACACAGATAGTAATTAAATACCTTCTTTTCTAGTTCCGTTATTTTTTCAATGGCCCTGTCTCTTTCCTCCCTCAACATTCTGTTACTGTCCTGAAGCAGGTTAAGTGTTTCTACCTTCTTCATTAATTCGGCATGTTGTACTGCAGTCTGCATCGATGCCTGGAATACAACATTTATAATTGTTACATAAAAACACAGTATGAATAGAATGGTTCTGATATATGTGCTTTCTAGACAAAAGCCAAATCATGACATGTCTAGGCCTCTTCGTAGAAGATATGTTTCACACCTGTTCATGCTGCTTTATCTCATCCAGTGACTTGGTGACTTCATCCAGCTGTTTCTTGAGATATTCCAGCTGATGTATGAGGCGCATGTTTTCTGCCTGACTGCCATCAAGTTTTGTCTCAGCTATATCCTTTTCCTTCCTCAAAAACCTGCATACAAGAAAAATGCATAAAGGAGGTTATACATCAGCTAAATATATCATTCTAATAGACTAGCTATAACATACATGACAAAGGAAACAACAAACAAACAAAAAAACACAGCAAACACATCAATATACATGAATTATTAATATTAATATGGTTTGGCTAAAACTGAAATCTTTTCCATGTAAAATAATGGTATACATTATGTCCTTAAATAAAGAGATTTAAGTGTATGTGTGTGGGTGCATGTGTGTGTCCCTATATATATATATATATATATATATATATATTATTTTTTTTAAATTCTTAATCAAATTTTACACAATTCCTAAATATTAAAAATCTTTTAAATATAATGTTGTAATAATGACCTAATAACTTCCAGAAGCTTCTCAGAAGATTTGTTTTCTCCTTCTTGTACCACAGACTGGGTTACGGCCATTTGTTCTTCTTGATCTCTCTCAGTCTTTTTCTGTAAGTTGACCATCTGGTCAGACATCTGTAAACGGGCAAATATTAAATCATTGATGTCTCTCAGGTCAAACGCAAATGAATAAAAAAATAATAAGCCAACAGTATTGCTAAGAATTGCCTTACTGTGATGTCAGTAAAAGACATTTTACCTTTTCAAGTTCTTCATGTAACATGCTGTTCTGTGTCTGCAGTTCCTTAACTCTAGATTCTAGTTTAGCATGGTCTTCTTTAATGATTAATTCCCTCTTTTTCCATGATATCTAATAAAAACAACTTAAAATCTGTAGGCATCACATAACACAAACATAGTAAACACATATTATACAAAACTTCACATTTAAAATTCCCATATATTTGTTATGTAATTAATGGGGTCTATTAAATGCAAACAAAAGATAAAAATACATGTACCACTTAAAAACACCATACTCATTAAAAGTCCTTATTGAAAATATGTCTGTTTGGAAGAAAACTTAATAAAAAACATGCAACATTTTCAATATTTGGAGTATAATGTCCAGACAGATATTTTGGAATGTATGATCGGTTCCATCAATTGATTATCACAACAGAATATAAATAAAATAGGTTTGTATGAACTAGTAACTCTTTGACATGAACCTCCTTTGCTTCTAGTATTCTCTGAGCAGTCTTCATGTCTTCAGTAGCCTTATTCAGTTTGTCTGTGTAGCCTTCTAATTCCTGTTTTAAGGCTGTCAACTCAGAAACATCAGCAGCATGCAGAACAAGCTCTCTCTTGTAATTTTCTTCAGCCTATCATTAAAATGGTGTGACAATATTAGGTTTCATGCATACACACACACATACACACACATACCCTTGTGTAAATTTTCTATATTCATTTGTGTATTAATTAAATGGAGCCTATTCAGTAATTACTACATAATAACTTACATCTTTAGCCAGATGTGCTTGTTGGGTAAGATCATCTTTAGAAGTTTCTATTTTTTTCAAGGCCTCGTTTCTCTCCTCAGTCATTTCAGCAAGTTCTTTATACAAAACATCATAACGGCTTTGTTGTCCTGTGTGCTGCAAATCAGAGAAAATGTTATGGTTGAGAGATAAACTAAGCCATAAATGATAATACATTACTCACTCTACACATGTTCTCACTAGCATCCAATACATGCTAACTGTCTTATCCATGACTAAAGTGCATTATAGCTTAGCGGCATTTACATATAAAAATACATTGACAAGAAGACTTGTGCAGTATACTCACAGACTTGTGGCTTTCTTCTTTCAGTTTAATGTTCTCTGACTTTAGAGCAGTATTCTCACTATCCAGTAACTTGTTAGCCTCTGATAGCTTCATTATTTCTTCCTGGAGATTTTCTTCCACTACAACACAATTATTTTCAGACCAAAATAATATATAACAAAGGTCGCCAGATTATACAATCAGAAAAAAGAATTACAAGATTTAATTAAATGAACTGAAGAAAAAAGGTCAGTGGGATAAACAGTATTTTTACTCACACACACACACACACACACACACACACGATAAACATGCTGAAGCATCTCTCTCTCTCTAATCTCCCACTCTGTTGTATTTATAAACGTTAACTGTGATCAATCATATGACTGTGTCGTGATCCTACATACTAATCCAGTAATTATTTTACCTAGTTTGGTTTCCTCCAGCTGTCTTGCTACCCTCAACTCTAGCTCTTTGCTAACCTGTATTTTGGCAAAATATCAAATAACTAAAATAATGATCTACCACAACAACAACAACAACAATAAATTAAGGAGTTGATTAAGTGCATGGTCTCAGGTACTAAATAAGTATAATACTAAAAATATCAAAACAAAACTTGCAACTAGTAAACAAAGTGACTAAAAAGAAACTATCATACAAAAGTTCTGTCAGTTGGCTGAATTATGAAGTGAAGATATGACAATTAACAAAAAGATACATTCTAGTATAAGACCTGGTCACAGTTATGTCAGCTGGCAGCTAGTACCTGTAGTCATTAAATTCAACTTTGCTTAATTAGATGAAGACACCGACGATTAACAGTGATGGCAAAATTAGTTCACGGCTTTTCAAAATATACAGTATATGTGTGATACAAAGATACAAAACATCATGAAAGGTAAGCATAATCTTATCTCTTTGAGGATAATCATAACCTGAGTAAAAATGGGTATTTATGTTCCTGGCCAGTGCAGACTTAAAAAACAAGAGGGTGCTGCTAATGGTTCCTAAAGATGCCAAACTAACTCATCCGAGTCCAGGAATACAGAAAACCATTAGAATCATTCAGCTAGTTATACCTAATTAGACATTACTCTATCAGTTGGCTCTGCAACTTTTAAATATATATAATCAAGTTAAGAGTGTTGAACAAGGAGCTGTTGACAACTTCCATGAAAACTGTCTGTCTATAGTAGAAGATATATATTGCATAAAATTGACAATCACAAAACTAAAGCAGACTAGCAGTTTGTACTGCAGAAAATAATCTTGTCCTATGTAAATTTCAAAGAATATAACATTTATTTCTGTTAATTCACTGCTCGCATTAGCTTTACCATCAGAACTCTTAGTAAGCATTTATGACATTAACACCAGTTTAACAAAAAACTAAATCTCATAAAGGTGACCATAAAACAGTTGTTCTTGTACTCTACCTTGTTTTGTTCTTCAAGATTCTGTTCTACATTTTCAGCAATAGACTTGTACTGTTCTACCTGCTTGCAGGTACTGTCCAATTGACTCTTCAAGCCTGACAAGATAAAACAAGTATGTATTTATTTATTTGACGAATTTTTGTGGTGTAGCATATTTTGGGTGTAAATACGTGAGAAACATTTTAAAATGGAGCAACTTTCTAATAATACAAAACCCATCTGCTCATCAATTTAAAATGTGCATTACCTGTATAGGTTAGAAACAGCACTGACTGAGATTGGTTTGTTCTGTTAGTAAAGTGTCAAAAGGCTGAGCACAATAGTCATTTGTTATAATTTGATTGAATATATTTCCTTAGCCTTAATGCTGATAACACCTGGGACATATCACTGAAGGACAACTTCCCAAAGAAATGAAACCATCAGCTTAAATAACTCACAGACATTGCTTATATTGAGATTCAAAACAAGACCTGGAGGTTTGCAGCACAACATTCTACCAACTGTAATGTAGGTGTATTTTCATATGTCATAATTCTATAGGACTAGATATTGTAACATACCCTCATGACAAGCAGCATTTCTTGGACACAAAAATTTATGTTATCGAGC
>Ga0256913_10001816_pt1 | contig 10920 bp, 12 predicted proteins | sample Axial_MatmetaG_FD_185970 | JGI IMG/M metagenome (GOLD analysis project Ga0256913, IMG submission 185970) | Deep-sea worm associated microbial mat communities from Axial Seamount, Juan de Fuca Ridge, Pacific Ocean - Axial_Mat | ecosystem: Environmental > Aquatic > Marine > Oceanic > Microbial...
CGTGTGGTTGCAGGAAATAATATTGTAACTAAAAAAATGATATTACTCAAATAAAATTATTTGTTAATCTATTTCACTAAAAAATTAAACAAAATTTTAGGAGAGTATAAAATGTCAAAAATATTTTATTTCATTTTTTTATTGATGCTTTTTGGAATTATCGGTCTTGCCTTAATTGCTTGTCAGATGACTTATTTTTAAGTATATAAATTTGAGCCGGCATAACAACCGGCTCTTTTGTTATTTATTCTATCCTTAGAAAACCTAATAACAGTTTTGTATATTTCCTTTTTATCTTAAAATTTATAATTGTTTAAAGGTACAATTACTCTAAAATTATTTAGTCTATGAAAATTATTAAATCCACTTTGTTTGCACAATTCCCTGAAATTATTTTTGGAATGAGTACAAAATTTAAAATAAGTAATAACGATAAATTCGGTTTCAATATGTCTTATAATGTTGGTGATGATAAAGAAACCGTATTATACAATAGAAAATTGTTTTATGAAACTTTGGATTTGCAATCCGAAAACGTTGCGTATCAAAATCAAATACATTCCGATATTGTTACTGCGGTCGGTTATGGCGGGAATGTTGGCAACTCAGATGCTCTTATTACTCCGCGCAAAGGGATTGGATTGGCAGTATTGTTAGCCGATTGTGTGGGAATTTTTATTTATGACAAAAAAGCAAAAGTAGTTGCTGCCGTCCATTCGGGTTGGAGGGGTACAAAAAACAAAATATTACGTAAAACGTTATTAAAAATGCACAATGAATTTGATTCCTTGTCGAAAAATTTATTTGTGTTTATTGCCCCTTCAATTTCCCAAAAAAATTACGAAGTGGGTAAAGAAGTGGCAAAGCAATTTCCCGAAAAATATGTATCGAAGAATCATAATAAATTTTTATTGGATGTTTCAGGTTATAATTATGATATGCTTATTGATTATGGAGTGCCCGAAAAACAAATAGAGAAATCCTCTTTATGCAGCTACGATACCCCGTATCTTCATTCCTTCAGACGTGATAAGCAAAGTTCCGGCAGAGCCTTTGGAATTATTGCCATTAAGGGATAAGTGAATGAACGAAAAAATCAAAATTGCTTTAGGGTACGTTTTAATTACGCTTGTCTGGGGTTCAACATGGTTGGTTATCAGAATTGGGTTGGATTCTTTGAGCCCGATGTTGGCTGTGGGACTACGCTCGCTCGTTGCATCATTTTTTATTTTCTTTATAATGAAATTTGCAAAAATTAAATTACAAACGGACCCGCTTTCACTTAAAATTTATTTATTGCTAACATTCTTTTCTTTTATAATCCCGCAATCTTTGGTTTATTGGGCGGAACAATTTGTCCCATCCGGTTTAACTTCCGTAATTTTTTCCACTTTCCCTTTTTTTATAATATTTTTTTCTTGGATTCTGTCATCAACAGAACAAGTAGGCCCATACAAAATTTTGGGTAGCGTTATAGCATTTTTGGGGATTACAATAATTTTTTGGAATGATTTTTCATTCGATTTTTCTCTTTATTCTATAGGTATTATTGCAATACTTATCAGTTCCGGCATTCAAGGATTTGTTAGTGTAATAATAAAAAAGCACGGCAACCATTTACATCCGTTATCAATAAATTTTCTTCCGTTACTTTTATCGGGGATTATATTAATTCCGTTTGGATATTTTTTTGAAGATCAAACTAATTTTGTTATAGATTCCAAAGGCATTTATTCTATTCTTTATTTGGCTGTTTTAAGTAATGTAATTTCTTTTACGGTCTATTATTGGTTAATGAAAAAAATAAGTGTGGTCATACTCTCTTTGTCATCATTTATTACTCCCGTTATTGCATTGATTCTCGGGGTAATAATATTAAATGAAAAAATAACAATTTACCACATTGTCGGAAGTTCCTTAGTGCTTATTGGAATTATATTTGCTAATTTTAAAGGTTTAATAAAATACTATAAAGAAAAGAGAGAATATAAGTTTGATTAATATTATCAGAATTAAAAACGCTCAATTTTATGCGTACCACGGGGCACTAAAAGAAGAGCAAAATATTGGCGGTAAATTTGAAGTTGATGTTGATATGTATACCGATTTTAGTGTTGCTGCAAAAACCGACGATTTGCATTCAACAATTAATTATCACGAAGTATATAAATTTTTGGCCGAAATTCTTCAATCGAATAATTATTATTTAATAGAAACAATTGCTACAATAATTGCAGAAGAAATTTTAAAGCATTTCAGCGGTGTGGAAAAAGTTCTGGTGAAAGTAAGAAAAAGAAGTGTGCCCGTTGGCGGAATGCTCGATTATGTTGAGGCGGAGGTAACAAAAGAACGAAATGAGTAGAGTTTTTTTAGCATTGGGCTCCAATAAGGGAGACAGAAAAAAATTTATACGCAATGCGTTAAAAACGCTATCTTCAGATAAAAAGATTAATTTGAAAAAAACTTCTAAATTTTATGAAACAATTCCATATGGAAAGATTCCGCAAAATAATTATTTAAATGGTGTTGTTTTAATAGAAACGGATTACTCACCGAATGAAATATATTTTTTAATAAAAAAAATCGAGAAAGAGGTGGGCAGAACAAAATCCGTGCGTTGGGGAGAACGCGAAATTGATATTGATATAATTCTTATTGATTCGCTTGTTTTGCAAAACGAGTATATCACAATTCCTCACAAAGATTTTGCCAAACGTGATTTTGTGCTTTTACCCTTGTTCGAAATTGATAACGAATTAATTGACCCGAAAAGTAAAAATAAAATAAAAAATTTAATTAAATTGTTAGATGAAAGATTTATTATTAATGAAGTTGATATTAATCTAAATTAGGTGTTAAGATTGTCCGAAATAAAATATATTGCAATCGAAGGAGTTATCGGTGCCGGCAAAACTTCGTTGGCAAAAAAACTTGCTCAAAAAATTGATGCCAATTTAATTTTGGAAGAATTTGAAACTAATCCGTTTTTGGGTAAATTTTACGACGACAGAAAACGATATGCTTTTCAAACACAAATGTTTTTTCTTGTTAACAGATTTAAACAGCAGCAGGAATTAAATCAAGAAGATTTGTTTTCGCAATTTATTGTTTCAGATTACATTTTTGAAAAAGATAATATTTTTGCTTATCTGAATTTAAGCGGAGACGAGTTGAAATTGTATGAGGCATTGTTCCCTCAATTACAAAGAGATTTGCGAAAACCGGATTTAGTGGTTTTTTTGCAAGCCGGTACCGACCGACTTATATACAATATAAAAAAACGCAACAGAAAATTTGAGAAAGGAATTACACGCTCTTATATTAGAGAATTAAGTGATGCATATAACGATTTTTTCTTTAAATATAATAAAACCCCTTTGCTTATTGTTAATTCTACAGAAATAGATTTTGTAAACAGAGAAAATGATTTTAATGAATTATATAAGCAGATTTTCAGAGAAGATAGGGGATTTATAGAATACTTTAATCCTATGTCGGGTAATATATAATGTTTATAAGATTTATTATTTATTTGCTGATTTCTTATTTTATTATAAAGATATTTAAAATAATTGTCGGCTATTTTAAAGGTGGTTCTTCAAATAATAATGCGGAATATGTTTCCCGCAAAAGTTCTTCACATATGAAAATAAATAAAGAAGATATTATTGAAGCCGAGTTCGAAGAGATTAAGGACGAAGAAGAAAATATTACACAAGATAAATGAAACCCGTTGCTGTATTGGATATTGGCACAAATTCTTTCCATCTGCTTATCGGATATTATACCTCCCTAAATAAAACAAAAATTCTGCATCAAGAAAAATTAATATTACGTTTAACCGAAAATTCTCTAAAAAACTTCAATACTATTTCCAGTTCGGCAATGGAAAAAGCCGTTTCGGTAATTCTGAAATATAAAAGAATTGCTGAAAAATATGATGCTTACTTCATTGTTACGGCTACATCCGCCGTACGAAGTGCAAAAAACAAAAATGAATTTTTAAAAAAAATATTTTATGATACAGGAATTAAAATAAAAGTATTAAGCGGTTTGGAGGAGGCTAAATATATCTTTCAAGGTGTAGTTAAGAATTTTTTCGAAAATTTTAATAAGACAACCTTAATAATTGATATTGGCGGCGGCAGTACCGAACTGGTTTTCGGTAAATCGGGGGAAATTATTTTTGCCGAAAGTTTAAACATTGGAGCCGTTAAATTATCGCACCGTTTTTTCCCTAATTTTATTTTAACCGATAAACGGATAACCGATGCACAAAAATATGTTGAAAATAAAATTTTCACAATAAAGGAAAATTCGAAAATACCTGAAGCGGAATTAATTATAGGTACATCGGGCACAATTTTAAATGTCGGAATGATTCTTAAATCAATTCAAAATAAATCCGTTGTAGAACGTAAAGAGATGAATGATTTTGAGTTAACTGCAGAAAAAATTTTTGAGATTGAAAAAAAAATCCTTTCATTAAAGAAACCGTCCGAACGAAATAAAATAGTTGGATTAGAAAAGGGTAGGGGGGATATTATTGCGGCCGGTATAATTATTTTATCATCCGTTTTTAGAATTCTTAAACTAAAGCAAATGAAAATCTCGCTTTACGGGTTAAGAGAAGGAATTATAGCAAGTAGAACCAACGATTAAAATAATATTTAATGTTATTTTGAACAGATGTATAAAATGTTGTAAAAATAATTATCAATTCACAAAAAAAATCTATAATTTTATAAATTAGAAACAAGTATAATTATGTAATAACACTTATCAACCGATACAAAACTATTGCATGAAAAAAACAAGTCTTTTACTAATACAAACAATTATTTTTGCATTTATATTCTTTTCTGAATATAAAGCTCAAATATATATAACCAAACTTCACGATTTGGAATTTGGTGAAGTATTTATGGGATATTCTGCCGAAGTTCAACATACTGACCCGAACGCAGCGAAGTTCAGCTTTTATCATACACGTTTTTTTCGTAGAACCGTCTATATTCAATTTGTTCTTCCTTCTACATTAAATAACGGTTCAAGCCAAATACCCATTATTTTTGACCAAGCTCATACGGCAATATCTTATAACGACCAGGAAGACGGTCGCACAAACTTTGATCCGCATTCTATCGTCTATATTCGTAGATTGTTTTTTTACAGAACGGTTTATATTTGGTTGGGAGGAACAATTACAACTTCGCCTAATATGCAGTATGGAACATATTCCGGAACCATTATTTTAAACGTCTTTTATTAAGTAGGAAATAGATGAAAAAGTATTTAATTATTAGTTTGTTTTTAGCTTCGTCGCTTTATAGTCAAGTAATTATCTCGCCCTATATTGTTTATATGGATAAAACAAATAGGTTCGGAACTTTTATTGTACAAAATAAATCCTTGGAAGAATATGAAGTAAAAATATCATTTGTTTTCGGTTATCCTGTTACAGATTCGCTCGGAAACGGAACTATGAAGTATATCGAAAATCCTTCCGATTCGCTCCCTTCAATTGCCAAATGGATTAGGGCATTTCCTAAAAACTTTGTTTTGGTACCGGAACAAAAACAGATTGTACGCATGACAGTACGGCCTCCCGCATTACTTGAACCCGGAACTTACTGGACGCGATTGGTTACATCCGCTACCCCAAAAACGCCTCCGGTAGATACACTTAGGGAAGGCATTACAGCCAAAGTAAAATTTGTTCTGAACCAAGTTACCACTGTTGTTTACAGAGTTGATCCTGCTACCACAGGTTTGAATTTTAAGAATCTTAAAATAGATTCCGATTCTTTAAATTTACATGTTTGGGTTGATTTGGAACGCGAAGGGAATTCGGCATTTTTTGGAAATATGACCATACGATTCCTTAACTCCTATGGAGATACTGTGAAAACCGACGAGGAGTTTTTGCAAATCTATTACGATTTGAACAAACGGATTGATATTCCGCTAAAAGATTTTGCTCCGGGAAATTATACTGCCGAAGTTGAAATACGTTTTAACGAAAAATCCGACATCCCGGAAAGTCGCTTGGTACCGGAAAAATATGTTTATAAAAAAGAGATAAATTTTAATATTCCTCTACAAAAACAATAAGCAATTGAAATCTTTATCGCTATATCTTCTAAATTTTCTTTTTTTTACCGGAACGGCTTTTGCACAAATAGCCGAGGTGCTTCCAAATTTCAAAGCGGAAAAAGATTCTTTTGCTGTTAGTGAAAACAATTTTTCGCCGGAAAAACTTGGAGCCGAAGAAATTTTTATAAAATTTTCTTATGCCGGTTTGGTTAATTCTACGGTTATTGCTTATTACTATAATAACCGATTTTTTTTCCCATTTAAAGAATTTTGTGATAATTTCGAGATTAATAGTAAAATAGGGCAAAAAGAAATTTCCGGTTTTATCGGTAAAAAAACGAACAGTTATCGTATCCTTTTGAATGAAAAAAAAGTTGTTTTACGAGATACCACATTAAACTTTACATTTGAAAATTACATACACACGGAATTCGATTATTATTTTAATTCCGAGTTTTACAAAAAAATATTCGGAGCTGTTATTACCACGGATTTTTCAACACTTACGGCAAATGTTCAATCCAAAAAGCCTTTACCGATTCTTCAAAGATTTCAAAGAGAAAAATCATATGAATACATTTCACAAAAAAAGGCAGATAATGCAAAACTTCTTTTCCCGAGAGAAAGAAGATGGATTAATGGAGGTATTTTTGATTATAATGCGGGATATAAGGTAGGCGATGCCATAGGTTTGGGGCTTTTTTATAATTTCAGATTAGGTGGCGAATTATTTGGAGGCGATGCACAAATATCTACCTCAGGCGAATTTAATTCCGAATATCAGAATAATAATTTGAACTATTTATGGAGATATGTTTTCGATAAAAATAAATATTTGCGTACAATCAGTATCGGAGATATTTCCTTAAATGGAATTTACCCCTTGAATTATAAGGGAATAAGAATAAGTAATGACCAAGTGGAGCCGCGAAGAACTTTTGAAACTCATCGTGTTTATGAAAAAACAAAACCGAATTGGACCGTTGAAATTTATGTTAGTAATCAATTAATTGATGTTGCAAAAGCAGATGCTGTCGGCGATTTCTATTTTGATATGCCTTTATCGTACGGAACAACTTTGTTGCAGCTTAAATTTTACGGACCTGGCGGAGAATATTACGAGCGAACACGATTGTATCAAACTCCATATTATCTATTGCGTCCTAAAGAATTTATCTATTTTATTGATTATGGAAATCTTGATGTTTTTAATAAGATTGTCGGAGGAATTAAAAGCGGGTACGGCATTAATAAATGGTTAACTACCGAATTCGGTTATCAATATTATGAAAATGATATTTCGGAAAATATCTTTTACAACTCAACCACTGCCAGACTAAACGGGGAATATCTCATAAACTTAACAGTTGCTCCGCAAGCGTATTATAAACTTGCAGCCAATGTACTTTACTATTCTCAAACATCAATTGGCTTTGAATATACCCGTTATACACAATATGGTTTTATAAATCCCGGTAAAATGGATTACGATATAGGAGGGAATTTTTTTATCCCTTTCAGATTCGAATCGTCTCAAATAAATTTGAAAGGTTCTGCAAATTATACCGGAAATTCAAATCTTAAATTAATGGATTATTCCTTGGGAACATCGGCTTCGATGGACGGATTTAATCCGTCAATATCTTATAATTTCAGCAAATCAATATCCGGCAGCAGAAATTTTACAAGGGAATACATAGATTTGGGCTTTTCATATTTTATAAGTAACTTTTTTAAGGAATGGAATTTTAGCGGAACGTTGCTGACTTTCAGAAGTTATTTTGATACAAAAAAAAATCAATTTGAAAATTATTCTATCGGTCTTTCAACAACAATTAAAAACAATGCACGTATTCAACTTTCTCACTATTATAATTTTTTTACTTCTCAATCAAATCTTCAATTACAATTAATAATTTATTTGGATAACATACAACTTCATTCAACACTTGGTTCGTCAAACTTTAGAATTGGTGCTTTAGGCTCAATTGCTTATGATAAAATTTCGGGGGAAATAGAAGGATTTAACCGTGCCCAGGTCGGGCGTTCTTCCGCTCTTTTCAGATTGTTTGTAGATGCTAACGGCGACGGTAAATACCAGAAGGGTGAAGAGATTATTAAAGGCGGCAAAATCTTAATGGGAACATCAGTAATTGCTTATCAATCAAACGGCTTAATAAGAGCAAGGGAACTTGACCCGTACACAATATACACGGTTGATGTTGATGAAACATCCATTAAAAACCCTTTGCTTGTACCCGGTATTAAAAGATTTTCTTTTGTTGCAGACCCTAATGCCGTTAAGTATATGGAAATTCCGTTCTATATTGCCGGCGAAATTGACGGGAAAGTAAAAAGAAAGTTCGGAAACAACTACACTCCTGTTAGTGGAATTAAAATCCATATTAAAAATTTGGATACCGGAAAAATTACGACAATTTCAACATATTCCGACGGTAATTATTATTATTTCGGGTTGCGCCCGGGTAATTACGAAGCATATTTGGATAAAGAACACTTGCAAATTATGGGAATTAAAAAAGAAATTAAACCGATAAAATTCAATATTGAACCGAAAGAAAACGGTGATATAATTATGGATGCGGATTTTATTATTGAGTAGGAGCTATGATGACTATTGAACCCAAAGCATATAAATTAAAAAATCATATACAAAATTATAAATGGGGTGCCAAAGGCAAAAATGCATTTATTCCTAAATTACTCGGAATAAAAAACGAGGAAAAACCTTATGCCGAGTTATGGATTGGAGCACATCCGAAACTAAGTTCCGAAATATTTATTGATAATATTTATTACCAATTAAATTCAATTATCGAAAACTTTCCCAATGAAATATTAGGAAAAACCGTTGCCGAAAAATTTGACGGCAAATTGCCTTTTTTACTCAAAGTACTTTCTGCAAAAAAAGCTCTTTCCATTCAAACTCATCCGAATAAAGAAGAAGCAGAAAGACTCAACAAACTCTACCCCGAATATTATTCCGATAATAATCATAAACCGGAAATTGCCGTTGCTTTGGATTATTTAAAAGCCATGGTGGGATTTCGCCCCCTTGAAAATATTGAGGATAATTTAACTAACTATCCTCAACTTGCCGAATTTATTGGCAAAAATGATATTCTGGAATTCAAGAAGGAAAAATCAACGGAAAATTTAAAAAAACTTTTTTCCGTTTTGATGCAACAAGCCGGTAATAAATCGAAATTAGAAATCACAATTACTTCCATCAAAGATAAAATTGAAAAGAGTAACAATATTACTGAAGATGAAAAACTTTTTATTGATTTATATACGCAATACGGAGTTGATATCGGGGTGCTTGTTTTGTTCTTCCTTAATGTTGTAAAACTTAATGCCGGCGAGGGAATTTTTACTCCCGCCGGAATTCCCCATGCCTATATTGAAGGAAACATAGTTGAATGTATGGCAAATTCCGACAATGTAATAAGAGCCGGGCTTACTACTAAGTTCAAAGATGTAAACGAGCTTTTGAAAATTTTAACCTACAAAAGCGGTAAACCGGAAATAATTGGAAAAGCAATTACCGGTAATATTGTTAGATATGATGTTAGTATCTCCGAATTTATTCTCGATAAAATTGAAATACCAAAGGGAGATAACATTAGCATTAATAATCAAAATAAAATTGAAATAATTCTTGTAATTAAAGGGGAAATAGAGATAAAAAATGAAACGCTTTTTAAAGGTGATAGTTGCATCATTCCCGGCTTGTTAAGTAATTATAATATTAAAACAAAAGTAAAAACTTTGTTATTTAGAGTATTTATACCGTAGCATCATGGAATATGTAATTTCTATCGTCAATATTGTGCTCCCTATTTTTTTAATAATTCTTTTAGGATTATTTCTGAAACGAATCAATTTTATTGATAATAATTTTGTAGAACAAATCTCGAAATTTGTTTTTAATATATCCTTGCCTGTATTGGTTTTTATTAAACTTGCAAATGTTAAAATCACTGCTGCTTTCGATGCGGAATTAATATCAGCTTCACTAATTTTAACATTTGTTTTTTTTCTTTTCAGTTGGATGCTGGCATCGCTTATCACGAAAACCCCCGAAGATAAAGGGGCATTTATTCAAGGAAGCTTTCGCAGCAATTATGCTATTGTGGGCTTGGCAATTATTTCGGGACTTGTTGACGATATTCATTTTGCAAAAGCGGTTTTGCTTTTGGCTTTTATGGTACCGCTTTTTAATGTTTTGGCAGTTATTGCTCTTACTGTTCCGTTGCATCAAGCAAGTAACAACAGATTGATAAAATCGCTTAAAGAGATTTTGCGTAACCCGATAATTATTTCAGCATATTTGGCAATACCTTTTACGATTTTTGATATTGAATTGCCTCCGGCAATTAATATTACATTACAACATCTCGGTAAAGTTGCTCTTCCGTTAGCATTACTCGGTATTGGCGCCTCAATAAATGTTAAAAAGATTTTTGTCGCCTCACCGCTATCTTTTGTTGCAGCTGCAAATAAAATAATTTTATTCCCACTGGTTACTGTTATTGTAGCTGTTTTTTTAGAATTTACTCAGCAAGATATTTTAATACTTTATGTTGCCATGGGTTCCCCGACGGCTATTGCTTCTTTTGTGATGGCGGTTGGTATGAAGAGTAATTCCAAGATGGCAAGCAATATAATAACTATTTCCACGCTTGGTGCAATAATTACAATATCTGCAGGATTAATGATATTAAAATTTATCGGGATTAATTTTATTATGAACTAATTTGTTGAAAATTCCACACTTTTTTATGTTATTGTTATGTGCTT
>Ga0256913_10001817_pt1 | contig 10915 bp, 8 predicted proteins | sample Axial_MatmetaG_FD_185970 | JGI IMG/M metagenome (GOLD analysis project Ga0256913, IMG submission 185970) | Deep-sea worm associated microbial mat communities from Axial Seamount, Juan de Fuca Ridge, Pacific Ocean - Axial_Mat | ecosystem: Environmental > Aquatic > Marine > Oceanic > Microbial...
TCTATCTTTTATCATATATCCCAATACAAGCTCTGATATACTCTCATTTACATCTACAGATATTTTAAGTCTAACCTCATCTCCAACAGATATATACTCCACCTCTCTATCCTCCATATCTAGTAGTTGGATACTCTTTATAGTAACCTCACCAGTTCCAGATATTGTCTCAACCTTTCCACTATCAGATTTTTTCTGCTCAACCTTTGAGTTCTCTCTCTGTGCAATTATGGCATTATAGAAATCCATAACCTCTTCAGGCTCACCATCTTTAATAACAGAGCCACCCTCTAGTAGAATTGCCCTATCACATATAGATTGAATAGCATTTCTATCGTGAGATACCAATAGAAGAGTTGTACCCTCCTCTTGAAACCTTCTTATACGGTCAAAACTCTTATGTTGAAAGTAGGCATCACCTACAGATAGAGCCTCATCTACTATCAATATATCTGGACGATATGCTGTTGCCACTCCAAATGCTACACGCATACCCATTCCACTAGAGTATGTCCTAACTGGCTGGTCAAAATAGTCTCCAATCTCGGCAAACTCCTCTATCTCATCTATTACGGCACTAATTTGTGAGTGTGTAAAGCCCATTAATCCTGATGAGTGGTATACATTTTCTCTCCCTGTTAGGTCTGGGTGAAATCCCATTCCAAGCTCTAAAATAGCTGATATTCTTCCATTAACTATAACCTCTCCAGTTGATGGTTTTAGTGTTTGGGTTATTATCTTAAGAAGTGTTGATTTTCCTGCTCCATTCTGCCCTACAATACCGATAGCTTCACCCTTTGAGATTGAGAAGTTTATATGCTTTAGTATCTTATGCTCTTTTTTAGGTTTAAAATCAAAACCGAACCAAGATAGAACCCTCTTCCACTCACTGCTATAGTCCAAAAAGGACTTACTTACATCTTTTACCTCTAATATACTCATAATAAATCTGCCATCTCTCTATTTGATTTTTGATATAGAAATAGTGCTAAGATAGATGTTAATATAGCCAATATAGATGGGTATATCAGTAGCTCTAAATCTGGTGTTTGGTTATATACCAAAACAGAGTGATACCCCTCTACAACTCCACTCATTGGGTTTAGATAGAGGAGTGATTGATACTTCTCTGGCAACATAGATTTTGCATATACAATTGGTGTTAACCAGAACCAAAATTGAAATATAATAGCCATAACCTGCCCAATATCTCTAATAAAAACATTTAAAATCCCAAGTGTTAAACCGACTCCAGTGGCTAAAGTTACTGTTATTAAAATAAGTATAGGTATCCAGAAGATAGCCATAGATACATAATGACCCAAAAATCCGAAGACCACAACCATTGCAAGAAATAGAAAAAAGAAGTTAGTTAGTGAACTACCTATCACTATTAGAGGTAGGGTTAGCTTTGGAAAGGACATCTTCTGAATTAAATTTCCATTATCTATAAATACACCTAGAGAGCGACTTGCAATATCTATAAAGAGGTTCCACGCTACCATACCTGCCATTAGATATATCGCATAGGCGTATTGACTATCTATATTTGGAAGTTTAGCCTTAAGAACAGCAGATAGGACAAGAGCATATATTAGAACTTGTGCTAGTGGGTGAAAAATCATCCATAATCCACCCATTTTACTTCTTGCAAACCTAGATTTAAACTCTGTTCTTATAGATGAGATGATAAAATATCTATATGCCCAGATAGATTTTAGAGTATATCTCATCTACACCCTTTTAAAATCATCTTCTATCCTAACAATATCATCTTCACCAAGATAAGTGCCAACTTGTGCCTCTATCAAGACAACATCTATCTTACCAGGGTTCTCCAATCTATGTATCTCTCCCATTGGGATATATATTGACTCATTAGCCTTAACTAGAGTCTCTCTCTCTCCTACAGTTACCAAAGCAGTTCCACTTACTATAATCCAATGTTCGCTACGGTGATAATGTTTTTGAAGAGATAATCTCTTATTCGGTTTTACAACAATTCGTTTAATCTTATAGCTAGAACTCTCCTCTAAAACGGTATAAGTTCCCCACGGTCTATAGGCTGTTAGGTGGATATGGTGAAGCTCACTCTCTCGCCCCTTTAGCTCTTGAACTATATCTTTTATCTTTTGAGAGCTACCCTTTTTACTAACTAAGAGTGCATCAGGTGTATCTACAACAATCAAATCATCTACATCAGCTAAGGTAATCATTCTATTTTTAGAGTAGACAAAGTTATCTTTAGAGTTCATAGCAATTAGATTATCATTAACTGTATTTCCATCTTCATCTCTCTCATACTCATCTGCCAAAGCATCAAAACTTCCTAAGTCACTCCACCCAATATCACTAGCTACAACTTTTACCTTTTGGCTTCTCTCCATTACTGCATAATCTATGCTATCCTCTGGAATATCTGCCATATCTTTATGAAGAACTCTTATCATATCTTCACTATTTGCATTTAGATATGCCTCTTTTGATTTCTCATAAATCTCTGGAGAGTACCTCTCTAACTCATCTAAAAATATACCTGCTTTAAAACAGAACATTCCACTATTCCAGTAGTAGTTACCAGCCTTTAGATACTCTTTTGCAACCTCTTTGGTAGGCTTCTCTTTAAACGCCTTCACATCTTCGCCATCAGCCTCAATATATCCAAATCCACTCTCTGCAAACTCTGGCTTAATCCCAAAAGTTACAAGATTATCATCTTTTGCTAAATCAATAGCTCTTGATATTACCTTATCATAAGCTATCTCATCTTTAATTAGATGGTCTGATGGAGTCACAAGTACAATCTCATCTCTATCTAGTGCAAAAGATGCCAAAGCTATAGCAGGAGCTGTATTTCTACCAACAGGCTCTAGTAAAAATTTGCTATCTTGATGAGCCTTATCAATCTTCAACTCATCCATCTGGTCTGAAGCTAAAAAGTACTGCTCTGCATTTGATACAATCAAAAAACTATCACACTCTGATTGATTTCTCTCCACAGTTAATTGAAAAAGTGATTTATTATCAAAAAGTTTAATAAACTGTTTAGGCATCAATGCCCTACTGATTGGCCAGAGTCTAGTACCACTACCACCACATAATATAATATTTGTCATAAGAAAGCTCTCTATTGTAGATTTTAATATAAGTATAGCTAAAAAGTATTAATTTTAATGATACTCTAAGTATAATTTTTATATATTAATTAAGGATATAATTTTATTTTAAGGAGTTGTTATGAAAATTCGTGTTTTACTTCTACTGCTACTACTGGCAGTTGGATTGAGTGCAGAGGTTGCTACAAAAGATAGTGTAACTAAGCTATATGTAGCTACATTTGATAGAGCACCAGATAGTGCAGGACTTAACTATTGGGTTGGTACAAAAATGCCTTTAGAGGATATAGCAAGTAGTTTTTTTGACCAAGATGAGACAAAAAATTTATATGGTGATGTATCTGATTTAGATAATTTTATCGTATCTATATATAATAATCTATTTAAGAGAGAGCCAGAGATTAGTGGTCAAGAGTATTGGAAAAAAGAGTTAGAGAGTGGTAATTTCAGCTCATCACTATTTATTTTAGCAGTTGTAAATGGAGCTAAGGGTGATGATAAGGCTATCTTAGATAATAAGACAGAGGTTGGGTTAGCATTTGCCGATAAAGGTTTAACAAATCTATCTGATGCATCATCTATTATGAGTGGTGTTGATGGTAGAGAAGATACAAAACTAGAGGCTTTGAATAAGTTTGGCTTAGGTCAAAAAGTTGAAGAGGTAAAAGAGGAGAGTAAAGATAGTAAAGTTGAGGATAATTCAACTAAAAATCCAGATACTAAAGTTGAGGATAATACAACTAAAACTCCAGATACTAAAGTTCCAGATAATACAACCTCATCAGAGGCAATAGATGCACTTAAGAGACATAATGAGATTAGAGCAGAGGTCTTTAGTGGTTCTGAAATAGTTTGGAGTGATGAGATTGCAAAATCTGCTCAAACTTATGCAGAGATTTTAGGTGCTAAAGGTGTTATGGAACACGATATGAATAGTAAATATGGTGAAAACTTAGCTATCTCTTCAACATCTCTTAGTTATACTCAAGCTACAGATATGTGGTATGTAGAGAAGAGTAATTATAGTTATGAGAATGGTTGTGAGAGTGGAAAGGTGTGTGGACACTATACACAGATAATCTGGAAAAATAGTACAGAGTTTGGGTGTGGTAGTGCAGTTATGGATAGTGGAAGATTTGAAGGTGGTACTATCGTAGTTTGTAGATATAATCCTGCTGGAAATTATGTAAATCAGAAACCATATTAAAATATAGAGGTGGAGTTTTAAAAACTCTACCCTATTAAATCACTACATAAATCAAATCTATTATGTGTCATTAGATGTACCTTTCCGTGTAACTCCATTATCTCATCAAAAATTCTTTTAGATAATGCAAAACCGACCTCTTGTTCCCTATCCTCTCCGTCCATTGATGCTAAGTTCATCTCATCTATAATATCTTTTGGAACAGATATTCCAGGTACTTTATCATCTATAAAATTGGCAGTTCTTGAACGAACTATTGGAAATTGCCCAATTATAAGTTGTGCATCTTTTGCAGTATCTCTAACACTAAGAGATTTAGCCTCCTCAAAAAGCTCTAATAACTCTTTTGCATTATCTATATCATATACTGGTTGCGTAATAATTGCTCTAGCTCCATAATCCAACTTTTTTATAACTCTCTTCTGTAGAGATTTCATATTTCTAGCATAGGAGTTCGAGACAGCGAATGGGTATATCGGTTTTGGTTTTGGATTTAATGGTTTATTACTATAATCTACACCATTATTCAGATGATATATAATACTAAGCAGAAGTGTAGAGTCTCTCTCTAAAACACCCTTAACCTCTGGTTGGTCAGAGAACTTTGCAGGGTCTCCAGTCAGTGCCAAGATACATCTTAAATCAAAATCATTTGCACCTAAAAGAGTCGATTGTAGAGATAATTTATTCTTATCTCTCATACTCATTGTAGCAATTACTGGTTTATTAAACTCTTCTTGAAGCTTAATTGCAGATAGAACTCCTGACATCTTAAGCTTCGCTAACGGATTATCTGTAACAGAGAAACCTGTAATCTTATCTTGCAGATTAACCTCTCTAATTGCATTTAATATAGACTCTACAGATGAGCCGTGAGGAGGATTTACCTCAACAGTGATATATGGTTGGTCGCTACATAGCGTTTGGCAGAACTCTTCAAACATAAATAGACTCTTTTATTGTATTATTTTAGATATAATTTTACCCAAATTAAACCAAAATATAGGGAGATATAGTGAAGTTAGCAGTATTTGACTTTGATTCTACACTAATGGACGGAGAGACAATTGATTTTTTAGCAGAGCCTTTGGGGCTAGAGGAGAGAGTGGCAGAGATAACAAAGAGGGCAATGGCAGGGGAGTTAGATTTCTTTGAGTCATTAATAGAGAGGGTATCTCTTCTAAAGGGGTTAAAGCTTGATGAGGTTGATAGAATATGTGCCAATCTACCTATGATGAATGGAGCTAAAGAGATTGTATCAGAGTTAAAAAAGAGAGATTATAAAGTTGTATGTTTCTCTGGTGGATTTAGAAGTGCCACAACTCCAGCCTGTAGAGCATTAGGAATTGATGCAGATTTCTCTAATATTTTACATAAAGATAATGGAATTTTGACTGGTCGTGTTGGTGGGGATATGATGTTTAACTTCTCTAAAGGAGATATGATAGTTCGTCTTCAAAATCTATTGGGAGTAGATGAGAGCAGTACCTTAGTTGTAGGAGATGGGGCAAACGATTTAAGTATGTTTAAACACGCAGGTATAAGAGTGGCATTTGGGGCAAATCATATATTGCAAAAAGAGGCAACCCATATTGTAGATAGTGGAGATTTAAGAGATGTATTAGATTGTATCTGATAGAGTATATTTAATGATTAAAAAGGAGTTTTTATGTTTAAAAAATCAAAAGTTTTAGGTTCGGTTCTATTTTTGCTATTATTGGTCGGTTGTGGTAGTGATGATGTTACTACAACTCCACCAATTGAGCAACCACCAATCAATAGTGATAAGTTGGTTATTGACCAATATAATAGTGATTTAGTCTTAGCCTCAACTCTCGGAAGTGTTAAAAAGTTAGGTGAGAAGATTGATGATATTCCACGGATAGATTTAGATAAGATACCTGGATTTGGTCTATCTGCTAATATATCACCAGTGGCAGGTATCGACCTTGATATTGGAGATATTGCAGATATATGTACAGAGGGTGGTAGTGCTAATCTAAATAGTGTAACAACTACAACTGTTGATATTACATTTAAAAACTGTAAAGATAAAGATAAAGTTATCAACGGTAGAGCAAAACTTAAACTCAATAGTGGGCAGTATCATCTTGTACTAACCAACTTCAGTTATGATACAGAGGCATATTTTGACTCTGCGACTATAGATTATGATGAGAGAGATACAAGAAAAGATTTTAAGGCATTTGTATCTTCAGGTTTTGTAATTAATGAGGGGGATAAGATAGGGTTAGATGGTGTAACTTTATCTAAAATTAGCAATAACTATGCAATAGATGGGACTATTGGAACAGAGTGTTTAGGTGGTGTTGTATTGGTCAAAACCATATCCTATGTGACTATGAATGTTGATGAGTGTCCTACAGCAGGTGAGATATACTCTGTTGGTGGAAATGGCTCAACTCTAGGAACAACCTTTAATGGTGACAAGAGTATAGATACATTCCTAAATAATGAGACTAGAGAGCATTATAACAGTTGTTTGAGTTTACCAAAATATAACGAAGTCTGTTTATAATTTGAATGATAGAGTTAGATTTTGAGATAAATTCCCTAAAGAGTATGAAGAGTTATCCAAACACTCTCTATGCTAAAGGAGATTTATCTCTACTAAATCGCCCTAAAGTATCTATTGTAGGTACAAGGCGACCCTCTCCATATACACGGCAGATGACATATATTTTAGCTAAGGCACTATCGAGTAGAGGTCTATCTATCGTAAGTGGTGGAGCTATGGGAGTTGATGCTATCTCTCATCAAGGTGCAGGGGTCGATAATACTATCGCTGTAATGGCAACAAGTCTTGATATTCGCTATCCAAGAGTAAACTCTAAACTCATTAAAGATATAGAGAGTAGTGGTTTAACACTTAGTCAATTCCCCCCAACATTCAGAGCTACGCCGTGGAGCTTCATTTTACGAAATGAGATAGTTGTAGCTCTAGGAGATTTTTTAATTGTCACAGAGGCAGATTTAAATAGTGGCTCTATGCACAGTGTTAAGTTTGCTATGGAGATGAATAAAAAAATCTATGTTCTACCACATAGAATAGATGAGAGTTTAGCAACAAATAGACTATTAGAAGATGGCTTAGCCACCCCCATATATAATATAGAGAATTTCGCATCACAATTTGGAAATGCTGTTGATACATCTATAGAGAGAGATGAGTTTTTCTATTTCTGTCAAAAAGAGCCGACGCTAGATAGTGCAGTTAGTAAATTTGGAGATAGGGTATATGAGGCAGAACTAGAGGGGATTATTCTAATTGAAAATGGATTAGTTAGGTTAATTTAGTTTCTAAGATGGCAATAGTAAGATATATCAGAGTATAATTCTCTTAATATCAATTTTAGGATAGAAGATGAGAAAGATAATAATATTATTAATATTAATGCAGGGAGTAGCAATGAGTCAAGAGGTAGAGATGGTTAATGTAGATGGTGTTGAGGTTCCACTGATTTTTGAGAAGAGTAGTTATCTACCGATAGTATCTATGCAGATAGTATTTAGAAACTCTGGAGCATTGTATGATAAAACAGCTGGATTGGCAAACTTAAGTGCAAAACTGCTTGGTGAGGGTACAAAAAAAGATGGTAGTGTTAAGTTTGCTACTAAACTTGAAAATAGTGCAATATCACTTGGAGCTTCTGCTGGAATAGAGACATTTGCAATAGAGTTGAGTTCATTAAAGGAGCAGTTTCCAAAGGGGTTAAAACTATTAAAGTCACTTCTAAAAGAGCCGAACTACATAGATGATACACTAGAGCATATAAAGAGACAAGAGATAGGTTCTCTAAGACAGAAAAAGAGTGATTTTGATTATATCGCATCTTTAGGTCTAAAGAGGACTCTATTTAAAGATACTCCAATGGGTAGAGCTAGAGTTGGAACTATTAAAAGTGTCAACTCTATTTCATTAAAAGATATAGAGGAGTATATTAAGTCACATCTTGGTAGAGATAATGCTATTATTGTAATTGGTGGAGATATAGAGTTAGATGAGGCTAAAAAGATGGTAAAAGATATACTATCTATACTTCCAAAAGTAAATTTGGAGGAGCATAAATATATAGAGACATCTAATAAAAAGATTACAAAAGTATTCAAAGAGGATACTCAACAGGCGTATATCTATTTCGGTTCACCATTTCATCTAAAATATAATGACCCAGAGAGATATATAGCTAAAGTGGCAGGATTTATCTTAGGTGGAAGTGGTTTTGGTAGTAGATTAATGGAGGAGATTAGAGTAAAGAGAGGCTTAGCATATAGTACCTATGGAAACTTTGTATATAGCCATACAACAACATATCTTACAGGTTATCTACAGACAAAGCTGGAGAATGAGAGAGAGGCTAAAGAGCTTATAGGTAAGATTATAGGTGAGTTTGTGGAGAGTGGAGTTACCCAAAAAGAGTTAGATGCTACAAAAGAGTTTCTTCTTGGGAGTGAGCCATTACGAAATGAGGCACTTAATCAGAGATTAAATAGAAGCTTTAAAGAGTATTATAATAATCAATCTTTAGGGTATGAGAGAGAGCAACTTAAAAAGATAGAGGCGTTAACATTAAGTGAGCTAAATAGTTTCATTAAAAAACATAAAGAGATAGAAGATATTAGCTTCTCAATAGTTACATCGAAATAATAGAGACATAATAATGACAATTATCCTCTAAATCGCATAAAATAGCCTATATTTGGGCTATTTTAGAGAAAATAATTTTTCAACAAAACAATTTAGATATAATATTGTATGTTTAATATTATTCCTAAAAGGTTATATTTATGAGATGGTATCATAGTATCAAGGTGAAACTTATCGGTTTTTTTATGTTTATTAGTCTTATGTTTATGGTGACTATGTTTAGTGTTCTGACAATGTTAAAAAAAGAGTCTCTTAGTGAAAATGCCTCGAAAGAGGTTAATCTTGCAACTATAAAAATATTAAATAATGTACAGAATGCGAAGAGTAGACTTGAGGAGATTGTTTTAGCATTGGCATCTGTTAGTGAATCTATCACTCAAGATAAGATTAATCGAATAACTATATCAAATATTCTTAAAGCAAATAATAGCGATTTGGTTACAAGTGGTGGAATATTTTTAGAGCCATATATTATGCAGAAAGATATAAAACACTATAGCTGTTTTTTTAATAGAGAGAGTAAAGATAGATTTAATTTAGTTGAAAATTATGTTGAGTCTAGCAATATACTATATAGCAGACAAGAGTTCTATATTGTAGCAAAGGAGTTACAGAAGGGGGAGGTCTACTGGACAAAGGTCTATAGTGACCCTGTCACCAAGGTTAGAATGACAACCGTTGTATCTCCTGTCTATAAAAAAGATAAATTTATTGGAGTTGCCAGTTTAGATATTCGAGTCAAGGATACAAGCACTAAGATATTTGGTGATTTTAAATATAAGAATAGATACCTGATGATGTTAGATAGAGAGGGTACATTTATTGTTAAATCATCACTTCTCTCTCAATATCTAAATAAAAATAAAAAATCTACTCAAAAATCGACTGAACTTATTGATGATTTCAAGGAATTTAAAGCAATTTTTCAACATCAGAAGTATGAGAAAGATTATAATAACTCCATCTCTCAAAAATTATTTAAGAATAGCCCCGATATATCCAAAGATGAGAGCTTTAGGATAGCAGAGATTTTGAAGAGAGAGCATAGTGATAAAGATTTAAATATAAAGAGAGATATATTTTTTACAGAAGATGACCCTATACTTGAAGATGAGAGTATCATAGCCGTATTCTCTTTCCCAATTACCCACTGGAAAGTAATTATCGGTATACCCAAAGAGCAGGTTCTTATTGAGAGCAATAAAATCTATAATGAGGTTATTAAAGCATCTATATATCTAGCCCTATTTGCCACATTCATAGGATATTTTCTTCTCAAAAAACTCTTTATAGCCCCAATAGAGAATATTAATGCACAATTAAATACACATCGAATAACAAAAGATAGGCACTATAAATTTTTAGAGTGCAAGGATAAGGGTGAGATAGGAGTCCTTGTACATAATCTTAATATGCGTACAAATGACCTTAGAATGGCAAAGGAGAGGGAGGCAGATGAGATTAAAAAACGCCTTATCAATGAGAAATTACTAGAGCAACAGTCAAAAATGGCCGCGATGGGTGGAATGATGGATGCAGTGGCTCATCAGTGGAAACAGCCACTTAATGCTCTAAGTATGTATAGTGAAATTATCAAAATAGACTTTCAAGATGGCGAGGTTGACCAGAAGTATATAGATGATTTTAAAGATAATATTCAACTTCAAATCTCACATATGTTAACTACATTAGATGAGTTTAGAAACTTCTTCCGTCCTTGTAAAGTTGAGGAGGATTTTGAACTGATAGATGTTATAAACTCGGTACTATTTTTAACAAAAGATGAATTTATGAAGAACTCCATTAAAGTAGAGATTTTGGAGAATAATTCCATAAAACTATTTGGATTTAAGAATGAATTTAAACATCTTATTCTAAATATTATCAATAATGCAAAAGATGCCTTTAATGAAAATGATATAA
>Ga0256913_10001818_pt1 | contig 10911 bp, 10 predicted proteins | sample Axial_MatmetaG_FD_185970 | JGI IMG/M metagenome (GOLD analysis project Ga0256913, IMG submission 185970) | Deep-sea worm associated microbial mat communities from Axial Seamount, Juan de Fuca Ridge, Pacific Ocean - Axial_Mat | ecosystem: Environmental > Aquatic > Marine > Oceanic > Microbial...
AAAGTCGACACATTTACCCTAAGCAAAAAAGAGATTAACACACTAATAGAGCGTAGTTACAAAGATATGTCTCCTTTTCTGAACATCAATTATCCTCAAGGGAAAAGGGAACCTAAAGTCATAACTTTCAGTATGCTTTTTGCAAAAGCAACCATCTCCGGTTACTTCGGCCCGTTTTTTAACGAAATACACATCAATAAATATCTTTTACCTGTGGAATACCCGTGGACACTGGCACACGAAAAAGCCCATCAGTTCGGGGTGACAAGTGAAGCAGAGGCCAATTTTTATGCCTGGCTGACATGCAGCAACAGTACGGACAAGCAGATAAAGTATACCGGCAGCCTCAATCTGCTTTTTTATTTTTTATACGAAGCAAAAAAGCTTCCCGATTACAGCGATATAGTTTCAAAGCTCGACAAAGGGGTTAGAAACGATATCACAAAGATAATTGAACACTGGTCCGGTTTAAGGGATAAAAAAATTGAAGAAGTTGCCGAAAAAGCAAACGACACGTATCTGAAAACGAATAAAGTAGAAAAAGGGATTGAAGATTACGACGGGGTTGTGAAATACGTAACCGATTACCTCACCCAAAAGAAGAAATAAGCCCGTTAAACTATCTTCAACACGATAATTCTGTCCGGCACCTTTTACCTTCTGATGCAGTTCTGTTCAATCCCAAAATATCATACCCGGAACTAATCAGTCAAAACAGATCACCTTTTTGCCAGTCGGTCCAGTATCATCTCCAGCCTTGCATTGTTATCGGGAATGAAATACCCCGCCTGCGATATCATCCTCTCTTCCGGCTCCACATGCAGGGAATCCACAATCTCTTTACGTGAATGATTAATAATTTCCTTGATTGTATCTTCGGTCATCTCGAAATGAAACTGTAATGCCAATACCCTGTCATTGTATAAAAATGCCTGATTAGCACATGCATCCGACGACATCAAATGGACAGCTCCGTCAGGGATATCAAACATATCGCCATGCCAGTGAAAAGCGACAAACTCTTCCGGCAGGTCCATAAGCAGCTGATGACTGTCACCTTCGGGGGTTAAATGCACCGGCCACCAACCCATCTCTTTTTCCTTGTTCGGATACACTTTTGCACCCAATACATTGGCTATGAGTTGTGCCCCGAGGCATATCCCGATCACAGTTTTTCCTGCATCGATAGCTTCTTTCAGGAACTTTTTCTCCTCTTTCAACCAAGGTATTGTTTCGTCATAAATGCTCATGCTCCCGCCCATAACTACAAGCCAGTCGAAATCATCCAAAGCAGGGAGCACCGGTTCATTGTAAAACTCGGTACATGTAAGTTCAGAGCCGTGCTGTTTTGCCCAGGTTTCAATATAACCCAAACCTTCGTAAGGCACATGCTTGAAATAATGTATTCTTAAACTCATTTTGATCTATTTACATGAATTTACATAAAAATAAAACCCGTCAATGCCCTTTTCATTCTTCATCACACTCAGATAGTCATACTTATCTGCCACCTTTTTATGGTCGCCGCCGAAGTAAAACCCGAGAGCGTCGATGACTGCATACTCATCCGACTCCCGGATAACATAAAAAGGCGAATCTGTCGAAAGCCCGTGACCCGAACTCAGAATTGCTTCCAACACTGATTTTATCCTGAAAATCACGTTTTTTATACGCTCATTTTCACTTGTCTGTTCAAAAGCATACTCCCGATAATTCAATGCCCTGAGGTTAAATGGATTAACTGCAAGAATGGAATCAGAAAAGTGTATTATGTTCCCTGCATCAAGATCTGTAAGTTTTTTCATTGTAAAAAATATCCTCAGACTATCCTTGTATTGTTTATTCCTGTCAGTTTTGAATTCTTCCTGAAAAACAAAACCGTAGTAAAGCAAACGTTTCTCTTTTAAAGTAAGTGTCTGGTCCGAACTCATAAACCGTTTAAGCAGTTTTGGATAGTAAGTTGCCGTTTTTTCCTTCGAAATGGCTTTTTTCACAGCTTTACATTTGGGCGGTTTCAGCTTACTTACCTGTCCACAGACATTGACAGACACAAAAAGCAGGAGCAAAAGAGATACTCTTAACATAAAAACAGATTTTTCTCAGATTAAAAATAGTGAAATGTTTCCAAAAAAAATACCGTCTGTGTAAAATCAGACGGTATTTTTTTTCTATTCGATCTCAACCATTAAAAATTCCTTCGGGATCATTTCGCCCTCTTTAACATGAACGGCCTTTATTTTCCCGTCTATCGGCATGAGTATTTTATTTCTCATTTTCATTGCTTCAAGAATAAGCAGAGTGGCTCCTTTTTTCATCTTCTTCCCCTTTTTGGCGTAAACCTTAATTATCGTTCCGGGGATATAGGACTTTACCTTCTTTATATCAGGCGCCTCATACTCCTTCCTGTTCATATACTTTTTGGTCAATCGTGTCCTGTACTTCATACTGAGTATAGGAAAATCAACCAGACCTTCAAATTTCTTTGCCATAACAATTAAACATTAAAATGGTGGAATACCATGTTTTTTATTTGGTAGCGGGACCCCCTTATTTTCCGACACCTCAATAGCATGCAAGAGCAGCTTTCTTGTCTCCGAAGGCTCGATCACAGCATCGATGTAACCTTTGGCTGCGGCAACATACGGATTAGCAAACTTTTCCTTGTATTCCTGCACCTTCTTCTTACGCATATCATCAGGGTCATCAGCCGCTTCTATCTCTTTTTTAAAGATGATGTTGGCAGCACCTTCAGGTCCCATTACTGCGATCTCGGCAGTAGGCCATGCCATCATGAAGTCTGCGCCAAGGTGGCGTGAATTCATGGCAATATAACCTCCTCCGTATGCTTTACGGAGAATAACAGTGATCTTAGGCACGGTAGCCTCCGAGTAAGCATAAAGGATCTTAGCCCCATGACGGATAACTCCGGCATGTTCCTGGTCTACACCCGGCAGGTACCCCGGCATATCCTCAAATGTAACGATCGGAATATTAAAAGCATCGCAGAAGCGGATGAACCGTGCTGCCTTGTCTGATGAATCAACATCAAGCACACCGGCAAGTACCAAAGGCTGATTTGCAACAAAACCTACAGTCTCACCGTTCAGACGGCCGAAACCGATAATAATGTTAGGTGCCCACATCTCCTGAATCTCAAAGAAATCGGAGTCATCAACCACAGCCTTGATCACATCTCTGATGTCATAAGGCTGACGCGGATCGGAAGGGATAAGGTCTTCGATCTTACCTTTGAACTTAGGCGGCTTAGGCGGGAAAGCCCTGGCCTTAGTCTCGTTGTTCCAGGGAATGAAAGTTATGAGTTTCTTTATCTGATCGAAACACTCTTTCTCGCTTTTTGCAAAGAAATGGGCATTTCCGGTAGTCTCGGCATGTACACGGGCCCCGCCGAGATCCTCCATCGAGATTTCCTCGCCAAGAACGGTCTTGATCACACTCGGCCCTGTAATGAACATCTTGGAAATGTTGTCAACAACAAAAACGAAATCGGTAAGGGCAGGAGAGTAAACCGCCCCGCCGGCACAAGGGCCGAGAATAACTGATATCTGAGGTATCACACCTGATGCCAAAGTATTACGATAGAAGATCTCGCCGTAACCGGCCAGCGAATTTACGCCTTCCTGAATACGGGCACCCCCCGAGTCGTTTATGCCGATAAGCGGAACACGCATCTTAAGCGCATGATCCATTATTTTTGTGATCTTACGGGCATGCATTAATCCGAGAGATCCACCGGCTACTGTAAAGTCCTGTGCGAACAAACATACCGGCGAGCCGTAGATAGTACCTGTTCCGATGATAACACCGTCGCCGTGAAGTTCTTTTCTATCCATTCCGAAATCACGGGCCTCATGTTCTACGAACAGGTCATATTCCGTAAAAGAATCTTTGTCGCAAAGTGCCTGGATACGCTCACGGGCAGTAAGTTTCCCCATTGCTATCTGCTTTTCGATAGCCTTGTCACCACCGCCTTTCTGCACTTTCTCTCTTCTTTTACGAAGATCAAGAATACTTTTTTTCAATGACATAATTTAAGTATTTGAATTAACTAATTGCTGCACGGAAACCCTCTGTTCCCGGCAATATTTACGTTGCATAATTACAAAAAAATATTTTTAAAGCGCCACACAATACTGAATTTATTCTTTTTTAAAGTTACATAAAATATAGCAAAAAGTAAAAAATATTACTTTGGAGCCTTCATGTACAAGTATATTCCTATCATTGCAAAAACTATATTTGGAAGCCATACAGCGAGCAAAGGATTCATATTTCCATTAACGGCAAAAGTGGTCGACAGGGTCATGAACATGATATATGAAAAACTCAAGGTTATTCCTATACCGATATGAAGCCCCATGCCCCCTCTCACCTTTCGCGATGCAAGAGACACTCCTATCAGAGTAAGAATAAATGCCGCAAAAGGGCTGGCCACTCGTCTGTACTTCTCAATCAGGAACTCCTCGATATTACCAACGCCCCGCCTTCTCTGTTCGGTTATGTAATCGTCAAGCTGATCATTGGTCATCATTTCGTAATAGTTTCGCTCCTCTTTAAAATCCGAAGGCTTAATATCGATCACCGTATCCATTTTAGTTCCCACGGTAATGATCTGATGTTCGTCATCTATCAGTTCACGCCTCGTATAACTCCTCAGTGTCCACCTGCCGGTCAAAGTATCATACTTTATCGAACGTGAAGAAAGCTTCAGTTTCAATCTTTTACCATCAAACTTTTCGAGGTCGAAATACTCGCCCCTGTCGTTGTAGGAGTAATAGTTTCCCATGTAAACAAAAACCCCCGGTTCTATCTGCATGTGCATATTTTTCAACCCCGTTTCGCGCCTGTTCTTAACATACTTGTTTTCGAAATGCAGCCGCACCTTATTGGCCGGGGGGATGACATAACCGCTCAGATAAAAAGACAAAAGTGAAATTATCAAAGCACCAAGAAAATATGGGTACATCATCCTTCTGAAACTCACCCCACTCGACAAAATGGCAATGATCTCGGTGTTGTACGCCATCTTTGAAGTGAAAAATATTACAGAGATAAAAACAAAAAGCGGAGTGAACAGATTGCCGAAATATGGAATAAAGTTCTTGTAGTAATCAAAAACAATTGCCCTTAAAGGAGCTTCCTTCTCCAGAAAATCATCGATCTTCTCGGTCAGGTCGAACACTACGGAGACACTAAGGATAAGAGTAATTGAAAAGAAAAATGTTCCCAGAAATTTCTTGAGAATATATAGATCGAGTTTTTTCAAAATCCGTAATTTTTATTTCTTACGTCAAGAAAACAAGTTGAATACAAAAGAACAAAAAAATTGTGTTATTAATTGTTAAACTACAAACGTTGCGACACCTGCTTAACCATCGAATTTTTCCACGAAAGAAAATCTCCTTCAATGATATGTTTCCTTGCTTCGCCGACTAACCACAAATAAAAACCCAGGTTGTGGATAGATGCAATTTGTGCCGCCAGAAGCTCCTTAGAAACGAACAAATGCCTCAGATATGCCTTTGTGTAATGCGAATCGACAAAAGAGGTCCCGTCAGGATCGACCGGCGAAAAATCATCTTTCCACTTGTTGTTTCTCATGTTGAGGATACCCTTGCTTGTAAACAACATTCCGTTGCGGCCGTTGCGTGTAGGCATAACACAGTCGAACATATCGACACCGAGGGCAACAGCCTCCAGGATATTTTCAGGCGTTCCCACCCCCATCAGGTAACGCGGTTTATCTTTTGGTAAGATGCCGTTTACCAGCTCTATCATCTCATACATCACTTCGGCAGGTTCACCTACAGCAAGGCCGCCTATGGCATTTCCCTCGCAATTCTGTTCAGCAATAAATTCTGCCGACTTTGACCTCAGGTCCTTGAACACACTACCCTGCACTATCGGGAAATATGCCTGCGAATGTCCGTAAAGAGGATCTGTCTCCTTAAACCTCTTCACCCCTCTTTTCAGCCAGTTATGAGTAAGCTCCATGGAGTTACGTGCATAGTTGTAATCGGCAGTTGAAGGCGGACACTCATCAAATGCCATCATGATATCTGCACCGATTATCCGCTGGATATCCACAACATTTTCGGCAGTAAAAAAATGCTTCGAACCGTCGATATGTGAACGGAACTCTGCCCCTTTCTCGCTAAGTTTTCGTATCTTGCTCAGGGAGAAAACCTGAAACCCGCCGCTGTCGGTAAGTATAGGCCTGTCCCATCCATTGAACTTATGCAGTCCGCCGGCTGCTTTAATGATATCCATACCCGGCCGCAGATACAGATGATATGTATTCCCGAGTATTATCCGGGCATTAATGTCTTCACGCAAATCGCGGAAATGGACACCTTTTACCGACCCCACAGTCCCCACCGGCATGAAAATAGGTGTTTGTATCGTACCGTGATCGGTTGTTATTTCACCTGCACGTGCCAAACTTTCTTTATCGGTGTTTTGTAAAATAAATTTCATCAGAAATCGTTTATGACGGCAAAGATACAAAAGCAAAGTTACAATACATATTTCAAACAGATATTAGCAGAACCTTCTATCCGCTTTTCCGTATAGTAAGTTTTAATGCGGTCAGGTTCATTAAAACAACAATAAATACATCAAACTTTATGATATTTGCATCTATCGTAAGCTACACAGGATCAAACAACGAGACACTCTACATTTTAACCGGACTTTTCATTTCTGCCTGGCTTTTCCAGTTTATTCACTACCTGTATGTACTACAAGCATTCAACAAGTTCAAACAGCCTGAACCTTCAACAGTCATGCCCCCTGTTTCAGTCGTGATTTGTGCCAAAAATGAGGCCCCGAACCTGAAAAAATTCCTCCCTATGGTGCTTGAACAGGATTATCCGGAGTTTCAGGTAGTTGTTGTAAATGACACATCTACCGATGATACCGAAATGGTACTTGCCGAAATGAAAAGAAGGTACAAAAACCTTTACTACACATCTATTCCTGCTGATAATAAATTCTTTCACGGTAAAAAACTTGCCTTGTCGCTTGGCATAAAAGCCGCCAAATACGACCACCTCGTACTCACCGATGCCGACTGTTACCCTGCCACCGGCGAATGGCTTCAACACATGGCCGGTTCGTTCAGCGATGTAAAAAAGATAGTTTTAGGTTATGGGGGATATGAAAAACACAAAGGTTTCGTAAACCTTATGGTACGTTTCGAAACATTTTGGAATGCCGTACAGTACTTCGGGTTTGCCCTTACCATAAGGCCATTCATGGGGGTAGGAAGGAATATGGCATACGAAAAAGAGCTTTTTACCAACAGCTCACAATTCCGTAACAACCTTACTGTTGCTTCCGGCGATGACGATCTGTTTATCATTGAAGCAGGCAACAAAAAGAATACTACAATTTGTGCCGTTCCCGACAGCCACACCATGTCGATACCCCCAAAAACACTTAAAGAACTAAAACTTCAAAAATCAAGACATCTCACTTCCTCTGTACACTATCCGTTACTGATAAAGTCATGGTTATTTTTTGAAAATTTTACAAGGCAAATATTTTGGCTCTTAACTATTTGTTCAATAATTTTTTCTATTTTTGCGACTATTGCAGGAGTTATGTTCGCAGTTTTAATATCAACCAAACTGATTGTTTTAAGTAAAGCTGCAAAGAAACTTCAGCAAAAGCAGTTGTTTTGGGCATTATTGCTTTTCGATTGGTTAATACCGATCTGGATAGGAATATTGTGGATTAGTAATTTGTTGAGACCAAAGAAAATTAAATGGAAGTAAATCCTAATCTTTCGGATAAGGCCAAGTATGATTATGATTTAGTTCAGCGGGCTGTTAAAGGTGACCAGAGGTCCTATGCTGAACTGATGGGCAGATACAGGGATGCTATTTATTTTATGCTTTTGAAGATGGTTAATAACAAAAGCGATGCAGAAGACCTGACCATTGAAGCATTCGGTAAAGCATTCAAAAACCTGAGCCAGTATTCTCCAAATTACGCATTTAGTACCTGGTTGTTCAAAATTGCTTCCAACAACTGTATCGATTTCCTCAGGAAGAAACGCACAAACCTTATTTCCATCGACAGTGCCAACGATGTGGACAACGAGAATGAAGCTCCCATACACCTTAAAGACGAGATGCCTGATCCCGAAGAAGGGCTCATCAAACAGCAAAAAGCCGTTTTGATGCGTACTGTGGTAAAAAAACTGAAACCGAGGTACCGCACCCTTATAGAACTGCGTTACTTTAATGAATTCTCCTACGAGGAGATAGCAGTAGAGCTTGACCTCCCACTCGGCACAGTTAAAGCCCAGCTGTTCCGTGCAAGAGAGTTACTCTTCAACACGCTTAAAGGAACCGATGTAAAACTCGATTGATAGTTTCAACCAATACCTTTTCAATGGATATCGTTTTAAAATACTTTCCTGACCTTACCGAAGATCAGAAAGGGCAGTTTGCCCGTTTGGGAAAACTTTATGATGAGTGGAACAGTAAGATAAATGTGATCTCCAGAAAAGATATTGCCGAGCTTTACACAAACCACGTACTGCATTCGCTTGCCATTGCCAAATTCGTTGATTTCTCAAAAGGCACTAAAATACTTGACGTAGGCACAGGCGGGGGCTTTCCCGGCATACCCCTTGCTATTTTATTTCCTGATGTATCATTTCATTTGATCGATTCTATCGGTAAAAAAATAAAAGTGGTAGAAGCCGTGGCATCTGAGCTGAAACTAAAAAATGTAACACAGCAGCAGATACGGGCAGAAAACCTGAAAAGCCGGTACGACTTCATTGTAAGCCGGGCAGTAACCTCATTTCCAGGGTTTGTTAATCTTTGCAGGAACCGTATTAAAAAAGAGCAGAAGAATGCCATCACTAACGGTATCCTTTACCTTAAAGGAGGAGATTTCCAGCATGAAATAAAACCTTTCAGAAACAGGGTGAGCATAATCCCTCTGACCGATTTTTTTGAAGAACCTTTCTTCAAAACAAAGAAACTGATCCATCTTTCGATGTAATAAATTCGAATTTTTTGAAAAAAAAGAAGTTATACTTTTTGGAAGAAGAAAAAAACATGTATTTTTGCACTCCGTTTTGGAGGAATTAAAGAATAAGTCGAAAGATAAAAACATATTACAATGAAAAGAACATTTCAGCCATCAAACAGGAAGAGAAAAAATAAGCACGGTTTCAGATCGAGAATGGAATCACACAATGGTCGCAAGGTTATTGCTTCACGCAGAGCTAAAGGAAGAAAAAGACTTACTGTTTCTGACGAGAAAAAGCACAAAGCATAATTTACCTTCTTAAAAAATTAAGAATAAAGGGCTCCGCAAGGGCCCTTTTTCTTTTTCACAAAAACCTGTCAGAGGCCTGTCCTGAACAAAGGGAATACACATTTAAGAATTATTACACCTTAGTTCCTTTAAGATTACTTACTTTTATATTATTTTTGACTCAAAACATAAATTACGGACATGTCGATAGTTAAGTTCCTGATAAGTAAAACCTTTCTTAAAAATTTAAGTTTCATACTGGCTGCGTTCGCACTGCTGCTGGTAACGGTATTCATCAGTTTAAGCATTTATACCCATCACGGAGAGGCTAAGCCCCTTCCCGATTTCAAAGGGCTTACCGAAGGTCAGTTTAAAAAGATAATCAAAGACAACGATCTGAGATATAAAATCATCGACTCTGTACATGTTGCCGATAAGCTGCCCGGAGTGGTCGTTGAGCAAACCCCTAAAGCCGGAGAGAAAGTAAAAAGGAACAGGACCATTTTTTTCACGATAAATGCCCTTACCACGGAGAAGGTGCAGATGCCAAATGTTGTTGAGTCATCACTGAGGGATGCCAAGGTAACACTGGAATCGTACGGACTAAGAACAGGTAAGATCATTTATGTCCCGAGCGAGTACACTAACCTTGTAATGGGACAGATGTACAAAGGCAAGCCGATAGAGAAAGGCACATCCATCCCTAAGGGATCCAGGATCGACCTCATGATCGGCAAAGGCCTCAGCGACAAAAAGACAAACGTACCTGACCTGACGGGAATGTCGATGGATAAATCAGAACAGGTCTGCCTTAACACATCTCTGAACATAGGTGCCATAATTTGTGACACAACACTAAAAACAGCTGAAGATTCATTGAATGCTTTTGTCTGGAAACAAAGGCCGAAGGCAGAAGAAGGCACTAAATTAAACCTCGGTGCATCAATCGACATATGGGTAACCCTCGATTCCCTTAAGCTTCTGTCGGATTCGGCAGAAATGGATATACAAGGGCAAGACATGGCCGGAGACACAATTATTTCAACAATCGGAGATGAGTGAAGACATAGAGAACATAGACATCCCCGAAGAGGATAACGAACTGTACGAACATTTCAGGTTCTCTGTTGATCCGGGACAGACGCATCTCCGAATTGATAAATTCCTTGTCAACCGTATTCAAAATGCCTCCCGCAACAAAATCCAGGCAGCCGCTGCCGCAGGCAACATCAGGGTTAACGGAAAACCTGTAAAATCAAACTATAAGGTCAAACCCAACGACGACATATCCATCGTCATGTCGTATCCTCCGCCGGACAACGAGATCATTCCTGAGGATATACCTATCAACATAGTTTACGAGGACGAGGATGTCCTCGTTATCAACAAAGAGCAGGAAATGGTAATCCATCCGGGTTACGGGAACAAGACCGGAACGTTGGTGAATGCCCTTGTTTATCATTTTAAAGGCGATCCGTTCTTCAACCCTGAAAATGAACGTCCCGGCATTGTACACCGCATCGACAAAGGCACTTCCGGTCTGCTTGTGATAGCCAAGACAGAGATAGCCCGCAACCACCTTGCACGACAGTTTTTCGAAAAAACAACGGAACG
>Ga0256913_10001819_pt1 | contig 10909 bp, 5 predicted proteins | sample Axial_MatmetaG_FD_185970 | JGI IMG/M metagenome (GOLD analysis project Ga0256913, IMG submission 185970) | Deep-sea worm associated microbial mat communities from Axial Seamount, Juan de Fuca Ridge, Pacific Ocean - Axial_Mat | ecosystem: Environmental > Aquatic > Marine > Oceanic > Microbial...
TAGCGAAATGAAATGTAGAAAATAAGTTATTTATATGTGGTCTTGAATTTTTCTTTCTTTTGTTTCAAGACAAAAGGAAAAACAAAAAAAATAACAGCTTATAAATCTTAACATCTAAATTTTAAAAAAAAGGTTTGCTCTGGTTAAAAGCTGCCCCCCTACAAAGTTTTACTACAATATTTGCGGTACCTTTCTTTTGGCTAAAGCCAATCAAACATAAACTATTGCTAATTATATCCTGCGAAAAATATCTTTGCAAGCTTTGCAAGAAGTAAAAACCATAATAATCAACGTTTATCTGCGTCTAAAACAATTATTCTGAATTAAAACTTTAATTTCTAAAAGCAATTTCATACTTTTATAGCAAATTACCAAAACTATTTATTATGGCTTTCAAACGAATAATATTACCGATGCTTATTGTTTTCAACACTTTTTTTATATCGTTTGCCGACGATGGCATGTGGATACCTATACTTTTAGAAAAGTATAATTATGCCGATATGAAAGCAAAAGGTTTTAAACTAACTGCCGAAGATATTTACAGCGTTAATCATGCTTCAATGAAAGATGCTGTTGTAATTTTTGGTCGTGGTTGCACAGGCGAATTAATTTCTGACGAAGGTTTATTAATAACAAATCATCATTGTGGTTTTGGGCAAATACAGGCACACAGCTCTGTTGATCACGATTATTTAACCGATGGTTTTTGGGCATACAGTAAAGACGAAGAACTTGAAAATCCGGGCTTAAGCGTAACTTTTTTGGTAAGGATGGAAGATGTTACATCACAGGTATTTAATGGCACTAATGATAATATGTCGTACACCGAAAAAAATAGCATTATTGAGCAAAATATCAGAAATATAAAAGAAAAAGCTATTGATGGAACACATTACGAAGCTGTAGTAAAACCGTTTTATAATGGTAATCAATATTTTCTGTTTGTAAACGAAGTGTATAAAGACATACGTTTGGTAGGTGCACCGCCATCAGCAATTGGAAAATTTGGCGGCGATACCGATAACTGGATGTGGCCAAGGCATACCGGCGATTTCTCGATGTTTAGAATTTATGCAGACAAAGACAATAATCCCGCAGAATATTCTAAGGATAATGTTCCCTACAAACCCAAAAAGTATTTTCCTATATCTATAAAAGGAGTTCAAAAAGATGATTTCACAATGGTTATGGGATATCCGGGACATACAAGCGAATATTTACCATCGTTTGCAGTTGAGTATATTACAAAACATAAAAACCCTGCAATAATAAATCTGCGAGAGCAAAAGCTTAATATAATGAAAGCCGACATGGAAACATCGGCAAAAATAAGAATACAATATGCTTCTAAAGCTGCAGGTGTAGCTAATGGTTGGAAAAAATGGATTGGAGAAGATCGCGGATTAAAAAAACTAAATGCAATTGAAAAGAAAAAAGAATTTGAAAAAGAATTTACTACTTGGGTAAATGCCGATAGCGACAGAAAAAAACAATACGATTCTATTTTAATAAAATATAATCGAGTTTATACTGAATATACGCCCTACTCTCTTGTACAGTACTATATTTTTGAGGGGGCTTTTGGTGTTGAACTTATAGATTATATGTGGAATTATTTGAATATGGAATTAAATCCGATAATTACCCAAGAAGATAAAACAAAACATTTAAAATCTAAAACAGAAGCTTTTTTTAAAAACTACAATAAAGAAACCGACAAAAAGATATTTGCAAAACTTTGGGAAATATATGCCGATTCGGTTGATGCAGAATATTATCCTGAATTTATAAATACTGTAAACAAAAAATACAAAGGAGATTTTAATAAATATGCCGAGTATATTTATTCTAAAAGTATTTTTACCGATAAAGGAAAAGTAGAAGATTTTCTGAATAATTATTCTCAGAAAAGATTAAATAGCGACCCAATATATAGCATTATGGCTGATATTATTGATATCTACAGAAAAAAAATTAAAAACCATACAGATTCTTTGCAAGAAGTTATTACAAGTTTAGATAAACAATATATGAAAGCAATTTTGGAGTTTAAAAAAGGAGAAAACTTATATCCCGATGCAAACTTTACAATGCGAATTGCCTACGGAAAAGTTGACGGTTATACCCCAAGAGACGCTGTAGATTATAAATACTACACCACATTAGACGGAATAATTGCAAAAGATAATCCTGATATTTATGATTATAGAGTACCTTTAAAATTAAAAGAGCTTTACAAGAAAAAAGATTATTCGCAATATGCCGATAAAGACGGAAAAATACACGTTTGTTTTATTGCAACAAACCACACAACAGGAGGAAATTCAGGTAGCCCTGTAATAAATGCCAATGGCGAACTAATTGGTGTAAACTTCGATAGAAATTGGGAAGGAACAATGAGTGATATAATGTACGACCCAGATCAATGCAGAAATATTACTTTAGATATAAGATATGCTCTGTTTATTATTGATAAATTTGCTGGAGCTCATAACCTTATCGAAGAAATGAATATTGTAAAATAAAATATTATGACAAGATTAAGTGTAAATATCAACAAAATAGCTACAATAAGAAATGCACGTGGCGGAAATATGCCAAATGTAGCAAAAGCAGCAGTAAACTGCGAAAAGTTTGGTGCCGATGGTATAACTGTTCATCCTCGCCCCGATGAAAGACATATTCGCTATTCTGATGTAAGAGAAATAAAAAAATTAATAAATGTTGAGTTTAATATAGAGGGTTATCCTAACGAAGAATTTCTTAAGTTAGTTGAAGAAATTAAACCCACACAAGTAACTCTTGTTCCAGACCCGCCCGATGTTTTAACATCTAATGCTGGTTGGGACACTGTTAAAAACGAAAGTTTTCTAAAGGAAGTTATTAGTCGATTAAAGGAATCAAAAATTAGAACTTCTATTTTTGTAGATACCGATATTGATAATATTACAGGAGCATTAGAAGTTGGGACAAACCGTGTTGAGTTATATACAGAGCCATATGCCGAAAATTATCATAAAGACAGAGCAGCAGCTATTGAATCTTTTAAAAGAGCAGCATGTGTTGCCTACGAAATTGGTTTAGGACTTAATGCCGGTCACGATTTAAATTTAGATAATTTAGAGTTTTTTAATCGCGAAATAAGTGTTCTCGATGAAGTTTCAATTGGTCATGCGTTAATTTCTGATGCACTCTACTACGGCTTAGAAAATACTATTCAAATGTATAAACGATTATTAAGATAGTGTCTATTCAGGATTTTAAATTGTAAAATAATGAATTTATTAACCTGAATTAGATTAACTACTGAACTTTTTTAATAATTAAATTAGATACTTCGTCAATTGTATTAATTCCGTTTGGACGTTGAATTATATACAATCTGGTTTTTGCGGCTAACATGGAAACAATTTTAAATTGTTCTTTTTCTAGCTTTAATGCAGGAACAAACTGTTTGCGATAAGTGTTTACTGTTAATATTTTAAACTTTTCAATACCTTTTATTTCCTCAATTTCTACACCTTCGGTATTTTTTCTTTTTATAATAAAGATACTATCAACTTGTTTTTTAGCTTCTATAAAATTTTCTATCGGAAATTTATACTTATCGAGCTGTGGTCTTATTTTTTTTAGTTTATCGGCAGAAATATCCATCATATCTAAACTATCTTGCCATAGTTTTACTTGCGGAAATCCACTTGATGCAATAACATCTCCATTTTCTACGTGCAAAACTGTAACATCATCAGACAATAATGGATAATTCTTTTTTGTCAGATTTGCTACAATTGTAGATTTTCCTGCACCTGAAACACCGCTTATAATTATTGCTTTTTCGTTTATTATTACGGTACTGCCATGAAATGGGACTTTTTTTTGTTGATATATTGCAGCTCCAAAAGCTGAGCCAAGTAAAAATAAATTTATTTCGTCATCGCTAATATTATCTTTTCTTGATATTATAATCTCTTTGCCGTCTTTTATATAATAATCGGCTATTTCCGGTACTTTTAATAGGAACTCGTTTTGCTTTGCTTGAAATGCTACACCAATCTTAACAGGGTTTTCAATCTCGTTAGGAACTTTGCCATAACTAACAACTACATCAAAATTAGTTGAAGTAATTTCTTTTAATTCGGGCAAGTTTACTTCCGATTTAATTTTTAAACCGTATGCTGAGTAATATTTATAAGTTTTTTTTGTCATAACTACAAAACATCGAATTTATATCCTTTGTTTAAAAAATATTCTATTGATTTTGGTAAAGCATAAAACAAATTTTCTGATGCTTTAACAGAATCGTGAAAAACAATTATAGAACCTTCTTTTGCTGTTCTGATAACATTATTATAACATGTTTCTTTGTTTATTCGTGGGCTGTAATCTCCACTTAAGACATCCCACATAATAATTTTATACTTTTCAGAGATTTTCTTTAGCTGCCTAGGTCTAATTTTTCCGTAAGGTGGACGAAACAAATCTGTTTTAATATTTTCTGTTGCTAAATTCACATCATTTAAATATTCTTTTAGCTTTGTTTTCCATCCATTTAAATGGCTGTAAGAATGATTACCAACACTATGCCCACGTTTAATTATTTCGTTATAAATATCTTTGTGTTTATCTACGTTTCTTCCTAAACAAAAGAATGTAGATTTAATATTATATTTATCTAAAATATCTAAAACTTTGTGAGTAATTTCGGGTGTAGGTCCATCGTCGAAAGTTAAATGAATTTTTTGTGTATTTTCTTTACGCCACAAAAATTTGTTTAAAAACCTATCGGCATATAAAGGTGGCTTTACAGGAAATAGTTTAACTGATATTTCTTCTTTTATATCTTTCAAAACAAGAAAAGCACCTTAAATAAGGTGCCTTTAAATTTATCTTCTAGAACCGTATACTTCTTTATAAATTTCTTCAGCTCCTAATTCTTGTAATCTTTTTAATGCAATCTCATCATTACTTGAACCGGCAATACCATATAAATAAGCAATTAAACTTTTTGCTCTATTTATATTATCTTGAACTGACTTTTTCTCATTAGTAGGTAAACTATTATACCATATTAAATATTCAATTTTATCATCAAAGATGTTATAGAGAATTTCTCTAGCTTTTTCCGGTTTATTTAATCTATAGTAAGATTCAGACATACTTAATCCATAAAAATCTAATGGAACTTTTTCTTTAGGAATAACTTCTAAACATTTATCAAGGGCTTTAAGTGCTCTTGCTGTATCTCCTTCCATCATTAGTTGTTGAGTTAACCTAGTAAAACCACCACGAATATTCATAGTCATTCTTCTGTTTTGCTCATCAAGATAAACATTATCTGCACCTAAATCGCCATAAATAAACTCATTCATTAATTTATTATACAAAATATCAGAATCTATTCTACCTTCTGAACCTCGCTGTGCACCAGACTCAATAGGAACAAGTCTATAAGCCATTCCATCTAATTGGAAATATTTTTGTAAACCTGCATATCCATCATTTCCAACAGTCATAGCAAAATAAATTGGACGTTCCCAATTATTTGTAGCAAGTAAGTCTAAAATCATAAAATCTGCTTTTGTCATACCTCTTTTGGGATATTTCCAATGCATAGTTTTAACAACTTTGGTAGTGTCAGAGGCTTTAATAGTACCATTTTTGATAAGTTTTTCTACAGGAACATCAAATGTAAATTTATTAGAATAAACATAATCTATCATTTCGTGGGTACTAGATTCTGTTTTTGTAGAAATATCATCACTCTTAACGTGATATACAATCTGATTTATTGGATAATAGTTTTTATTATCAACATCTACAGGCATGTATGCACGTTTAGTTTCTACATATTGGTCGTGTGTTAAAGAAAATGGTACAGGGTCAGAATCATAGGCTTTTCGTTTCATTTGGTCGATATACCAATCTGTATTTAACAGACTTAAGTTAACAACACGAACATCAGTTCTGTACCCCTCAACCTCTTGAACATACCACAGCGGAAAAGTATCGTTATCTCCATTTGTGAATAGAATTGCATTTGGTGCACAAGACATTAAATAGTCTTTAGCAATATCACGTGCAGTGTAACGATTAGATCTATCATGGTCGTCCCAGTTATTACTTGCCATTAATGATGGGACAAGCACAATGGTTGAAACAACAGCTATTATACTACCAATATTTTTTGGTAGTTTTTTTGAGAGTAGTTCGTATAATCCAAATACTCCTAATCCAATCCAAATTGCAAAGGCATAAAATGAGCCAACATATGCATAATCTCGTTCTCTTGGCTGATATGGATATTGATTCGAATAAACTACAATAGCTAATCCTGTAAATATAAACATCAACATAATTATCCAAAAACCATTATTTCCTCTTTTAAATTGAAAATATAATCCTACAAGACCTAATAATAAAGGTAAGAAATAATACATATTTCTAGCTTTATTCTCAAGTAAGCGTTTAGGAATTTTTTCGTAATTAGTTTCCATTCCCATTCCCGGTATTCCGCTAATCCAATTTCCTTTATCAATTTCGCCATGACCTTGCATATCGTTTTGTTTACCAACAAAATTCCATGCAAAATATCTTAAATACATAAATCCAATTTGATAATTAAAAAAGTATTTTAAGTTTTGACCAAAACTAGGTGGGTTTTTAGGATTTCTTCTGTTATATCTAACTTTACCTGTGTTTTTATCTATTACAACTTCTCCTTCTTGATCTGTAAGAGGATGATACATATCGCTTTCTTTTATTCCTGCATACCCTAAATATCCTTTAATATGATGTTCTTGACTATCATACATTCTTGGGAATATTGTTGTGTATTTAGAGTCGTAAACAGCTTCTTGTTTATGATCGGCAATTATATATTGGTCTTTTCCATCTTTGGTTTTAGATTCAATATAAACAGGTTTTGTTTGAACAATATCTATTGATGGGGCATTAAAATATTGCCCGTAAAACAATGGTCTATCACCATATTGTTCTCGATTTAGGTAAGATAAAAGAGCAAATACATTCTCCGGATTATTTTCGTCTAATGGTGGATTTGCAAACGATCGTATTACAATCATGCTAAATGATGAATAACCAATCATTATAACAGTTGCAGCTAAAACAATATTATTTAATACTACAGTGTAATTTTTTCCTTTAATATATACTAATGTAAATACACCTAACGATAAAAGAATTGCCATAAAAATATTCCCTAGAAACATTGTTGTTCCTAAAAGGAAAGTTGAAACGGCAAAAAGTATTGATTTTAATGTATGATTAGAATCTTCTCTAGAAGTATAATAAAGTGTTCCTATTACTGAAGCTAACATCAATATAACAAAAATAAATACACCTGTATTAAATGGTAAACCCATTCCATTAACAAACATTAGCTCAAATTCAGAAGCCATAGTAACAACTCCCGGTATAATTCCATACATTATAACAACTAATATCATTAATGAAATAATACTTGCTCCAATAATACCTTTTGTATCAGGTTTATAGTTTCTAAAGTAATATACAAATACAATTGTTGGAATTGCAAGTAAGTTAAGTAAGTGAACACCTACAGATAAACCAATTAAATATGCAATTAGAATAACCCAACGATTAGAGAATGCTTGGTCGGCTTCGTTTTCCCATTTAAGTATTGCCCAAAAGACAATTGCAGTAAACAGCGATGACATTGCATATACCTCTCCTTCTACTGCTGAAAACCAAAATGAGTCTGAGAATGTATAAGCTAAAGCTCCTACTACTCCACTACCCATAATTGCAATTAAATTACCCATAGTCATTTCTTCTCCTTTGACAACAAATTTCTTTGCAAAATGTGTTATTGTCCAGAATAAGAATAATATGGTAAATGCACTAGCTAAAGCAGACATTATATTAACCATTTTTGCAACTTGAGCAACATCGTTACCTGCAAAAAGAGAAGCTACACGTGCCATAATCATAAACAAAGGTGCTCCCGGAGGGTGACCAACTTCTAATTTAAATGCTGTTGCAATAAATTCTCCACAATCCCATAAACTTGCAGTTGGCTCTATTGTTGAAATATAAACAAAACTGGCAACCAAAAATACCAACCAAGCGGTAATGTTATTCACTAATTTGTAATTCATAATTTACTTAATTTTTATCTATTTTTTTAATATGGCGAATATACTAACTATTTTTATTTTACTAAATAAAAAAAACATTAAAAAAACTTTAATTTTTTTTTGGAGTTTTTAAAAAAGATAATACTTTTGCAATGCTTTTAAAAAGCAGAGTGAGTTTGTCCTATGGTGTAATTGGCAACACAGGTGTTTTTGGTACATCCATTCAAGGTTCGAGTCCTTGTAGGACAACAAACTTAAAAAGCTTCTGACCAGTGTTAGGAGCTTTTTTTATGGCTTATGTTGGATTAAGTTAAAAAGTTGTGGGAACTCAAATTAAGCAAAAATATGGATTAAAAAGGCATTAAGTAATATGTACACCGGTCTCGGCTATGAGCAATGCGGGTTTTAACTCTACTCATTTTCAAACTTGTATGTCGTTTATTTTTATTCATTGGTTTCAATTTTATCACCTGCTCCTGCATTGCTTATAGCCATTGTTGCAATAGTTTTTATTTCAAATCATCTCCCATCCAATTTTCAGTATTTGGGTTTGGGTCTATATAAAATCTACTTTTTTCTATTAACTTACTTATTTTATAATTTATTTCTGCAGGAAACTCTTGTCCTTTTTCTTTTATAAATCCAACTTTAATATCAGAATGATAAATATTTAAATTTTCTTTTGGTTCAAGAATTGGACTGTAAACAACATCTGCATCACATTCTAATATATCAGATTTTAATAAAATTGCAAATCCAAAATAGTTTCGCTTTGGTGGTATTGCTATTTTTTTGCTTAATTTTTTTATAAAATTTGCGGTTGTATAATCTAATCTATTTACTGATACCTCATCAATATTTGCAGGTGATTTATATGCATTTGCTCTTAATGTATTTGATTTAGTAACATTAACAGGTGAAAATATTGAACGAGCAATTTTTTCAGTAATGGCAATTTATGATGATAATAAATTAATTTTATTGTTTTTAGAGGATTTGAATAAATTCCGCAAGTATTTGAGCATCTTTTGAATTGATTTTTTGCTTATTAAAAAATTGAACTTCTTTTGAAGCAAGTTCTACAAAATAAGAGTATGAATTATTACCAACTTATATTACTAATTATTTTTTGAATAGTAAGTATAAAGCCAATATTGACATATTTAAATTTTTGTCATGTACTTAGACTACTGTTTTAAATCCAAACACCTTAATTTATCTATTTTTATTGCAAAAAAAACTTTTTTCAAGAATTATCTATTTCAATCTCTCTTATTTTTTTGTTAATTATTTATAAAATATTTTCGATATGCATATTTAAGTTATTGAATTCAGGGGAGGTTATTTTAATTATTGCCAACTATTTTATAAACAAAAAATATAATATGTTTTAAATATTTATTATTTTTTCGTACTTTTATCTACATTTTTAAAAATATAAAAAATATTCTATGAAATTAAAAACAGTTTTACTTATAATATCTATAATTTTTATTGCTTCGCCAATATTTTCACAATCGGCATATGTTAAAGAAACAGAGAAACTTGCTGACGGTCATTTTGCTGATGCAAATTATAACCTTGCATTAAAAAAATATCTTGAAATCATAAAAGAAGATGAAAATAATCTTAAATGGAATTATAAAATTGGCTTATGTTATATTTTTGGAAGTTACCAAAATAAGAAAGCTATCCCATACTTTGAAAAAGTTTTAAAATCTAATTATAACAACTATGTTAACTATTATTTACCATTAGCATATCTTAATGATTACCAATTTACTAAAGCAACAAAACTTTTAGATATTTTTATTAGCACTCCTGAAGTTGAAGAAGAATACATCAAAAAAGCAAAACGATTAAAAGAAATGTGTAACAATGCAATTGCACTTATGAAAACTCCTGTTAATGTTAAATTTGAAAACTTAACAGACATTAATTCTACAAAAGACGATTACAATGCATTTATTAATAGTTCTGAGAATTTTATTATTTTATCAGCAAATAAGAAATACGACCCCGATTTTGAAACATACTCAACTAATGTTTATACATCGGTAATTGGTGAAGACGGTAAATGGACTTTTCCTGCACCTGTTAAAAAAATCAACACTTTCGATAATGAAGAAATAAATTTTATGTCTAAAAATGGGAAATATCTTTATATTAGAAATAGTTTTGATAATGACTACAGCGATCTGATTTGTGGTTTACAAAAAGGAAATTCTATAAAACTTGACGAAGAAAATCCTCTAAACAAACTAGTTCATAATGGTAAATTTCAATACGGAATGTCAACAAACGAAGATAACAGTATTGTATATTTTGGGTCTAAAGTTGGAGATAATTACGATATATATATGCTAAGAAAACTGCCAAACGGAGAATGGTCTGATATTGAGAAGCTAAGCGATATAATTAACACTAAATATGATGAAGTATTACCTGTTATTTCTGCAGATGGCAAAACATTATATTTTGCTTCGGAAGGACACAATAGCATGGGTGGTTTAGATTTATTTGTTACATATTACAACGAAAATTCTAAAACATGGAGTAAACCCAAAAATTTAGGTTATCCTATTAACACTACTGATGATGATTATGTTATTTCATTTTTCAATAATAACAGTAATGCTTTAGTATCTTCTATAAGAGAAGAAGGAAAAGGAGGAAGAGATATATACAAAATTACTTTCCCTGAGATTGACCCAAAACTTTCTGTTGTTGAACTAACTTTATACAAAGGTAAAAAAGATAGTCTTGTTAAGATTAATCAAGACTTACAA
>Ga0256913_10001820_pt1 | contig 10904 bp, 10 predicted proteins | sample Axial_MatmetaG_FD_185970 | JGI IMG/M metagenome (GOLD analysis project Ga0256913, IMG submission 185970) | Deep-sea worm associated microbial mat communities from Axial Seamount, Juan de Fuca Ridge, Pacific Ocean - Axial_Mat | ecosystem: Environmental > Aquatic > Marine > Oceanic > Microbial...
GATAATTTTACTATTTAATAATACACTATTGGTGGGAGATTTTTTAGGGGTGGTAGGTTGATTGGCTTAAAATTATAATAAATATTTGAATTAATTTTTGTACTATACTTTTTGCAAGACTCATCGGAAGTGGTGGCTTTAGCCTCACAAAATAGTGGAGCTAATTAGAAAACTCCACGGCTAAAAGTGGAGATTTGACGGCAGGGGTGTGAGGTTCATTAAAATTACATATCCCCCAAAGAGAACCCTCTATACTCCACTTGATATTTACGGTATTTAGAAGTTAATTTTAAAGCCTTCTGCTCCACCTTATGCAAATCTATCTTTTTAGAGTTTCGCTTCACTTCGCCTATAAGCATTCTTTTTTCATCATCATTAATAGCCACGATGTCTATCTCATTTTGATTGCCTCTCTCCCAATAGTTACCAATGGCTGAGTATTCATAACCAAGCCGTAGTTTTTCATGAAAATAGCTCTCCAAAAACTTACCACTATAGGTTTCATAGTCTCTTTTTACAATATTTTTAACATACTCATAGTTCTCTAATTCTATGGCACTTCTATATTTATAGATAAACCGAAACCAAAAGTTGAAGAAGTTGTCTATAATCTCATACTTAACCGTTCTGCTTCCATCTTTGGCAAAGATTGGTTTAATTTTTTTGATAATCCGATATTCACTCTCTAACTTTTCGAGATACCCACCTATATTTCTCTCTAAAATTGATTCCATCTCGGTTCGTGAGGTTTTAGAGGAGGCGATAAGTGATAAAATAGAGAAATAGGTAGTATACCCCTTTCCAAACTCCTCAATCAAGAGATTTTTACCCTCATCTAAAAACAGAGAGTAGTCATCAAATATCAAATCTAACTGTGAATCCAATGTAAAGGCTTTTGCATCTACAAATATCTCTACATACTTCGCTACTCCACCTGTGAGTATATAAAACGAGAGTAAATCATCAGGAGTATAAGCAGGATAGTAGTCTTCTAAAATCTCTTTGAGTGTTACAACCGAAAAAGCTTTTAGCTCCATCTTGTTATTGGCACGACCAAAAAGAGGCTCTTTTCTATCTTCAAATATCCGTTTCATAAGCGAATAGATAGACCCACTCAAAACAAGGTTCATTTGGCTTCTATCTTTGTAGCTATCCCAAATATTTTGCATATCAGAGTAGAGCGATTTATTAACCGTCAAAAACTCTTGAAACTCATCTATGATTAGCGTAAAGGCTCGTTTGGTAGAGAGTTCCATCAAGTACTCAAAGAGTTCTCTAAACTTCTTCATCTCTCCAAATATTTTAACCTCTAATTGCTGTTCTACAATTTTGATAAACTCTTCACACAATAGGGCTTCATTTTTTTTGGAGACAAAGAGGTAGAGTTTTTGAGGGTAAGCCTCTTTGATGAGTGTTGTTTTACCGATTCTTCTACGACCTACTATAATGGTCATCTTAGCAGACTCTTTTGAGGCTTGTTCTATATTTTTTAGATTTTTTAGCTCTTTTTCTCGGTTGTAGAATTTCATGAGGTTGCCTTTTTATTTATCGTAATGGTGGTTACTGTAATGTAGGTTACTATAGTTCTCATTAGAAGTTAGTTAGTTAAACTCGCTCCCATCGCTCCTGCGTGGGAGTGTATATGAGAGTTTTTATATTTCTTAAATAATTGAGTTTTCGTATGCGTTCCCACCGAGGACGGGCAATGCCAACGAAATAAGCATTTAAATCTGTAGGGACATCCCTTGTGGGTGTCCACAATTACCCAAATATTTGGATACCCATAAAGGGTATTCCTACAAAAAACAAGAAAAAAATTATTATATAAATCTATCCTCTGCCTTTAATCTTCCCCAACCACTCATCCAAGTTTTTCTCAAATCCCTGCTTTGAGCTTGTATAAAACTTCATCGGTTGACTAAGATAGTTTTGTGCTACCCATCCCCCAAAGTTATGAGGATTGAGGTAGCGATGTTTCTCTTTGGAAAACGCAGAAGGAATAGGGAAGATGGCTCCCTCTTGAACAGCTTTTAAAGCACTGTTAATCGCCAAATAGGAGCTATTTGATTTGGGACAGGATGCCAAGTAGACCACCAGTTGAGAAAGGGGGATACGGGCTTCTGGGTAGCCTATCTGTTTGACAATGGTTAGTGTAGAGGCAGAGAGATTTAGAGCATTTGGGTTGGCATTTCCAATGTCCTCACTTGCCAAGATAGCCAATCGTCTTGCCAAAAATTCAGGTGGTTCACCACCATTAATAAGCCGTGCTAAGTAGTATAGTCCTGCATCCACGTCTGAGCCTCGTATGGACTTTATCAGAGCAGAGGTTAAATCATAGTGACTATCAGCCTCAGATGAACCTTGTTGCCTGGCATAAGGGCGAATGGATTTTAGTTGCTCCATTGTCACACGCTCTCCTAGTGCCATAGCTGACTCCAAAAGGTTAAGCATCGCTCTGGCATCTCCACCACTAGAACTGACCAAAAAGTTTTTCACATCATGTGAAAAACTTATTTTTTCACCTGCAAGAACGCGTTCCAAATAGCCCTCCATAGCATATTTATCAATGGGCTTTAACTCAAAAAGATGAGAGCGAGAACGCATTGCAGAGGTGAGTGAAAAGTAGGGGTTTTCGGTTGAAGCTCCCATAATCAGGGCTGATTGATTCTCCATAAAAGGCAATAAGACCTCTTGCTGATTTTTACTAAGTCTGTGAATCTCATCTATAAAAACAAGAGGTTTTTCAAGTGCATTGGCATAGGTTTTAAAGATATTTCGTAGCTCTTCTACTTTGAGAGTGGTGGCATTTAGTTCATAAAATGGATACTTAAGATGGTTTGCAATGGCACGTGCGAGGGTGGTTTTTCCAACGCCTGTTGCCCCATAGAAAAAGGTGTGAATAAGTGCATCTTTTTCTATGAGTATTCTAAGTACTGCCCCTTTAGCCAAGAGATGTGATTGTCCGACAATCTCATCAATATGGGTTGGGCGATATTTTAACGCGAGAGACATTATTTTTTAAAGCTTTTTTTATCTTTACTATTTTTATCTTTACTATTTTTATTTTTAGCTCTATTGATTCTATCTTGTTCTTGATTGGCTTTTTTCTCTTTTAACCTATCTGCGTTGATACGGTCTTGCTCCTCTTTTTTGTCCTGTTTCTCTTGTTGAGCCATGGCTTTAAGATATTTGTGAATATCATCATACTCACGTCTTGTGAAGTATCTTGTCTTGTTGGTAGGGAGGTTATTAAGCTCCATCCCCCCAAAACCAACTCTTTTTAAATCAAGAACATTGGCTTCAAAATGACCAAAAAAACGGCGAAGCTCTCGGTTTTTGCCCTCAGCTATAGTTACACGAAGCTTGGTAAAATTCTCTGTTGCTCCTCGTATCTCATAGTGAATGAATGGGGCAAATTCCATGGAGTAAAGTTTACTTTTTTCATGTCCACCTGCCCGTGCATCATCAAGCACCAAACCTTCACGCATCGCCTCTTCCATCTCAGGAGTGAGGGGCTTGTCTATCTTGATATTATAGGTTCTGTCGAGTCCACTGTTCATTAAGACATCAGCCACTCTGGGGGAGTCGGTCATTACAAGCATCCCTTCCGAGGCATAATCTAGCCGTCCTACGGGGATAAAGTGTCTAAATTTTCCAGGGAGTTTATGATAGATGGTGGTACGTCCACGGTCATCTTTTTTGGTAACAAGCGTCCCTTTTGGTTTATTGTAGATAATCATGGTCAGTTCGGTTCGTTCTTTTACAGGCATACCTTTTACAGCGATATGGTCACCCTCTTGAACATCATAGCTAAAGCTCTCTACTTTTTGTCTATTAACTGTCACTTCACCTGCTTCAATTAATTTGTCAGCATCACGACGCGAATATTTACTATTATGTGAGATAAATTTGTTGAGTCTCATAAGTTTTCTTTCTATTTTAAATTGGTGTAAGTATAGCATAAAAATGTTATTCACATCTTTTTCATCTGATTGTGTTTATTTTATAGTAATAATTTTTTATTTTAAGAAAATATATTTTTTTAAATTATTTTAAATTTTTTTTGATTTAAGTTTTTGCAGTAAAAGAGGGGTTATTCACTATAAAATAGTTTTTTAGGGCTATTTATGTGATTAACTTAACTTATTCACTATGTGAACAAGTAAGTTATAACTTTAATATTATTTGGCTTTATTGAGTTGTGAAGCATCAGATACAATACCTGTTAACTCATCAACATGAAGATTTTCATTGAGAATTTCACTCTTGTCTTCATTTTTTTCACTACATTGAGCTAGCGCAAATAGATATCCAATGGTTACGCCTAGGAGTATGGCTATTGTAAGAAAGGTGCTTATCTGAAGTAGGGTTTGTATCATTTTTTATCCTGTGTTAATTTATTATATAATGTAATTATATAATAATATGATAATATGATAGGATTAAATTAGGCTGTTGAGTCCCAATATTATAGGACTCTATAGATTATGTGAGAAATACGGTAGGGGTAATGATAGGATAACGCCGTTTTGTTCGCACGATATGTTTACGAACCAACCCTCGAATTTCCTCTTGAATAGACTTCACTGACAAAATCTGCTCATCTTTGATATTAAGAAGTAGTGTCTCTATAATATTCTCAATCTCATGGCTAAATCGTTTTGCCTCTTTTATGGGAATAAGACCATGTGTATGAATAACTGCCTTATCCACAACTTTTTTAGTCGATTTATTGATTTGAAGAGCAATGGTTACCATTCCATCTTCTGCCATCTTCTGTCGGTCATTGACAATCTCTGCTTTTATCTCTTTGTTATTTTGGTTGTCAATATAGCTCTTACCTGTCTTGACCGTTTTAACTTTTTTCACATATTTACTGGTAATCTCAACTTGGTCACCATCACTCATTAGCAAGATATTACGTTCGTTTATTCCACAAGTAACAGCCGTTTTGGCATGTTTGGCAATGTGATTATACTCACCATGCACAGGCAAGAAGAATTTAGGTTGGGAGAGTCTCAAAATAAGTTTCTGCTCCTCTTGTGATGCGTGACCTGAGACGTGAATGTTCTCAAAATCTTTATATCGTACTGTTACTCCTGCTTTGATAAGTTTGTTCATAAGGCTCGATACCGACCCCTCATTCCCCGGAATAGCGTGTGCAGAGATAATCACCGTATCTGTTGGCTTAAGCTTGATATGTCGATGCTCATCGGTTGCCATTCTTGAAAGTGCGGCCATCTCCTCACCTTGTGAACCTGTGGTGACCACGAGTACCTCTTCATCAGCATATCTGTTGACCTCATGAGGCTCAATAAAGTGCTTATCTGCAATATCCACAAAGCCCAAACGACGTGCAATCTCAATATTTCGCTCCATAGAACGACCAATAACACAGACTCTTCTTCCTACTTTTACCCCCCGCTCCATCGCTTGGAAGATACGGTGGGTATTTGATGAAAATGTTGACATAATTACACGCCCTTTGGCAAGGTCAAAGAGGGTATCAAATGTTTTTCCTACTACGGCTTCACTTTTGGTAAACCCTGGATTATGTGAGTTGGTACTGTCTGAAAATAGACAAAGTACCCCTTTTGCACCGTAGTGTGCAAAGCGATGTAAATCAGTGGTTAACCCATCAATTGGGGTATGGTCAATTTTAAAGTCAGCTGTATGTAAAATTATCCCTGCTCTGGTCTCAATTGCCAAGCCACACGCATCTACAATTGAGTGTGTCATGTGCATAAATTCTACTTTAAACGTTCCAATATCATATATCTCACGTTTTGAGATATAGTTAAAATATTTGATGTCATCTTTTAGTTTATGTTCGTTAAACTTATTCTCTATCATGGTAAGTGCCAAGGGTGTTCCATAAATTGGAAATTTTAGCTCTTTGAAAAGATAAGGAACAGCACCAATGTGGTCTTCGTGAGCATGGGTAATAATAACTGCTTTAATTTTATCTTTTATCGTATGAAGATAGGTAAAATCTGGCACCAAAATATCAACACCATGCATCGTCTCATCAGGGAAACTCATCCCCACATCAATCACAATAGCTGTATCTTCATCTTCGAGAATAGCCATGTTCCCACCAATCTCACCCAAACCACCCAGTGGTGTAAATCGAATCTTATTTTTGTTAGAAACATCAATCTGTCTCCACGGATTCATTCGCTCTTCATTAGCTACTTGATTCTCTTTTAAGGCATCTTTTAACTCGGTGCTAAGAGGTCCCATGGCATTTTTATTGTTACGTTTAGGTCTATTTCCACCATTTTTATTTTGATTATGGTTTGGTTTTTTATGCTCACTCTTTTTATGTTCAGTTTTTTTGTGTTCAGTTTTCTTATGCTCACTCTTTTTATGAGTACTATTGTTCTGCTTTGCTCTTGGTTTAATATTTTTAATTGGCTCTTTTTTATTACCGTCAACATCTTGTGGAGGAACTATTTTGTTTCCATTAATATCTTGTGGAGGAACTACCTTGTTCCCATCTACAGGTTGTGCAGGTGTTTTCGGTCTTCGATGAGGATTTCCTGCACGTTTTGGTCGGTCAGGTCGGTCTCTTCTTGGTTTTGCTTCATTTGTATTATTATTATCACTACTGTTATTGGTAGGGGTACTACTCTCTTTTTTGTTCTCTTCCATCTATATTATCCTTGTTTAGTTCATTATATAAGTGATGATACATAGATGTCTCAACTTCATGAGGTCGAATGGTTGGACTCACTTCCAACCCTTGGAGTAGTGTCTCAATTTTATCTTTATCATAGTGCGTTGCTAAATTTTTTGAAAGCTTTTTACGAGGCTGCTTAAAGGCAACCTTTAAAAAATCTTCAAATACTTTATCATCTTCACTACGGTTTTTTCGTATTAAAAGAATAGAGGAGGTTACTTTTGGTGATGGCACAAAATTCTCTGCACCCACATCAAAAAGTAGCTCACCATAGCCCACGGTTTGTGTTAAAACCGATAGTCCTGAAAAAGCTTTCTCCCCTGCTTGTGCCGAAAATTTTTGGGCAACCTCTTTTTGAACCATTACCAATACAGACTGGCAATGTTCATCTTTTAATGCTTTCAAGATAATATTGGTTGCTATATAGTATGGAAGATTCGCCACCAGATGGTATTTTTCATCCAACAGTAAATTATCTTCCCACTTTTTTAGCACATCTCCACACTCAATCTTTAGTGATGCTTTGTGGATGGCTTCACTGAATATATTTTGAAGATGTTCACATAATCTCTTATCAACCTCAAATGCTGTGACATTTCGAGCTACTACTAGCTTTTTGGTTAAATCACCTAAGCCAGGCCCAATTTCTGCAACACGCAGCGTATCGTTGGGAATCGATTGGATGATTCGTTTTATAATGGCATCATTTTTTAAAAAATTCTGACCATATCGTTTATTTGCAAATTCTGATAGATTTTCAATTTTGTTCATTTTACACAATTCTTACTTAAGATTTAATTTTGGCTACCATTCTACCATAAAATCTTCATAAAGTTTATTAAGAAATAAATGATATAATTTTCTAATGAGAAAACTAATAAATCTATTTTTATTGATTGTTATAAGTTTTTCAGTCGCTCATGGTATAGTTATTGATACCCATCAAGATGACCACTGCTCTGTCCAAGAGTATGTTGCTGAGTTTTCACATCCCATTTCACATGACATAGAAGAGCATGATGGAGACCTCTGTAATAGCCATTTTCTTCTACATATCTCATTTCTTCTTCCCTCAATATTCTCTCTTGTTGAAGTAGAAAAAGTTGCTTATATTGAACCCTACCACAACCTATTAAATGCTTATAACTATCAAAAAAATAGCTTTCGTCCCCCTATTTCTTAAATTTTAAAACCACTATTCAACTATTATCATAACCATAATTTTAAAATTTATTATAGGAAAAAATCATGATTCAAAATATAAAAAAATATATACTACTCTTCATTGCTCTGCTATTTACATCCTGTGTCACAACACAAATACCAAATAAAGTTGTACATCAGAAAAGCTACAACTACAACCATAAACCCTATCTTAAGTTAAAGTTTAAACGTAAAATAGAGAGAGAGCGTGATGTATAGGCTTCTCTTTATAAGCCTATTTTCTCTGCCCTCTTTTTCTACACAAAGCTATCAAGAGATACTTGATAAAGCGTTACAAAAAAACATAACGTTACAGATAGCACAACGTAAAGAGAGCGTTATTGCCCTAGAGGGGAAGATAGAGACTCGCCGTAAAAATCCAAATTTAGAACTAGAGGTTTCTGATTTTTTAGAACTTGATAGAAATAGATTTGGGGCAATTAATGATTTTGGATTACGAGCAGGAGTGAGTCAAGAGCTACTTCTACCCAAAGTCAAAAAAGAGATAGAGCATCTCACTCAAGCTAAAATGGGGGTAGCAAAAGAGAACTATACCCTCTTAAAATCAGAGTTTATCTATCAGTTTACACTGAAATATTTGGCATACAGAAATGCTCTTAAAAAAGAGAGTTTTTTAGAAGAAGCACTGCATATCTCCAATGAGATTTTAGAAACAGTAAAAATTCGTTATGAGCATGGAGCTGTTCCTCAAAGTGAATTTTTACAATCACGACTTGATACCCGTCAACTGCTTAACCGTATCGACGAGTTACGGCTAGAGACCTCAACAAAAAGAGATGACTTTTTACTCTTTGCGAATATTCAACAAAATATTGATATTGATGAAGGGTATGTTGTTCATCTTAAAAAAAGTAGTTGGAGAGACCCATTTAAAAAATTAAAAGTGCAAGAAGAACGACTCTCTACAGCCACATTAAAACGTCTATCTCATACTATCGAGATGATTGAACTCTTTTCAGAGATAGAAAAAGAGCCACAAGAGGATATCTTTCGTGTCGGTATCTCTGTTCCTCTACCTCTTTATAATACCAAGTCCCAAGAGAGGGCATTGGCAAAAATAGCACGAAGTACCCAAATAGCCAAACAAGAGAGCCGTGAATATCTGGTGGGGATTAGGTTACAACAGTTAAAAAAGAAACAGAAACAGATAAAAGAGACAAAAGAACAGTATCAAAGAAGGTTAGATGAGCAAGAGCAACTCTTTGAGATGTACAAACAAGGATATGATTTTGCCAAAGTCAATCTATTTAAACTTCAAGAGAGTCAAAAACGTATGGTTGAAATCCAAGAGAGATTGTCTCTCTTAGAGATGAGATATGAGAAAAATATTGTAACGATAAACTATTTAAAAGGAGCATACCATGAGTAGTGTAATATGGAGTAAAAAATTAATAGGAACAATCCTTTTAAGTAACAGTTTATGGGCAGTTGATGTCCCCATAGATGAAGTAAAGAAACGAATATTTAGTGAATCTATAACCACCAATAGCCAAGTGGTTCAACTCTCATCAGATACCTCAACAGTGATGGCAAGATGGGGAGGAAAGATTATCTCTTATCATTTAAAAGAGGGGGATAAGATAAAAAATGGTCAGCTTGTTGCCACCATTGAATCCATAGAACTTACCTCTCAAATAGCTAAATTAAAGGCTCTTAAACATCAACTAAGTGTCATCAATAAAAACTATGAGATGATAAAAAAGCTCTATAATATTGGTCTAGAGTCCCTTCAAAAACTCAATCAACAGGAGGAAGAGTATACCCTAATCCTCTCTGAGATAGAGATAATCAAGAGTCAATTGGCATTAATTAAAGGAAGAATTGGAAACCGATATAAAATTTATGCACAAACCACAGGACGGGTCGAAAAAGTCTTAGCCCCTCTTCACTCAGTAGTTGATTCTAATGAACCACTAATTTCTATTTTAAAAGGCAAAGAGAGCTTTTTAATCAAATCGTTTATCCCCTTAAAATATGCTACCAAGATAAGAGTGGGGCAAAAAGGTTCTATTATTTATGGAGAGCAAGAGTACGAAATGAAAATCATCCAAATTTTACCAACCATAGACCGTCAAACCCAAAAGATGACGGTACTTTCCAAACTTTATTCACCTGTGAATAACTTGTTTGTCAATACCTTTTTGGACTCTAAACTATTTTTAGGAAAAGGGAAGAGTTATTTGACTATTAAAAAATCTGCTTTATCATTTTTTAACAATGAATGGGTTGTTTTTGTGCCTGAACATCATGACGATGAACATAAAGAACACGCAGAGCATGAGAAACATGAGTCTCATAAAGAAGAAGAGCATCATGATGAGAAAGAGGAACATAAAGGTCACGGACATGACGAACACGAAGAGGAAGAGGTTCCTTATGATATAAAAGTGGTAAAAATCTTGAAAAAATTTGATGATTATGTAGCCATAGAGGGATTAAAAGAGCATGAAGATTATGTTAGTGATAAGAGCTATTATATCAAATCCATATTATTAAAATCGTCCCTTGGTGGACACGGACATTAGGAGAAAACCATGCTAAATAAAATAATCGACCTATCCCTAAAATACAAACTCTTGGTAATAGTCCTATTTATGACCTTATCATTTCTAGGTTACCGTTCCTACCAAACCGTCCCCATAGACGCATTCCCCGACATAACACCAAAACAGGTGGTCATCTACACCGAGAGTTCAGGAAATTCAGCCGAGGACATCGAAAAGCTCATCACCTATCCACTCGAATCAGCCCTATCAGGCATGGCAGGGGTCAAGAGCATTATGAGCAACTCATTTTTTGGACTCTCTTATATCTCTATCTTTTTTGAAGATAGCTACGACATCTATTTTTTGCGTCAACAGGTTAGCGAAAGGGTTCTATCGGTGGATATTCCAGAGGGTTGGGGCAAACCAACTCTAGGGCCAAACACCACAGGTCTAGGGCAGGTCTTTTGGTATGAGGTTTGGGATTCAACCCACACAAAATCGCTCCAAGAGAT
>Ga0256913_10001821_pt1 | contig 10901 bp, 13 predicted proteins | sample Axial_MatmetaG_FD_185970 | JGI IMG/M metagenome (GOLD analysis project Ga0256913, IMG submission 185970) | Deep-sea worm associated microbial mat communities from Axial Seamount, Juan de Fuca Ridge, Pacific Ocean - Axial_Mat | ecosystem: Environmental > Aquatic > Marine > Oceanic > Microbial...
AGCAGGGGCTAAGGAGGTTCATATGAGAATAAGCTCACCACCTACAACTGACCCTTGTTTTTATGGGGTAGATACTCCAGATAAAGATAAACTAATAGCTTCAAATATGAGTATAGAAGAGATATGTGAATATATTGAAGCAGATTCACTGGCATATTTAAGTGAAGAAGCACTACTTAGAAGTGTAGGTGCTAATGATGATAGTTACTGCACGGCTTGTTTTACCGGTAAATATATAGTATAAGGTTTGTTTTGGAGCAAATATATACTTTTGGAAAATATTTACGAGAAAAGTTTGATAAAAAAGTTTTCAAAGTAGGTATAAATATTTCTGGTTTTACATGTCCAAATATTGATGGAACCGTAGCTAGAGGAGGATGCACATTTTGTGAAAATGACTCCTTTAGTGCCTCTACAAATGAGATAAAAGAGTTAAAAGGTTTTTATCTAAATTTAGATTCAAAAGAAAATCCTTATCTTCAAAAACAACTAAATCAACTTCAACTCCAGTTTGATTCTATCTCAAATAGACAAAAAAGAGAATTTGGAGCTGAAGCATTTTTGGTTTATTTCCAATCTTGGACAAATACTTATGCACCATTTGATACTTTAAAAGCTTTATATGATAAAGCATTGAGTTTTGATGATGTGTTAGGGCTTAGTGTTGGAACTAGAAGCGATAGTATAACTGAAGAGACTTTGTCTTATTTAGCTGAGTTAAATAAAGAAAAAGAGATATGGATAGAGTTTGGGATTCAATCTATCTATGATGAAACTCTAAAAAAAATCAATCGTGGTCATGATGCTAAAAATGTTGAGATTTGGATAAAAAAAGCAAAAGAAAAAGGGCTTAATGTTTGTGGGCATTTGATTTTTGGACTTCCGGGTGAAGATAAAGAGATGATGTTAGAGACTGCAAAAAAAGCTTACGAATGGGGGATAGATTCGGTTAAATATCATCCTTTATATGTAGTTAAAAAAACAGCTTTGGCAAATGAATATCTAAGAGGAGAGTTTAAACCTATCTCTAAAGAAGAGTATATAGATGTTTTAGTTGAAGCTATAAAACTAAAACCTAAAAATATATCTGTTCAAAGGATAACTGCTGGAATAGATGATGACTCTTTACTTGCTCCTATGTGGTGTAGAAATAAAAATCAACAAATAAAAGATATAAATAAAGCCTTGAAAAAAGTTGGATTAAAATATTAAAGCTAATTTATCAAAGGCAAAATAATATGAAATCAGCAGTAATAAATAGTGGAAGTTCGTCTATAAAATTTTCTTTATTTGAAGATGAAAAACTACTAAAACATCTTGTTTTTGAAGAGGTAAAATCTCATCATAAAACACTAGAAGAACTTTTTGAAATTATAGATATAAACTCTCTTTTGTTTGTAGCTCATAGAGTTGTTCATGGGGGAGAGAAGTTTATAAAACCAACTATTATAGATAAAACAAATATAAAAACTTTAAAATCTATCTCAAACTTAGCTCCTTTACATAACCCAGCAAATATAGAAGCTATAGAGTATTTTTTAGATAAAAATCCAAAACTTTTACAAATAGCAGTTTTTGATACCGCTTTTCATCAAAGTATGCCAAAAGAAGCCTTTTTATATGGAATAGATAAAAAGTTTTATAAAAATAATAATATAAGAAGATATGGCTTTCACGGTTCTTCTCATGCTTACTTATTAGAAGAAGCTTCAAAACTTTTAAGTAAAGAAAAACCAAATCTTATAACTCTTCATCTAGGAAACGGTGCTAGTATAACAGCTATAAAAGAGGCAAAAAGTATAGATACATCTATGGGATTTACCCCTCTTGAGGGGCTTTTGATGGGAACTAGAAGTGGAGATATAGATGGTGGGATTATTCTTTACATGTTAGAAGAATTAAATTTATCGATAGATGAAGTAAAATATGAATTAAACAAAAACGGCGGACTAAAAGGGCTTTGTCAAACTAATGATATAAGAGAGATACTTAAAAAAGATACAAATGATAAAAAAGAAGCTTTAAAAATATATATAAATCGTATAAAAAAATATCTAGGCTCATACATGGCTATACTTGATAAAATAGATGGTATAGTTTTTAGTGGTGGAGTTGGTGAAAATTCATTTGAGATAAGAAAAGAGGTTTTAAAAAGTTTTGAGAAATTTGGTATCTATATTGATGATGAATTAAATAAAAAAAACGATACAATAATTTCTACAAATAAAAGTAGTATAAAAGTTTTCGTTATTAAAACAGATGAAGAGTTACAAATATTAAAAGAAGCAAAAAGGATTTGTATTGGTAATTAATTTTGAGTTAAAAGATGACTATATAGAGCTATATAAACTTTTAAAAGTTTTAGATTTAGTTGATAGTGGAGCAGAAGCAAAGCTTGTTATATCAGAAGGGTATGTATTAAGAAACGGAGTAGTTGAAACTAGAAAAAGAGCCAAGATTGAATCAGGTGAAACAATAGAAGTAGCAGATGTTATTATAGAGATAGATTAAACTAGTTTATGCTGTTATTTGTATAAATTTTTAAACCTTCTTTTTGTGTTTGTAACTCTTTTTGTAATTGTTGTTGAGCTTTTAATTCCATCATAGTAGCAGTATTTGCAACCGCATAATCTTGAGGTGATGGGTTTGCGGGAGCTAAAGCAGCAGCTTTTACTTGTCTGGCATTTGCTATAGTTTCTTTTGGATTTTTTCCCTCTTTAAAAGAGATGGGAACTTCACCTCCAATGGCATACATTTTGCCATCTGGCCCTTTTTCGTAACTAAAGCTAGCTCCACCAGCAAGTCCAGCACCCGCTGCTTGGTGTGCTGCTTCATGAGCTTTTACTTCTGTATCTCTTGCTTGTAGTTCTGATACTACTTGTTTTTCAGATGGAGTTAATTCTTCATAACTTTTTTGGGCTTTGCTTTTTGAACTATCTTCATCTATTTTTGTATTTTTAGCATCAATATTTTGTTCATTTTTATAAGTGATACTGGTAAAATCATTTATATTATTTGATGAGATATTCACATTCATATCAATATTTTAACACTTATTTACTATAATTTCAAGAAAAAGAAGAGAGATATGATAAAAGTAATATTTATGGGAACCCCAGATTATGCATCTGAGATTTTAAAAAAACTAATAGATGATAAGAAAATAGAAGTTATTAGTGCTTATACTCAGCCAGATAAACCAGTTGGTAGAAAAAAAGTTTTAACTCCACCACCGGTTAAAGTTTTAGCAAATGAGCATAATATAAAAGTATTTCAACCAATAAAACTAAAAGAAGAAGAAAGTATTAAAAGTGTGTTAGAGCAAGAATGTGATTTTATAATTGTTGCGGCTTATGGACAGATACTACCAAAAGAGATATTAAATCATGCACCTTGTATAAATTTACATGCATCTATTTTACCAAGTTACAGAGGTGCAAGTCCCATCCAACAATCACTTCTTAATGGAGATGAAAAAACTGGAGTTACAGCTATGCTTATGGATGAGGGGTTAGATACCGGAGATATTATAAAAATTCAAGAATGTAAAATCGATGAAGATATGATGGTTGAGGAATTATTTAAAAAACTTACATCAATAGCGAGTGATTTAACTGTAGATGTTATTAAAAACTTTTCTTCTTATACTCCAGTGCCTCAAGATGACAAAAAAGCAACTTATTGTAAAAAAATAACAAAAGCTGATGGACTTATAGAGTTTGATGATGCTAAAAAAATTTATAATAAATATAGAGCATTTACTCCATGGCCGGGAATCTATCTAAAAAGTGGACTTAAAATCAAAAAAATGGTTAAACTTACTGAAGATGGAGAATATCCACAAGGAAAAATTTTAGAAATAGGCGATGATTTTATAGTTGTTGGAACAACTAAAGGAGCATTAAAAGTTTTAAGAGTTCAACCAGCTTCAAAAAAAGAGATGGATATACTTTCATATATAAATGGGAAAAGGTTAAAAGTTGAAGATACTTTATCTTGATGAAGTTGATTCTACACAGTTATATCTAAAAAATAGGATAAAAGATAAAACCTTAACTCCTTCTATACTGGTTTTTACTAAAAAACAAACTTCAGGTATAGGAAGTAGGGGAAATAGCTGGATAGGAGAGGAGGGAAATCTTTTTTTAAGTTTTGCAATATATAAAAAAGATTTGCCATTAGATTTAAAGATAGAATCTGCTTCTATCTATTTTTCATATCTATTAAAAGAGGTTTTAGAAGAAAAAGGTTCAAAAGTTTGGATTAAATGGCCAAACGATTTTTATATAGATGATAAAAAAATAGGTGGGATGATAACTACTGTTATAAGAGATATTATAATTTGTGGTGTGGGGATAAATATAGTATCTGCTCCAAAAGATTTTTTAAAGTTAGATATTGATGTTAATTTAGAAGAGGTGATTGAAGAATTTGTAAAAAAAATTCAAAACTTTGTTTCGTGGAAGCAAGTTTTTAGCAAATATAGTGTAGAATTTTATAAAAATAAATCTTTTTTTACACACATAGATAATCAACATAAGGTTCCTTTGTCAAAAGCAAAATTAGCTGATGATGGGTCAATTATAATTAATGGTGAGAGGATATATAGTTTAAGATGAGTAGTGAAGTTATAGTTATAGCAAATCAAAAAGGTGGAGTAGGAAAAACTACAACTGCAGTTAATCTTGCTGCATCTTTAGCAGTTGCTGAAAAGAAAGTTCTTGTGATAGATTCAGACCCACAAGCAAATGCTACTACATCTTTTGGATTTCATAGAAATGATTATGAATTTAATATATATCATGTGTTAATTGGTGCTAAAAAACTTAAAGATATAATTTTAAAAACAGATTTACCAACTCTTCATTTAGCACCATCAAACATTGGTTTGGTTGGAATTGAAAAAGAGTATTATGATGTTGATAAAGCAAAAGGGAGGGAGTTGGTTTTAAAAAAAGCTATAGATAAAATCAAAAAAGAGTATGACTATATAATAATAGATGCTCCACCAGCTCTTGGACCTATGACTATAAATGCATTAAGTGCTTCAAACTCAGTTATCATCCCAATTCAGTGTGAATTTTTTGCATTAGAAGGGTTGGCACAGTTATTAAATACTATAAAATTAGTTAAAAAATCAATTAATCCAAAATTAACTATAAAAGGATTTTTACCAACTATGTATAGTTCTCAAAATAATTTATCAAAACAAGTTTTTGCAGATTTAAAACAACATTTTAAATCTAAACTTTTTAAAAATGATGAAGAAAAATTTATAGTTGTTCCAAGAAATGTAAAGTTAGCAGAATCTCCATCATTTGGAAAACCAGCAATCCTTTATGATGTAAAGTCAAGTGGTTCTATAGCTTATCAAAATCTAGCACAGGCGATAATAAAATAATGAAGAAATCAGCTTTAGGAAGAGGGCTTGATGCACTTCTTGGTGAAGTGAGTGAAGCTTATGAAAATGAATCAACAAATAATGATGCGGTTGTTGAGATTGTTTTAGACGATATTAAACCAAATCCGTATCAGCCAAGAAAAGATTTTAGTAAAGAATCTTTAAAAGAGTTAAGTGAATCTATAAAAAAAGATGGGCTTATACAACCTATACTTGTAGTTGAAGATGAACTAGATAAATATATAATAGTTGCAGGTGAAAGAAGATTTAGAGCAAGTAAATTAGCAGGTTTTGAAACTATAAAAGCTATAGTATTAGATATTACAAAAGAGCAAATGCAACAATATGCTTTAATAGAAAATATCCAAAGAGAAAATCTAAATCCTATAGAACTCGCAATGAGTTATCAGTCTTTAATAGAATTACATGGTATAACTCATGAAGAGCTTTCTAAAGTTATACATAAAAGTAGAACTCATATAACAAATACTTTAAGGCTTTTAAATCTTACAAAAAAATCTCAAGAAGCTTTGATAGAGAAAAAAATAACTGCTGGTCATGCTAAAGTTTTAGTTGGATTAGAAGAAAAAGAACAAGCTGTAATAGTTAATTCTATAATAGGTCAAAATCTAAGTGTTAGAGAAGTTGAAAATATTATAAAATCTATGAAGTCTAAAAATGACTCTTCATCTTTAGAAACTAAAGATAGTAAGAGTATATCTAAATTAGATTTTAAAGAGTTGTGTAGTGTTTTAAAAAAATATAACATAAACCCTAAAATATCTTCAAATAAAATTACACTTTCTTTTGAAAATCAAGAGCAAATTAATAACCTTCTAAATTTGTTAAAGTAGGTTTTATATCTTAAAAAAAGTATAAAATCTACACAAAATTATATTTTTTATAAAAAAATTACAAAAAAATTATAAGTTTAACTATCTTTTCAATTTTAACATAGTATAATCTCACAACTTTTAGGAGGTGCTATGTTAGATATAAATCCAGTACTACTTATAGCTACATTGGTTGTTTTTCTTACTCTTATAGCCGTTCTAAATAGTTGGCTTTATAATCCACTGACTGCTTTTATGCAAAAAAGAGAGGAAGATATCAAAAGAGATCTGTCAAAAGCAGGCTCAAACGATAGCGAAATCAAAGAACTTTTGGATAAGGCAAACAGTATCGTTATGGAGGCCAAACTAGAAGCTGCGGCACTAAGAGAGAAAGTAATTGCGGATGCTAAAGAACTAGCTGATAGTAGAATTGAAGCTAAAAAAACTACTTTAGCAAATGAGTTGGCAGAGTTTGAAAACTCTTTAAAAGAGAGTAGAGAGGAGCTTAAAGGTGAACTTTTAGCTCAAGTTCCTACATTTAAAGAAGCTCTAAAGCTTAAATTTAATCAAATATAAGGAAATGATATGAGTAGATTGTTAGTTGTTATACTTGCTCTTTCAAGCCTTGTATTTGCATCGGGTGCTGAAGCTGAGCATGGCACTGATATCGTTCAAAGAACAGTAAACTTTGTTTTATTTGCTGGACTTTTATGGTATCTGTTAGCTAAGCCTGTAAAAGAGTATTTTTCTGGTAGAAGCAATTCAATAGCAAATGAACTAAAAGCAGTTCAAGATAAGCTAAATGAATCTGTTAACAAGAAAAAAGATGCTCTAGCAAAAATTTCTGATGCAGAAAAACAAGCAGCAGAGATTATAGAGACTGCAAAAAAAGAGAGTAAAATCTTAAATGATTCTATATTGGCACAATGTGAGGTGGATTTAGAAAATCTTGAAAAATCGCATACAGCCAAACTAGAACTTGCACAAAGAAAAATGATAAATTCTGTTGTTGAAGAAGTGCTTGAAGAAGTTATATCTGAAAGCTCTAAAGAGTTTAGTAAAGATGCTATGGTTAATGTAATTTTAAAGAAGGTTGCATAAATGAATGAATTAATAGCAAAAAAATATGTACAGGCACTATATAAAACTTTAGATAGTGAATCGTTAGAGAATGCTGCTGAGATATTTGAAGCACTTAGTAATGCTTCAAAAGATGAAAAGATTTCAGCTGTGTTGAATGATCCACAAGTATCTAAAGAAAAAAAACAAGAGATTATCCTTTTGGCTTTAAAAGATGCTAATTCAAATGAGATAAACAATCTTATAAAACTTTTAGTAGAAAATGGAAGATTGGGTGTTTTTTATGAGATAGCAAAAGGGCTTAAAAAGGTTATAGCAGATTCTAAAAAGAGTTACTGTGGTGTTGTTTACAGTGATACTGAGATAGAATCTAGTATTCTTTCTGACCTTGGAAATGGACTAGGTAAAAAATTTGATTCTGCTATATCGCTTTCTTATAAAAAAAGTGATTTTGATGGAATTAAAGTTGATGTTGAGGATTTAGGTATAGAGATTAGTTTCTCTAAAACTAGAATAAATAAACAAATTGTTGAACATATATTAAAAGCAATTTAACTTCACGAGAGGAGAAAAATAGTGGTAGCAAAGATAAAAGCTGATGAAATCAGCTCAATAATCAAAGAACGAATTGACAACTTTGAGCTGAGTGTTGATGTAAATGAAACAGGTAAGATTGTTTCTTATGCTGATGGTGTTGCTCAAGTTTACGGACTAAGCAATGTTATGGCTGGAGAAATGGTAGAGTTTGAAGAAGGAACTAAAGGGCTAGCTTTAAACCTTGAAGAATCAAGTGTTGGGGTTGTTATCCTTGGTAACGGAGAAGCTCTTAAAGAGGGAATGAGTGTAAAAAGACTAGGTAAACTTTTAAAAGTTCCTGTTGGTGATGCACTTCTTGGAAGAGTTGTAAATGCACTAGGTGAGCCAATAGATGGTAAAGGTCCTATAGAAGCAACTGAAACAAAATTTGTTGAAGAAAAAGCTCCAGGGATTATGGATAGAAAGAGTGTTCATGAACCAATGGCAACTGGTATTAAAGCTATTGATGCACTAGTGCCAATTGGTAGAGGACAAAGAGAGCTTATCATTGGTGACAGACAAACTGGTAAGACTACTGTTGCATTAGATACTATTATTAACCAAAAAGGTAATGGTGTTGTTTGTGTATATGTAGCAATAGGTCAAAAAGAATCAACAGTTGCACAAATCGTTAGAAGACTTGAAGAGCATGGAGCTATGGAATATACTATAGTTGTATCTGCTACTGCTGCAGAAGCTGCTGCACTTCAATTCTTAGCACCATATACTGGTGTAACAATGGGTGAATATTTTAGAGATAATGCAAGACATGGTCTTATAGTTTATGATGATTTATCTAAACATGCAGTTGCTTATCGTGAAATGTCACTAATTCTTAGAAGACCTCCAGGTCGTGAAGCATATCCAGGGGATGTTTTCTATCTTCACTCAAGATTACTTGAGAGAGCTGCTAAACTTTCTGATGAAAGAGGTGCTGGTTCACTTACTGCACTTCCTATTATTGAAACACAAGCAGGAGATGTTGCGGCATATATCCCAACAAATGTTATCTCTATTACTGATGGACAAATCTTCCTAGAAACTGACCTTTTCAACTCAGGTATTAGACCTGCGATTAATGTTGGTCTTTCTGTTTCTCGTGTTGGTGGTGCTGCTCAAATTAAAGCTACTAAACAAGTTGCAGGAACTCTTAGACTTGACCTTGCTCAGTTTAGAGAACTTCAAGCATTTGCTCAGTTTGCATCTGATTTAGATGAAGCTTCAAGAAGACAGCTTGAAAGAGGTCAAAGAATGGTAGAAGTTCTTAAACAACCACCATATTCTCCATTGACTGCTGAAAAGCAAGTTATAATTATTTTTGCAGGAAATGAAGGTTATCTTGATGATTTATCAGTTTCAGCTGTAACAAAATTTGAAGCTGAACTTTATCCATTTATAGAAGCTTCTTATCCTCAAATTTTTGAAAATATAAGAAGTGCTTCTAAAATAGATGATGAAACTAAAGCTTTAATGGTAAAAGCATTAGATGAGTTTAAAGCATCTTTTATAGCAGACTAAGGAAAAGTTTATGGCAAACTTGAAAGATATTCAAAGAAAGATAAAGAGTGTTTCTAGTACACAAAAAACTACTCGTGCGATGAAATTGGTTTCGACTGCGAAGCTTCGTCGTGCGGAAGATTTGGCTAAGCGCTCTCGTCTTTATGCACAGAAAATGAATCAGGTTCTTGCCGAAATTGCTGGAAGAATTGAGTGTAGCAAAGTTGGTGGTCTAAGTGATAACAGATTTTTCTCAAAAATAGAAAATCCTAAAATGATAGATATCATCTTTGTTACGGCAGATAAAGGTCTTTGTGGTGGTTTTAATATTCAAACTATTAAAGCTGCTAAAAAGCTTATATCTGAATATCAAGACAAAAAAGTTAAAATTCGTCTTCGCGGTGTCGGTAAGAAAGGTATAGAGTTCTTTAAATATAATGAAGTTGAACTTTATGATGAAGTTTTAGGTCTTAGTTCAAAACCTGAGAAATCTAAATCTGATGATTTTATACAATCATCTATTATGGATTTTAAAGAAGGCAAAATAGATGCTGTTTATATAGTTTATAACGGTTATAAAAATATGATTACTCAAGAGTTACATGTAAATAAAATTTTGCCAATTGATACAAAAGATTTCGACTGTGAAGAAGTAAATAAAAAATCAGCTTTAGAGATAGAAGCTCAAGATGAAGAACATATGTTAAACTCTTTGGTTGAAACTTATGCTAAATACAATATGTATTATACACTTATTGATAGTGTTGCTGCTGAGCATTCAGCTCGTATGCAAGCTATGGATACAGCAACAAATAATGCTAAAGAGATGGTTAAGTCACTAAATGTTGAGTTTAACAAAGCTAGACAAGCTGCAATTACAACAGAACTTATTGAAATTATAAGTGGTGTGGAGTCTATGAAATGATGGAGAAGAATATGATAGGAAAAATTAGCCAGGTTATGGGTCCGGTTGTTGATGTTGATTTCGATGGTTATTTACCAATATTGAATGAAGCATTGGAAGTAAAAGTAAAAGAAGAAGATGGAAAAGAGAGAAGACTTGTTTTAGAAGTTGCTGCTCACCTTGGTGATGGTCGTGTTAGAACTATTGCTATGGATATGAGTGAAGGACTTGTAAGAGGTCAAGAAGCTCAAGCTACTGGAGCTCCTATAAAAGTTCCAGTTGGTGAAAAAGTTCTTGGAAGAATCTTTAATGTAATTGGTGAAACAATTGATGGTAAAGATCAAGTAACTGATGCTCCTACATGGTCTATCCATAGAGAGCCACCAAAATTAGTTGACCAATCAACTAAAACTGAGATGTTTGAAACTGGTATCAAAGTTGTTGACTTATTAGCTCCTTATGCAAAAGGTGGTAAAGTTGGTCTATTTGGTGGGGCTGGTGTTGGTAAAACAGTTATCATTATGGAGCTTATTCACAATGTTGCTCATGGACATGATGGTCTTTCTGTATTTGCTGGTGTTGGTGAGAGAACAAGAGAAGGAAATGACCT
>Ga0256913_10001822_pt1 | contig 10899 bp, 10 predicted proteins | sample Axial_MatmetaG_FD_185970 | JGI IMG/M metagenome (GOLD analysis project Ga0256913, IMG submission 185970) | Deep-sea worm associated microbial mat communities from Axial Seamount, Juan de Fuca Ridge, Pacific Ocean - Axial_Mat | ecosystem: Environmental > Aquatic > Marine > Oceanic > Microbial...
AAGGCTAGAACATCGCTGAAGTTATGTGCTGCATCCGAAAGCAACGCCATTGATCCCGAAATAAAACCACCAATTACCTGAGCAAGCGTAATGATTAGGTTTAAGATAATTGTTATTCCCAAATTTTTGTTTCCGTGGTCGTGATGATGATGTGCCATAGTTGAATATTTAACTTTGCAAAAGTAGTGAATTATAATTGCGGACTGAAAAAGGAACCGCCGGACTGACAATTGTCAGTATGCTGTGATACTGCAACCGGGAAATTATTATTTTTGCATTATGAACAATGGGAATAATAATTCAAATGATATGCAGCAAGGCGGAGATGTTGTCGTAACCGAAAAGATGATTGACCTTGAGAAGGTTATAGCAAGTAAAAATCCCAAACTGCTGAAAAGGATTCCGGGATTTGTTTTGCGGTATCTCAAACGTATTATCCACGTTGATGAGATTAACGACTTTATGTGGCGCCACCGTAACGATATCGGTTTCGATTTTGTTGATGCCATTATCAGGGACTTCAAGGTGGATGTGGAGATTGCCGGCCTTGAAAATATCCCCAAACAGGGAAAGCAGTTTCTTGCCTCCAATCATCCTCTCGGCGGCCTCGACGGCATTGCTCTTATCTGGGCTGCTCACAAGGTTAGAGATGATGTAAAGTTCCCGGTCAACGACCTCTTGATGAATATTCCGCAGCTCAAACCCTTGTTTATCCCCATCAACAAACACGGTAAGAATACCGATAACATTCGCATCCTCGAGGAGAACTTTGCCAAAGAACAGTTGCTGCTCTATTTCCCTGCTGGACTGGTTTCGCGAAAGCAAAAAGGAAAAATACAAGACCTTGAATGGAAACATACATTTATTAATAAGGCACGGCAGCACCGGCGCGATGTTATTCCGGTATTTATCGAGGCGCGCAATTCACATTTCTTTTACAATCTGGCGTGGTTGCGCAAAACTCTCGGCATAAAAGCCAATATCGAAATGCTGTATCTTGTAAATGAAGTTTATAAATTTGTTGGCGGTAAGATAAAGATTTATATCGGTAAACCTATTCCGTATCAGACGTTTACAAAAGAAAAGAGACCAAAGGAATGGGCTGAATGGATGAAGAAAAAGGTTTATAGTCTTCCCGAAAGCGAGGATTTTTCATAAGCTGAAAAATCTTTTAAAAACCCTTTTATTTTATATTAATTTTGTGTTGACAAAAGGGAAGGCCGGAAAGGGTTTGGTTTTTTCCCGTAATAATATGAACAATGAAGCCAATTATCGACCGCGTTGATCCGAATCTTATCGAGAAAGAGTTGGATGAATCGAAATTTGCACGAAACACTAATAATATCGGAAACGAGATTTTTATCGTTACGTCCAACGATTCGCCCAATACTATGAGGGAAATAGGCCGTTTACGCGAACTATCGTTTCGTGAAGCCGGCGGCGGCACGGGCAAAGAAGCCGATATCGACAAATACGACCTTGGTGATAACCCTTTCAAACAGCTGATAGTGTGGGATCCCGAGGAGAAAATCATTGTCGGAGGCTACCGTTTTGCCGTTGGCAGGGATTTGCCGCAAAACGATGAGGGTAAGCCCGTCAGCCCCACATCCCACCTTTTTGATATTTCCGACAAATTTATCAATGAGTACCTGCCTGTTTCCATCGAACTCGGCCGGTCGTTTATTCAACCTGCTTATCAGTCGTCGAGCAATGTGCGAAAATCCATCTATGCCCTCGATAACCTTTGGGACGGCCTTGGGTTTTTGGTGGTAAATTATCCTTTTGTCGATAGCTTTTTCGGGAAAATCACAATGTACACCAGCTATCCCGTTTATGCCCGCGATGCCATACTTTATTTCCTGAAAACCTTTTTCCCCGATAAGGAGAATCTGGTGAGACCTTATAAGCCTTTGGTTCCCGATACTCCCGACAGCGAATTTGAAACTGTTTTCACCGGTAAAAACCTTGAAGAAAACTATAAAATCCTCATTTCAACGGTGAGAAAACAGGGTACTGCCATACCGCCGCTGGTGAATGCTTATATGAAATTGTCGCCAACGATGAAGACCTTCGGCACTGCCATTAATCATAATTTCGGCGATGTGGAAGAAACGGGAATATTGATAAAAATAAGCGAGATCTACGAATCAAAAAAGCGCCGGTATATTTCAGGTATCGACCGTAATTTCAGAAGATAATTTTATGCAAATAACAACAGCAGAGTTTGTAAAAAGCAGTGCGAAAGTGGCCGAATGTCCGAAGCCCGACCGTCCTGAATATGCCTTTATCGGCAGATCGAATGTGGGCAAGTCGAGCCTTATTAACGCTCTGACCGGCAACAAAAAGCTGGCGAAAATATCTTCAACACCGGGGAAAACACAGCTTATTAACCATTTTCTGATTGACGGTAAATGGTTTATGGTTGACCTCCCCGGACTGGGTTATGCCAAAATCTCCAAAACCCAACGCGCCAAATGGGAAAAGATGATTTACGATTATTTTCTTCGCAGGCTGAATCTGCTTAACACTTTCATTCTTGTGGATTCGCGTCACAGCCCTCAGAAAATAGATCTGGAACTGATGAACTGGTTTGGTGCCAATCAACTTCCTTTTGTAATTGTGTTTACAAAAGCCGATAAGATGAAACCCTCGGCCCTGAAAGCCGGTATTGCCGCCTATAAAAAACGTCTGCTTGAAGACTGGGAAGAACTGCCGGAAATTTTTATCACCTCGTCCGAGAAGAAAACAGGTCTCGATGATATTACGTCTTTTATCGAAAAAACCAATACGGTGTTCGACTTCAACCGGCGCTAAATAGTTTTTCTCCTTATCAGAAACAATCCCGCGAAAGTCAACAAACCGTTGATTATCAGCAATTCAAAGCCAAAGACATAGTTGTTAAACAATTGTTTTGAATAGATGTTCAGCAGGTATGAAATTACCGGTGCCGCAATTACAACGGCAACAACACCTTTGTCGTAAATCTTATATTTGGTAAAAAGTCCGAACGCAAAAAGTCCGAGAAGAGGGCCGTAAGTGTATCCGGCTATTTTGAAAAGCTCGTTTATTACCGATTCCCTGCTGATGGCGTTGAAAAGAATAATCACCAGAAACAGGGTGAATGCCACTGCAAAATGGACTATTTTTCTGATACGAACCTGTTTTTCTTTTGTGTAACGGCCTTCTTTGTCGATGCCGAGAATATCAATTGAAAACGAAGTTGTGAGAGCCGTTAGGGCGCTGTCGGCCGAGGAATATGCCGCCGCCACAAGTCCGATGATGAATGTTACTCCGGCCACCGGACCAAGACTGCCGAGAGCGACGGCAGGGAAGAGGTGGTCGCTTTTTTCGGGTAAGGTCATCCCCGTACTTGCCGCGTAGATGTACAAGGCGGCACCGAGTAAAAGAAAAATCAGATTTATGGGTATGAGCGAAAAACTCATCCAGAACATATTCTTTTGGGAGTCTTTCAGGGTGCGGCAGGTGAGGTTTTTCTGCATCATATCCTGATCCATCCCCGTCATAACGATGCTCATAAACATACCGGCCACAAATTGTTTTACAAAAAAACGCGGATGATGCCAGTCGGTGATAAACACTTTTGAATAGTCCGATTCCGAAATTTTGTGAAACAGCTCGCTCATTCCCAAATTCAGATGGTCGCTGATGAACCAAAGCGTCAGAAAAACCGAAGCAAGCATAAAAGTCGTTTGTAGAGTGTCGGTCCAAACTATTGTTTTTATTCCGGCCTTGAAAGTGTAAAGCATTATCAGTCCGATAAACAATGCGACGGTTACCCAAAAAGGAATATGCCAACTGTCGAAAACAAAAGCCTGCAATACGCTGATGATTAGATACATACGAAAAGAAGCCCCGATTATTCGCGACAGCAGGAAATATGATGCTCCGCTTTTATAGGTATAAAAACCGAACCTGTTGCGGAAGTATGAATAAATCGAAATTACGTTCAGTCTGTAATAAAGAGGCAGCAGGATTTTTATGATGACGAGGTAGCCGATAAAATATCCCAGCACCATCACCAGATAGGAAAAAGAATCTTTGCCGACGGCACCCGGCACCGAAATAAATGTTACCCCCGACAGCGATGCTCCTATCATTCCGTAAGCCACCACATACCAGGGCGACACACGGTTGCCGGTGAAAAAGCTTTCGTTGTCGGCCTTGCGCGAAGTGATAAAACTCACGGCAAACAGCAAAAGCGTATAAACCATAAAAGTAAGAAAGATGTATTCCGGTTGCATAATTGCGACTTTAAAAAACAGTGCGTAAAAATAGTTGAAAAAAAGTGCTCGCTAACCAATCTTTTCAGGTAATTTTGCACGCTGCAATGGAACAATTCTCATCCAAATATCTGAACAGGGCTGTGAGTGAGCTGTCGAAACTGCCGGGCATTGGTAAGAAAACCGCCTTGCGTCTGGCCTTGCATCTGATGCGTCGCGAAAAACAGGAGGTTGATGATCTGGGTAACGCCTTGATAGATATGCGTGGCCAAATCAGGTTTTGCAAACGCTGCCACAATATCTCCGACGGCGACCTTTGCGAGGTTTGCCGTTCGCCAAAGCGTAACAACGGCCATATCTGCGTTGTTGAAGATATTAACGATGTGATAGCCATCGAAAAGACCGGTGAGTTTTTCGGACTTTACCACGTCCTCGGAGGCGTCATCTCGCCTATGGACGGTGTCGGTCCGGCCGATTTGAAAATAGAAAGCCTCGTCGAAAGAATAAAAAAAGAGGAAGTGGAGGAGGTGATACTTGCACTCCCCACAACTGTTGAAGGCGATACTACCAACTTCTTTCTGTTTAAAAAACTGGCCGAATTCGGTATTCGAATTACCACAATTGCAAGAGGTGTCGGTATCGGTGACGAGCTTGAATATATTGATGAGATAACACTCGGGCGTTCAATTGTAAACCGTTTGCCTTATCAGGATAATTTAAAGCGTTGAAAATCAAAAGTCAGGACGATTTTTTTCCGGTAAATAAAATAAATTGATTTATGTCAGTTTGTAATACAAATTTTTATACTTTTACGCTGACGAAACTTACATTAATTTGTGATAATGAGTGATTTTGAATTTTCAAGCAGTTGTGCGGAGACAAACGAGACTTATTTTTGTTTTTCAACACTAACGGAAGAGCAAAAGAAGTATCTGAACGACAACAAAAACGACGTTGTATATTATAAGGGTGAAACGATATTAAAGCAGGGAACGGAAAATAATTCGGTGATGTATCTTACCGAAGGACTTGTGAAACTTTCGATGCAGAATAATGATAAATATGTGATTCTGACGTTGAAAACCAAAAATCATTTTATCGGTTTTGAAACATTCCGCAGCAATCGTAAAAGTCCATATACCGTTACGGCTCTTGAAGATTCACAGGTCTCTATTGTTGGTAAAGATGTGATATCCAATCTGTTAAACCAAAATAAAGTGTTTGCCAACGAGGTGATGAATCTTATAAATAACAATATGATTATCACTTACGAAAGATTGTTTTCCCTTACCCAGAAACAATTGCACGGCAGACTGGCCGATATCCTCCTTTGTCTTTCCCAGAATATTTACGGCTCCGATACTTTTGATTTGCCGCTCTCGCGACGCGACCTTGCAGCTCTTACTTCGATGGCCCCCGAGTCGGTAATACGTATTCTGAAAGATTTTAAAACCGATAAGCTTATCAATACTTCAGGTAAGAATATCAAAATTCTCAACAGGGCTATGCTTGAGAAAATCAGCGCAGTCGGGTAGTGCCTTTACTACATAGCTGTCCTTTACCGCATTATCGGCTTTCTCCATAAAATATCTTGACAAACATAAAGCAATATTTTTCTTTATTTTATTTTTCTATTGATTATTACCGAAGATTAATCATAAATTAGCGCCCTAAACCGGAGACAGCTATGAATAATTATCAGAATATTGATGACAGACGAATGTCTGATGATGAACGGAATGAGATTTATAAAACCATTTGGGTAAATTCACCGGATGCTTTTATTTTACTTGATTATCAGGGTAATTTGGTGTTGTATAACGATGCTGTGATTAAGATGTTCGGACTGTCGCCGGATGAGATGCAATATAAAAAGTCTGTTTTCAGATTTTTGGAAAAAGAAGATTGGTCGAGGGCAAAAGAAGATTTTAATTATGCCGTTGAATATGGTGAGTTGAAAGATTGTGAATACGTCGCCGTTAGGGGAGAATATAGTTTTCCTGTCAGCATTTCCTATCGTAAGGTTAACTTTGACTCCCGTCCGGGTGATTATGTCATTGTGGTTGGAAAGGATATTACCAAGTCTAAGATTGACGAACGGGCAATGCGTAAGGCAAAGGAAAAAGCCGAAATTGCCGATAAACTGAAAACGTCATTTCTGGCAAATATGAGCCACGAAATCCGCACTCCCATCAACGCTGTAATAGGTTTTGCCGACCTGCTCAACGACCCCGACCTTCTCGAAGATGAAAAACGCGAGTATATCAACACCATTCAGGTTAACGGTGAACTGCTGCTGAAGCTGATAAACGATATTATCGATATTGCAAAGATAGAATCGGGACAGTTGAAGATTTCCAAAAACGAATTTTCGGTGGAACAACTCTTTGAAGAGGTCTATCTTTCGTCGCGCAATATGTTGGTTACAATGGAAAAGCCACATCTTATTCTGGATTATCATATCGACGATAATCTGAAAGGAAAATCGCTGGTTACCGATCAATATCGTCTTATTCAGATTGTTAATAATCTGATAAACAACGCTATAAAGTTTACCGACAGGGGCAGGATTGATTTTGGAGCACGGCTCAACGAAAACGGAAAACCGGAGTTCTGGGTGAAAGATACCGGAATCGGGATTCCCGAAAAAGATATTGATCTTATTTTCGACCGTTTCGGACAGGTGCAGGAATCTCTCGACAGAAATATTGGCGGAACAGGTCTGGGTCTGAGTATCACAAAGAGCCTTGTGGAAATTCTCGGCGGAAGAATAAAGGTGAAGAGTGAAGTAGGGAAGGGGTCGGAGTTTGTTTTTACGGTGGACGCCATAAACAAAGAATCGGATAACAGGTCAAGCACACCGAAAAAAATAAACTTGTCGGGGAAAAAGATTCTGATTGTTGAAGATACGGAATCAAACTACAGGTTGTTGAACATTCTGCTCGAGAAAAACGGTGCCGAGACCATATGGGCACTTACGGGTGCTCAGGGTGTTTCCATCTGCAAAAACAGCAAAGATATCGACCTCGTGCTGATGGATATTAACCTGCCGGATATCGACGGATATGAGGCTACATCACAAATCAAGGCTTTCAAACCCAACCTGCCTGTTGTAGCCCAGACGGCATACGCTATGGCAGGAGAAAAGTCCAAAAGCCTTGAATTCGGTTGCGACGATTATATTTCAAAACCGATAATCCCCGAAAAGCTTTTTGCTGTGATTTCGGCATTGATATAGGCCGGCCGTATTATTTTTTGGTCGGTTTGGTACCCTTGTCTTCGGGTTTGCCGATTTTATCTCTCATCCTTGTGTCGGCCTTGATATTCTCAAATTTGTAATAGTCCATTACGCCGAGGTTTCCGCTGCGGAAAGCATCGGCAACGGCCAGCGGCACTTCTGCCTCTGCCTCTATCACCTTAGCACGTGCTTCCTGAGCCTTGGCTTTCATTTCCTGCTCCAGGGCAACAGCCATTGCGCGGCGCTCTTCGGCCTTGGCCTGTGCAATATTTTTATCGGCATCAGCCTGATCCATCTGAAGAATGGCACCGATATTTTTCCCGATGTCGATATCGGCAATGTCGATGGATAGAATCTCAAAGGCTGTACCCGAGTCAAGACCTTTTGCCAGCACGGCTTTGGAGATAACGTCAGGATTTTCAAGAACGGATTTATGGTTTTTAGCCGAACCTATTGCCGAAACCACACCTTCGCCCACACGTGCAAGCACGGTTTCTTCGCCGGCACCACCCACAAGCTGTTTGATGTTGGCCCGCACCGTAACACGTGCTTTGCATATTAGCTGAATGCCGTCCATTGCCACTGCCGTAACGGGCGGTGTGTTAATCACCTTGGGATTTACCGACATCTTTACGGCTTCCAGCACATCGCGCCCCGCAAGGTCGATGGCCGTGGCAACCTTAAAGGATAAATCCATATTGGCCTTGTCGGCCGAAATCAGGGCGTTGACCACAAGCCTGACATTACCACCGGCCAGAAAGTGGGCCTCAAGGTCGTCGCGAGTAAGGTTTAACCCCGCCTTATGCGAAGCAATCATACTGGTAACGATGACAGAAGGCGGCACCTTACGAAATCGCATCACAATAAGTTGAAGGAGGTTTACTTTTACTCCCGAAACAAGTGCCTGAAACCATAATCCTACCGGTATCAGATAAAATAACAGTATTATAAATACCAGCGCTATAACGCCGATGACAATCATTCCCACTCCGGACTGATCGTTTACAAACAGGTTGATGAATAATGTGCTTGTCATAGTTTTTATTCTTTGAATTTTACATATATTTTGCTTCCTTCTATTTTGTGAACCTTTATTTCGCTGCCTTCGTCAAGGAATCCCGACATCGATATCACCTCCGCGTAATCATCGCCGAAACGGGCTTTTCCCATCGGGTTCAGGCGAGTTACAGCCCTGCCCTCGTCACCTTTTTTCAGCTCGATACCCGTGTTTACATTGAACTTCTGGTCCATATTCTTTTCCAGACTTATCCTCTTCCACGTCTTTGTCCGTACAGCGTAAATTATTGCCGACAAGGTTACCAGAAACGTAACACCGAGAACGATGTAACCGTCGTTAGGTTCGCCGTATGTAAAACCGTAATAAATTCCGTAAAGCAGAATCAATAATCCGGCAATGCCGAGGATTCCGCCCGGAACAAAAAGAATCTCGGCGAGAACAAAAAGAAGTCCGATGAAAATAATCCCGAAAACAATTAACCAGAACATAATTTCTTCGTTTTATGTGTCGTGTAAAAGTATATAAATTTGTTTAATAAAATATTTTTTTATGAGATAAGATAAATAATTTTCCACCTTATTTAATGATATTCCTTTTTCAAACCGTTTTCATTTTTCGTAATTTCGCCTTTTCTAAAACACAAAACACAAATATTATGAGCGAATTTATATATGAAGAGACTTTTCCGCTGGGTAAGGACGATACCGAATATCGTTTGGTTACCAAAGATTATGTCTCGACCGTGGAGTTTGACGGTAGAAAAATTCTGAAAGTTGACCCCAAAGGTCTTGAGATTCTGGCCGAAGAGGCTATGACTGATGTCAACTTTTTCCTGAGGCCTGCACATTTGCAAAAGTTGGTAAAAATCCTTGACGATCCCGAAGCAACAGATAACGATAAGTTTGTGGCCTATACGCTTTTGCGCAATGCCGAGACGGCTGCCGAAGGGCAACTCCCCAGTTGTCAGGATACGGGTACGGCCATTGTAATTGCCAAAAAAGGTGAGGATGTTTATACCGGTGCCGATGATACGATGCATTTTTCAAAGGGAATTTACAACACCTATAAAAATAATAATCTGAGGTTTTCGCAGGTGGTGCCTTACACTATGACGGAAGAGAAAAATTCGGGAACGAATCTTCCTGCGCAGATAGATGTTTATTCTGTGAAAGGAAACGAATATAAGTTTTTGTTTATGGCAAAAGGAGGCGGCTCGGCAAATAAGACCTATCTCTATCAGCAGACCAAAGCCTTGCTCAACGAAGAAAGCCTCGAGAAGTTCTTCCTCGAGCGGCTGAAAGATCTCGGTACTGCCGCCTGTCCCCCTTATCACGTTGCCTTTGTGGTTGGCGGCACTTCCGCCGAAACAAACCTGAAAATCGTTAAACTTGCCTCTGCCGGTTATCTCGACAACCTTCCAACCAAAGGCAGCGACAGCGGACACGCTTTCCGTGATATCGAATGGGAAGAACGTATTCTGAAGATGGCTCAGAACCTGGGAGTGGGTGCTCAGTTCGGAGGTAAATATTTTGCTCACGACATTCGTGTGATTCGTATGTCGCGGCATGCCGCTTCCAATCCTGTGGGAATGGGTGTCAGCTGCAGTGCCGACCGTAACATTAAAGCCAAAATTACCGAAGAAGGTATCTTTGTGGAGAAACTGGAGAAAAATCCGGGACGCCTGATACCTGCCAATCCTCCGCATCTCGAAAAACCCGTTGAGATAGACCTCGACCAACCGATGGAGGAAGTGCTGAAAATTTTGACCAAATATCCGGTGAAAACAAGGCTGAGCCTTAGCGGAACGCTTATCGTGGCACGTGATATGGCTCATGCCCGCATCAAACAAATGATTGACAACGGTGAGCCGATGCCCGATTATTTCAAAAATCATCCTATCTATTACGCCGGGCCGGCAAAGACACCGGAAGGAATGCCTTCGGGAAGTTTCGGCCCGACCACTGCCAACAGAATGGATCCTTACGTGGGACCGTTTCAGGCTCTCGGCGGCAGTATGATTATGCTGGCAAAAGGTAACCGCACACCGCAGGTGAAAGAAGCCTGTAAGAAATACGGAGGATTTTATCTCGGCTCAATAGGCGGCCCTGCTGCCATTCTGGCAAAAGAGAATATCCTTTCGATAGAGGTGGTGGCCTTCCCCGAATTCGGAATGGAAGCCGTGCGTAAAATCAAAGTGAAAAACTTCCCCGCTTTTATCATTACCGACGATAAAGGTAACGACTTTTTCGAGCAGCTTTAAAAAAAGCGGTTCGATGGATAATTGATATTAACCGTCTGTATATCAGTAGATATGCAGACGGTTTTTTGTTTTGCCGGGAAAATGTATTTTCCTGTTGTTTAATGATTTTGAAGTTTTTGGTTAGGTACTCTCTACTTTTTAC
>Ga0256913_10001823_pt1 | contig 10897 bp, 18 predicted proteins | sample Axial_MatmetaG_FD_185970 | JGI IMG/M metagenome (GOLD analysis project Ga0256913, IMG submission 185970) | Deep-sea worm associated microbial mat communities from Axial Seamount, Juan de Fuca Ridge, Pacific Ocean - Axial_Mat | ecosystem: Environmental > Aquatic > Marine > Oceanic > Microbial...
TCCATCCGTAATATATTCAAATGATATACAAATTGAATAAGATGTCACAATTTTATTTTTAATATTCATATTTTTCCCCTTGTGTCATTGTTTACAAGTAATATACACTGAATTTAGTTGATTGTCAATGAAATTACCTGTTTTTTTCAAGGTATCGGTAAGCAATAGTTCTACCTTTCTGTATATAAACGGACGTGGAATAGATTTCAGACCAGTACCATAAATACAGTAATTGGTATTCAAGATCAGTCATTTAATCCCCCTGTTTGATTATTTAAGTACACTATACACTTAATTTAATTGATTGTCAAGAAAAAAATGAACGGTGGGGCGGTCAGGAGTTGAACCTGAAATAATCTTTTCATTAGTTTCATTCCATGGCAATTCACTAGTTACTTAGAAAACTTTACCTTATTTAATCCTAACCACAGGAAAGGCCGTTGCGCATTGGCCTATAAGCGTCCGCCCCGAAGATCAAGATAAACGACAGGGATATTTAGAACAGCACCGATCATGCCAAAATTTACAAGTTTGGCAAGCCAGTTTTTTGTATGTTTTCGGCGTTTCGTGCCGTAGCTCGTATTCAAGTTCAACCCGTTTGAAATATTTCTTTTCTGCTTTTGTGAACATTGTTTCCCCCCTTGTTGTTTAACACACTATACCACGAACAAAACGGATTGTCAATACTTGATAGCATAAAAGGACCGACAGGATGTTCCAAAATATGCAAGGTCATGACTCCTATTACATTTGGCCTGTATCTTTTTCAGGTTTACTGAAAACGACTTGTCGTATTAGTATCTCTGACACCGGTTATTCAGTGTACTAATACTTTAGTCCACGACCCTTTTATGACATCAAATATGTTCTACTTTCCGTCATTGTTTAACACACTATACCATGAACAAAACTACTTGTCAAGAAAAAAATCGTATTTCGGTTGGACTCGAACCAACATTTACCAATATCCAGCATTTCAGCCTTACGAAATGTTCCTTTGTCTATAGCCAAATGATACAGGATTTTTTCTAATATCGGCGTGTATCATTCCACCTTTTTACAAATATACTATACCACGAACAAAACTACTTGTCAATACACAATTTGGTTTTCTTTCAAGAAACCAGACAACACCGAACATTCATCTATAACCTGTGAAAATTTCCCGGCTAACTCAGTGAAAGCATCCCACCTGTTGTATTGGCAGTGTTTCAACAAGGTATCCATTGTCGCAAAAGGTAATCTACTAAACAACATTATCCTTTGCAAGTTCTCTGCAATCATTTTACCATCGAACATATCGTATGTTACAACATGCAAATCACCATGCCCGCACCGGTCAATTTGACCGATCATGAATTCTTTTTCACATCCCGGACAATCCACATGGATACAATCGGCAATGGTTCTCATTTCATCCGTTGCCAGATCCAGTTCCGAACCGCAATCATCACATACGTATGTTTTCATCATTCCCCCTTTGTTTCATTGTTTGACATACTATACCATGAAACAAGTTGATTGTCAACAAGAAAAAACTATTTTTCAAAAGGTTTTTCCATCCAAGTGTTCACATTTATTACAACGTGGTTTAGATGCGGTATAAATCCCGCAAAATTCACAAACATACTCATTATTACCGGGATTACTTTTTATATGGTCGGTTACATCATCAAAACCAAAATCAATATTCCCATAACCTTCCAGTTGAGAATCACAGTCAAGACAATCTGAACAGTCAAGACCGGTATTGCATTCATAATGCATATAAATACCTCTTTATTAGTTTATATTAAAATACCATTAAATAGGCTGGTTGTCAACAAGAAAAAACTATTTTTCAAAATGTTTCATCGGTCGAATATTCCACGATAATACAACTAACGTGGACTATTATCAACAAAAAGATTCTTTTTCTTTTGTTCCATCCAAGCTACCATCAATTTTTTAGCATGTTTTTTAGTAATTAATCCTTTTCTATAATGGTCTGTAACAATTTCAGGAGTAACAATGCTTGATATTGTAGTGTATTCTTTTTGAATTAAATCTAATATTGTATTAAAACCAATACGATATTCAAAACCAAATTGTACAGTGTTATTTAATTCAGGATTATCGTTTCTTATTGTTTCGTATGCATTTCTAACGGTATTAATTGCATTAATTATTTCAATATTTGACATTTCAATTCTATTCAATAAATAAATTTTTGGGTTTTTTCTATTTCAGCAAATTTATTAGAACAATTATTATATTCTTCTGCTGAATCAGCATCATCAAAATCAATTATATTAACATCAATTTCCTTGGTTGAATAAACTGATTGAACTATTCCACCCTTAATGATAATTGAAACTCTAATTTTATCGGCCATAATATTTCCCCCTTATATTACTGGTTAGATTACTATACTATAAATTGAATGAATTGACAAGAAAAAAAAACAAGGTGAACGGTACTACAATTCCGTTCACCTTATGCATTACAATATTAGAAATGATATTCCTTGCCACCATACCGTAATGATTTGATATTCGTGGTGTTGAATGTACGGATAATAACTTTATCAACTAACCCACCTTGTTTTCCACCTTCCGGTTTTTCTGGCAATCCGGGAATTTCTTCTTTCGGTGTAACCTTATCATCAACAAGGTATTCCACCTTAACAGGATTTTGCAGAAAGATTGTTTCAAGGTACAAGTTCCCCTTGTGCATTACAAACGGTGTATTCTGCACCCTGTTACCCCATGCCCGCTTTCCAAGGGTAAAGGTTTCGGCGTTCATGCCTTCCTTTTCCAGCCGCCGTTTTACCATGTTTTCGTAACCGTTTGATTTCTTGTTGCAGAAAATCATACAGTTCCCGGAAAGCATACGTTTAACTACTCGACCTTGAAACGGATTCTTTTTCCCGCCTTTCAGTTTTACCGGAGTTTCAGCGGTCAGGCCGATGATAGTAGTTCCTGCCAGATTTGCCAGAGCGGATGCGATATTTTCAGTCATTTGATAACCCCCTTGTGTTATTGTTTAACTACAATATACAACTAATTTGAACTATTGTCAATAGTTTTTTATTGCCGTAAGTACTTCAACTTCTTTATCTAATTGATCGGATTCAACCATTGCCCTTGCCTCTACAACTTCCTCATGACGGGCAATCAATTCTTCGTAATACTCAGTTTCGTATACGTCCATGTTTTGTTCCCCCTTTGTTATTGTTTGAATACAATATACCGGATAAACGTTAAACTGTCAACAGAAAAAATAACTATTTTATCTTTTTTTTTGTTCTGTTTATTAGTTATTATTATCAGTTAGTATTAGTTATTTATATTAAATCTAATTAAATAGTATTAAATAATAATTATTATATTTAATTAAGTATATAAATTAAATAATAATTGTTACTATTAAATACTGTATGTTAAATAGTAATAGTAATTGTTATCACTGTTATACAAAATAAAAACGGAAAACCACGATTCCCTGTGGTTTTCCGTTTAGTGGGTCGGTTATGCTACCTGTTCAAATTTCCATTTCCCCCGGTCGGTAACTTGTAGGTATTCAGTAGGTTTCCCCGTTTCATCGCGCTTGTATAGTTCAAGTGTTTCATCCTTTAACGAATGGAACATTTTCGGCCAATTGTTCTGTTTTATCAGCTTATAAGGTTCAAGGTTTTCAATGTTTACCAGTCTTCCCTTGTAAGTATGCGGGAAAAGGCCACCCATGATGAGTTCTTTTACCTGATTTTCGGGCTTGCCGGTATAAACGGCAAATGTGCCACCCTTTTTCCGAGCTATTACCTGAAATTCATCAGTGACGGTTTTCTTAAAATCCTGAATGAAATAGGCCGGAGTGTTCCAGATATTTCCGAAAAAATCGTACAGATCATTCACCTTGACTTTTGTTCCCCGGTTCCTGATAGTGTCCATAACCATTGCCATTGCCTCTGCTTTTCTCTCTCTGATTTCTTTGTGCGTTGCCATGTGTTACCCCCTTGTGTTATTGGCTCAATTGCCTTATTTGATTTTGTAAAACTATTTTACCCGATTGTTTTGTATTTGTCAACAAGAAAAAACAACTATTTTATTTTTTTCGTTTTACAACTAATATTGTATACTTAGGACCATTTTTTTTGTGAACTATGGTTACATCGTTTATTAAATTACTTTCACTAAAAAGATTTATAATATCATTGGTATCTAATCCAATCTGAAATGTTCCGCGTTTAGTTAAAAAACCGCCGTTTTTTTGTGTCCAGTAGTTAATTCTACCTAAACTATTGATTTCTGTTTTAGTGCGCGTAGAAATGAAAATATGGCCATCTATGGCACAGTATCGAACCATATCTTTTATTATTTTAATTCTATTTTGTTTTGTATCAATTACATTTAATACGTATGTATTCAAAATGGTCATTCCAAGCACAGTAGGTTTTGTCGGAAAAAAATTCGGATCATAACCAACCACAGACATTCCCTTCTCTTGTAAATATTTTACGTCTGCACCATAACCACATCCATAATCAATAATTTGGCTATCTATTTGATAGTTGGCCAATATATCAATTAATGGTTTTGATGGACATTTTCTTTTCTTTGCCGTTTTACTCGAAATGTTCATAGTATACCTTTGTGTTATTGTTTACAAGTAATATACACTGAATTGAATTGATTGTCAATAGAAAAATTATTTCTTTATGTTTTTTTTATAAATGAATTTTAATAAGAATTATTACATTAAATAAGAATTATTATTAAATAATTATTATATATAATTGTTATAAAAAAGCCCGATGATTCATAAGAATATCGGGCAGTTTTATTACTTTTTAAATATTCCGGTTAATATTGCAAAAATTATTATTACTATTAGTCTAATTGTCAGGATGCCCACATTTTTTTTATCCCCCCTTTGTTTAGTGTTGTTTGAAACAGGGAAGCTTGCCAGTGATACAATAAGAGCAATCTTTCCCACAAATGACATCGGCACCCTTTACAGCCGGGCACAAGTAATATCCAGCCGAAACAAGCTTTTCAATTCTGGTATCATCACCATAGATATTCCCCCCATCAAACGCAATGGAATTGATGATATTACAGTTCGGCAAGGAATCAAGTTCGTTCAGTTCATCCTTGAACAAGGCAAAAACTTTTGTATAGGCGTAAAATTTGATTGTAGGGAACATTTTTACAATTGCACCCCATCGTCTGATATAGTTATCACTGTGAAAATCGCCGGCAACGTGTATTCTTACGGTTTTTGCAGTTTGTGAGCGTTTCAGCTGGCCGATAATATACGGCATGAAATCAGCACTATGGGAATACATCAGGTTTCTATCCCACGCTTTCTTTACGTTCGGGTATTGATTGTATGCTTTCATTGCATAACAATCTTTTGCGCAGTTTTTGCAATTGATACAAGATACAATCGGAGTAATTGACCAGCAAAGAATGTTCTTTGCTAATTTTTGATTACCTCTTGTCATGAAATTTTTCACTGCCATTACATTTCCCCCTGTGTTAGTATTTCAACTAATATACAACAAATTGAAACTATTGTCAACATTTTTTTAGATTGATATAGCATAGTAAAAATTATTATATACACTTGATAACAAGAATTATTATCATGTTGATTTATTTAATAATAATTATTACTATTTAATTATTATGCTTAATTAAATACATATTCAATTTATATACTTAATTAAATATAATACTAAATAAAAACAACAGGGTAAAGCAATATAAATCACCTTACCCCGTTGCAGGGGAATTGTACTACTTGTCGTGAACTTCGTGTAGGTATTCGTCATCGGCATAGTTCAGGCAATCCCGCACATGATCTAAACAAATATCTACAGTGTCTCCGAAATCCAAACCGTCACAAATATTCTGTGCAATATCGTCAAGATCACCATCGGTAAAATTGGTACGGTTTGAACGGGTGGCCGTAACATATTCCTCAATTTCAAGGTCTTCGCCGCATTCCTGACAGATCGGCGTACCTGAATGAACAAGGTCAATTACAGGAATCTGAACAACCGCATCCTGCTTGCATCCGCACTTATTACATTCATTGGTAAACTGAACCTGTACATCGTTAACATGAAATTCCATTTATTCCCCCTTGTGTTATTGTTTGATATACTATACAGCTAATTTGAACTATTGTCAATAATTTTTTCACTGTACGGAAAAATTACTATTGACAATACTGTCTTTCCTGATATGAACAATATCATAAATAGAATTTTCCAACGGTTCAAAATGTAACCGTTTTTTATTCGATAAACGAAAAGTTGTCAAGTTTTCCCCGGCGAACGAAAAACCATGCTCAAACGTTACAACATTGCCAACCTGTACCTTTTTCCAGCGTTTACAATTCGCAATGTACTTCTTAGCAGCGGCCCGCCATTCGTTAATATGCTTTTGTATATCAGGATATTCCGAAATTTCATCGGCGGGGGAAAGTAGGTTCAGGATACGTTCCGGGCACTTGTAATAACGCGGCACCATAGTTTCATCAATTTCCTTTACCATAATGTTTCCAAGGGGATTGTTTATCCACTTAATAAACAAAACCTTTACATATACATAGGTTTTTCCGGTAGTTTTTTCGGTACGGGAACAAGCAATGTATCCTTGTGTAAAATTTACCAGTGCCGCATCAAGTGCAACATGTTTGATGTCAACATTTTCAAAAGAATAGTTTTTCTTTGCCCATTCCTTGAAACTCATATTTTTCGGTTTGTGATTACCCCACCAGCCCATTGTTTTACTCCCTTGGTTATTGTTTGACATCAATATACACTGAATTGAATTTATTGTCAATAGTTTTTTTGTTTTTTTTTATCGCCTTATTGAATACTTTAGCTTATCAGAAGAATTATTTAATTTATATGTATAATATGTATACACTCGTTTTAATTCAGGGAATCGTTTATAAAATACTCTGATTGCTTTTACATTGTCAACTATATCTTTCCTGAACAAAGAAATAATTTCATAATCTACAGGTTTCATTTCACCTTTATATGAACATTTTATAATTTCCCGTGCGTTAAATATCTCGCCATTCATCAAGGGAATTATAAGAGTCTGCATATTATGTAATGTTGCCGGATCATCTGCACAAACTTTACATAATTCAATATTGGTACATCTTGCCATTTCGTTTACTCCCTTGGTTATTGTTTAACTACAATATACAACTAATTTGAACTATTGTCAACAAAAAGTTTTGATTCTTTGATTGACGTTCCTGTTGTAATGGTGTTCACTTCGGTACCATTAACACTTGCAAGATGATACCATACCCGGCCATCTTTCACACCAAAAGCACTATAAAAAGATATATCTATTACTTTCGCCTTGTGTTGCTCTTCATACGGAAAAAAGGTAACTATATCACCAATTTGAAATTCAGTTTCAGTCATTGTTTCCCCCCTTGTGTCATTGTTTACAAGTAATATACACTGAATTGAATTGATTGTCAACAAAAAAATAAAAAAAAACCAGAACAATATTAACAGTGATTATCAATATCATTCCGGATTTATTTAATACAGATTATCATTTAATTAACTATTTGCAGTATTTTTAATACAATAATCACTCTTCTTTAAATTTGCCAGAATACTATCAAGTAAATTCATCTGATCTTTAAAATGAAGATATACTGAATACAACCCATCGGAATGGCCGTATTCCCATGTGTCATCAAACAGCATTTTAATAACAGGATCATTATTAATATCAACCTCGAACTCTTCATTTAAATGTGCAATAAATTTATTATGTGCTTTGTTCTGACCATTGTCATATGCTTTCATAGCTGATTTATATGCTTCGTCATCGCGGACAACTTCAACTACAATACCGCTTTGTTCGCACATAACAGTCGCCTGATAAGTAGAGTTGCAATGGCAATTAAATTTTTTGTTTACCCATTTAATAAATTCTTCTTTATTAACAGGTTTATTTAATACCGTTCCCCGTGAATAAAGATAATATGACACAAAATCACTTTTGTTGGGATACGGAACTGTTACCTCGAAATCGTTTGCAAAATCTACCATAATATTTCCCCTTGTTTAAATGTTTAACAGAGTATACTACTATTTGAACTATATGTCAAGAAAAAAATATCCGGGAAAGGTTTATCTATTCCCGGATAGTAACCAATTACATTTCATCAAAACTATTCCATTCAATCGAAACAACCAGACCACCTTGAACAGGCCGTAGATTGGTTACGTTGTAATGGAAATGAATTTCCTTGTCTTCCATTGCATATTCATCTTGGTTATGGTATTCGGTCTTATAAGAGGAATATCCACCACAATCGTCAAGGTAATTCTTAAATTTGCGCAGGATACGGACAGCCCACGGCATCGGCACAAAAATATCCCGGCCCGGTTCGTCAATATCACACCACGGCCCGTATTCGTTGCTATCGGTAAACACTTCAACATTATCGGTGTTATCAACAGTGTTTTCTAATGTTTCAATGAAGTAATCAAAAATCTGTTCCATAATATCGTTGCGCATTGTGTTTCCCCCTGTGTTATTGTTTACAAGTAATATACCTGAAACCAGCTAATATGTCAAGAAAAAAATAATTTTTTTATTTTTGTTTCCGTCGTTTCATTTTCTGGTTACACTATATACTAAAATAAGCTAATTGTCAAGCTAAAAATTTATTTTATTTATATTCATTTTATTATTGACATTATATTCATTTTATGTTAATATGTCTCAAACAATAACAAAAAGGGATATTATGAAACTTGTTGAAATCTTCCAGAACGAAAGTATTTATATGCATGATGACGGTACACTTGTTATTACTATAGACGGAATTATTCAGGATTGTCAAGTTGATTCTATAGAACAGGGTAAACAATTTATTGATACCATTCACGGTCAGGAATCAATTAAGCATGTAAAAAACTGTTGACAAGAATTATAATTTATGTTATGTTTAGTGCGTAATCTGAATTATATTGACATTTAATTATAACACAAAAGGGGATTTATTATGTCTGATATGGTAGCCGTCAAAAGAGATGTTCTGGACGTTTGCTTTAAAGTTCTTATTAAAAGTAAACCTGATACCGACGTTGTTATTGAAGTTGGTAATGCAGTTCATAAAATCCTTACCAAGAGGAGTTGTTGTGCATATATCAATATTGGTATTATTACTGACGTTATTGATATTATGATTGACAATAATCATCTGATTGATAATTACCGTGCTACCTTTTTCAAAATGTGTAATATTTGTTTTAATTACAACAAAAGAATTAAAGAAAAGACCCGGTATTATATTAAATTTATTCTTAATGGCGGCAATAAAATTTCTAATATTAAAGCGTATAGAACACTGGTTACCAGTCGAATTTTTAATCAGCTTGTACCTAATGCAAATTATTATCAATCTGACCTTCGCTTTTCCAAACATTTTATTGAAAGTGATTTCCCGATGATCGGCCCGGTTAGTTTTAATAATGCTAAAAAATTGCTTGATGCACTGAACTCAGAGGCGTTTATTGGGCATCCTGTTTTTGAAATTGTACAATCTTACAATGTACCTGATATTAAAACTCGTTATGAAATGCTTGTTCAATAACAGTTGACAAGTAATCTGATTTATGGTATAGTATATCAAATAATTCAACAAGGGGATATTATGAAACCGATTTTTGGAATGATTGGTGTGGTTTGTGTTATGGCTGGTATGTCCGCCGTCGATCCTACTCCAGTATGGGCAATCTGTTTGATGTTTATTACCGGAATTTGTTTTTGTTGTTTGGCCACGAAAATGAATAACCCGTTTTAAATTTGCTTTTAAGTATAACAGTTATTTTTAATAATTGTTTTCATGAATTAATTTTAAATGAAAACAATTATTAAAATGTAGTTTTGCCACCATTTTAATCCAGTGCATTTATATTGCCGGTTACGTTTTACCGGCATTAAATTAAATCATTTAAGGTGGTATGAAAAATATATATATAATAAAATAATTAAATAAATGAATAAGTAGTTTACTTGTTCATTTAAACGGTTATATCAAATTCCCCCTTGGTATAACCGTTTTTTAATATTTAATTATTAACAGATACTAATTATTAACAGCATCTAATTATTAACAGGTACATATTATTAACAGTATTTAATTATTAACAGGTACATATTATTAACAGTATATAATTATTAACAGATAACTATTATTAACAGTTACTATTTAATTATAGGAATTATATTTAATTGATAATTCAATTCAATAAAATTGATGATTCTGTTCAAAAAAAATTGATGATTGTTAAACAAAAAAAAAGCGGGATACCGTTTCCAGTATCCCGCTTTTTTCTATTCCAGCCGGGTTAAAGCTTTCACCTTATTCATGAAAACCACCCCTGTCTCCGTTAATAACCATAGATCTAAACCGAGTGTTGATACCACGACCGCGTAGCCCGGTTTTACCGATAAATTGTATATTTCCTCTACCTTTCCATGAGTTGGCATATCCAACTCATGGAAAGTGCCAATTCTGGCAATAAAATGCTCGTTTACAGAGCAAACGTCGCCCTTGTCGAGGGAGTCAATCTTGCCCCTCATGGTGGGTTTTACGGAAACGTCAATACCATTGTTATCGAAAGTGAAAGTTGCCATAGTGAAATCCCCCTCGCCGTTTCCGGCATTGAATTGATAAGATAACTACACAATACACTAAATTTAACATATTATCAACAAAAAATATTACATCGAAATCTTTTTTTAACACCGCTAAAGTTTAACTATAGTAATTATTATTAGTTGGTAACAATTATTAACAGATACTAATTATTTAATAGTAACAATTATTAACAGATAGTATTAATTATAATTAT
>Ga0256913_10001824_pt1 | contig 10894 bp, 10 predicted proteins | sample Axial_MatmetaG_FD_185970 | JGI IMG/M metagenome (GOLD analysis project Ga0256913, IMG submission 185970) | Deep-sea worm associated microbial mat communities from Axial Seamount, Juan de Fuca Ridge, Pacific Ocean - Axial_Mat | ecosystem: Environmental > Aquatic > Marine > Oceanic > Microbial...
CTCCTTCTTCCATCCTTCTTCCACCTTCCATCCTTTCACCTCCTTTTAAAACATCCCCCTTTTTTTTGTGCCATATTGAACTAAAATTTTATTTAACTCCATCATCTCATCAATTGTTAATCTACTAGATTCTATTTTGCCTTGGCGAATAAGTGAAATAAATTCAGATATCATATACCTTAGCCCATCGCCACTAAACTCGTATTCAAATTTTATCTCTTTGCTAACATCTTCAAACTTAAAATAAAACTCTTTTGTAAGCCACCAAGGAGCTGGTATATAAGCATACCCTTTTGTACCCGAAACTATTGCATGACCATCTGATTTCATTTCGATACCAACTGTTGCTATACCAAAAGTATTATTTTTATGTTTTGTTATAACTCTATTACTTATATCATAATGCTCATTTCTTTGGTCATAAAAATCTATACAATCAGCTTTACCTAATATCTTACTAATTATTAAAGATGGATAGCTAAGTAGAAGATTAGTAGCTCCATTGCTTATATACTCTTTAGGAAAACCTCTCTCATGATACAAAGATGTAAAAGAGGCTCTTACCTCTTTTATTTCACCTATTACATCACTTTTTAACTCTTCTAAAAGCTTATTAAATGCAGGTGCAAATGCAGTTTTTAAAGCCATAAGTAAAAGTAGATTATTCTCTTTTGCTAACTTAAAAAGCTCTTTACTTTTTTTACTACTTAATGTTAATGGGTTCTCGCAAAGCACATGTTTATTAGATTCTAGTGCTTTTTTGATATATTTATAATGACTATCTATATCACTGCATATATAGACAGCTTTGATATTGCTATTTAGTAACTTATCGTACTTATTATGAATATTTTCTATATCTTCTATTTTTAGTACCTTATCTATATTTTTAGTACTTTTATCATAAATATCTGTTGCCTTTACAAAACTAACAAACTTTAATTCTCGTAAAAATCTTTTTGCATCTCCATTTGCTCCAACTATTCCAATATTCATGTCTTTTACATTTTCATTTCTAAGCTGAGTACTAGATATGCCTTTAGTTCTTGGTAAGTATACAACATTAGTAAACTCATTTAGGTAATCGAACTTTCCTACCCAGTCATCGCCTATAACAAATTCATCTATTTTGTACTTTTGCATATCTTCTTGTTTTTGATTTTTATGAGTTTCTAGTATAACCTCATCTACAAAATCTAGTGCTTCAATAGCGACAACTCTCTCTTCTTGAGACTGCACTACATTTAGCTTACCTCGTGAACGATCATAATCGTCACTAGTTACGCCAACTATTAAGTATTCTCCTCTTGCTTTTGCACGAGTAAGTATATTTATATGCCCTATGTGGAGCATATCATAAGTGCCATAGGTTATAATTTTTTTCATATAATACCTTCAAGTTCAGTTATAATAAATTTAGCTACTAATTCTGAATTATTATTAGATTGATAACTATTAAACATATAAGAAGCTTTATTTATCTCTTCTTTGAAATATTCTGGATTATCTAATAATTTTATTATTTCCTTTTTAAACTCTTTCATAGTAGTTGGTTTTGGTCCAGGTGTGGCTGCATGATATGGCAAAACAAAACCCATATTTTCTTCATATTCATCTAAATCATAAGGTAAAAATAAAACCTTTTTTTGACTCATTAAATAACCAGTAAATACACTTGAATAGTCAGAAATAACAATATCAAAAAGTGATATTACATCATTTATATCTTCAATTAAATCAGAATTTATAATTTTAATTCTTTTTGTTTTTTTTGTATAAAAACTTAAATCATCCTCAAATGCAGGATGTGTTCTAAGAAATATATTAATATTATTCTCTTCTAAAAAACAAGCTAAATTATTCCAATCCATATCCCTAAATGGAAATAGTTTTAAACCACCATTTTGTCTCCAAGTAGGTGCATACAATAAATTTTTATCTTTAAGTATTTTATATCCAAATAAATCTTCAAATACTTTAGTATCAGGATTAAAAATCTTATCATTCATCGGCTCCCCCATAACTACAATATCCTCTTTTTTGCAACCCACCATTCGAGGAATGACTTCTGCAATCTCATGTGAGGTAATAAGATGTTTGGAAAAATTATTTTTTATTAAATGAAAATAAAGTTTTTTATACCAAGGTGGATTGCCTTCTAAAAACATAGCAGAGCGAAAATAAGCACTATGTCCCAAATGAAAAACAAATCTATTTATTTTTAGGAAAAAACCCATAACAGGTGTCTCATATGCACTAATAATCCAACTCCTTGCTCTTATGGCATACCAGATACCTTTAAATGTTTCTGTTTCTATAAAATAATTATTCCTCTCACCAAATTTTTTATTTAAATAATCTCTCTTATCCTTATCATTCATAACAAACTTAATTTCCATATTTGGGTAATTCTTAATAAAATATTCAAATAAGTATTTAGAATTATAAGCATATGTTTCATTACGATTAGATGTAAAAATAATTCTATTCTTTTTTTTAGGAATAAAATAGCCTACTATATTTGGAATAAATCCTTTTAATAGCATTTTAAATCTTTTATTGTTGTATTTATTTTGATTATCTTTTTTACCCATAAAATTCAACCTTAAACTCTTTTTCAATATCAACTCTATTTTTTTCATCTTTATAGCTCCAATTTGAATTTGGAATCATATAATCATCACCAAAATGTTCTTTTAAATATAAGTCTCTATTGACGGGAACACGAAATGGCATAGAGTAAAATTCAATCTCTTCTGTTTCAAATAAGCTAAAAGTTGTTTCACTTAGGTTTCCATTGCCCTGCTCATAAAGTACTTTTTGAGGTAATGTATACTCTGTAGGAAACCATATATTTGTTACAATATTATCTCCTTCTTTACGATAGTAAAATATATCAAAACCAATATCATTATAACTATATTGTTCCAATGTAATTGTTCCTTCAACTACTGTTCTTTGCGTTAAATAAATATTATGCTCTTTTAAAATCTCTTGTAATGAGAAATCTCCGTCAACAATAATACCAAAATCCAAATCTATATCATTTTTTATAATTTGACCATTTCTTACATAGCCCAATAATGTTCCATAATCTAACCAATAATCTTGACACTGTTTATCAAATACTTCTTTTAAAATTTTTAAAATTGGTTTCACACTTTGTTTAACACGATAATATTTATAAGGATAATATATTTTTTTAATTACATTTCTTGCACCATCATAGATGCCCAATTTATACAATAATGTTTTTACACTGTTCTTCATATTTCAAACCTCGATTTTTTAGGTAATATCTTATCAAAGGCATCAACAACAACCTTTTTACTTTTTTCATACTCTTCTTCATCTACATTTATCAAGTTATCATTTGGACAATAGAGACTAAATTTTCCACTTAGCAAATCATCAGCAACCTCTTTTGCATCTTCATAACTAGATACTTCTACATATTTACTTTTTTTATAATCTTGCTTATAGGTAGATGGATAAAACTCCCCTTTTGCAAACTGCCAATATTTAAAAAGGTATGGATTTATATCTTGTGAACTTCTAAATTTTGAACGGCTTGTTTTTTCCATCAATTCTGGCTCTTTTTCCCATACTTCCTCAAAAATACTTTTTAAAAATGGCTGAGGGTGATGATAGTTATAAAAACCAGTAAATGGCTTAAAGGGCAATAGCAAAAGCGTTCTCCATATCTGTAAACCATACCCAAGATTAAACCATTTACTAAAATGACTAAAAATTACTTTTCGTTTATTAAAATGCTTATTAAGTACTTCCAGATTATTAACTACGATATGAGCCATTTCACCTATATGCATAATATGAGAAATAGCACTGTTGACAGGTAATCCTTTTTTAAAAAATCGTTCTTTAGGTATGGATGCAGTAATAAAAGTATCATCATTAAAATATACAAAATGCTCACTAATCCCTTTTATACGATGAAAATTAATTTCAATAGGTCGGCTATTAAATATTGGTAGGTTATTTATATTTAAGTATTCATCATGTCTTACAATAACCAATTTTGGATGATTAACATTCAACCACGAAGGCAAATGTCCGTATGTTACAAAATATATCTTATTTATCCACGGTGCAAACTCTTCAAATCCTCTAAAAAGATATTTTAATGTTCCCCAATCTCTATATCTATTATCTCTTACATCTCCATCGATATTTTTAGCTTTTCTTAAATCCTCTTGCCATTTTGGATCACTATTATCTACCCAAGTTACTACAAAATCTATTTTCATTTTTATCTCCTTTCCAGTATTGTTTGATAAGGGCTTATATGGACACTATTATCAATATCTTTTGTCCCTGTTATTATATATTTCATAAAAATAAGATAATAGATACTTAAAATTATAATAGATACAAAAATTTTACTCATTTTTTTAAAGGTATTAAGAAAATAAACAACAGAAAAAATATATGAGACAATAAACATATGTTCCATTCGACCAAATATCATGATTTTCATACGAAAAATTAAAAATAAAATATATAGAACATATAAGTTAATTACAATATTGGATTCTGGATACTTTGTACCAATTTTATCTTTAAAAAATATTACTATTAGTGCTATAAAAATTTTAAACAATATTCCAAGCCCACTTCCTATACTGGAAGGTTGCATATATTCACTTTGAAGATACCAGGCATATTTTGGGAAAATAGATACTACTATATTCAGCATAGATTCAATAATACCTGTATATATTACCAATATATATGCAAAAATCATAAATAACATCAAAAAATATTTGTTAAAATTTTTATTACTAATAAAGTAAGTGATCAAGAGTAAAAAACCAGAGGCAAGATGAAATGACATTGCCATAATGCTCCAAAATAAATATTTCTTAAACTCTTTACTGTATATGTATTTCATAGCGTATGCCATAATCATGACTGCTACACCCTGCCTAATAGCACTAAAACCATCATATAGATATGAAATAGCTATAAAAAGAAAAACCCCAAAAGCAAATCCCTTTTTAGGGAGTGCCTTGTATGCAAAAAAAAGATAAAAAAATCCAAAAAAAATAAAAACCCATTGTACATCAAGATTATAATAAGCAATAATTTGGTTTACTAGTTCATATCCGGGTTCTTTTATTGTATCAATTCCTGATGCAATTTTTTCAAAATATACTACATAGTTTGGGTAATCTGTTCCTATATTATATCTTATGGCTAAAAAGAAAAATGGGATAAAAAAAGCAATAGATAGAAAAATAATTTGATTAATTTTGTTATCAGATTTTTCATATAAATAAGCTGAAATTGTAGCTCCAAAAATTATAAAGTTATAAACTATATATGTTCCTATCATTTAACTATTTCCTTATGTATGATATATTTTATATAAAAAACTATATAACATTGGTATTTTAGTAATCCCTAGATATTTTCTATTATCATATTTATTTATTTTTATTTCAATATTTTTATCATACTCTAATATCCTAGCATCAGTAAATATATCATTAACTTGTTTTTGATTCTTTTGCCAATCTAGTTTTTCAGTTGCATAAGCTCTACTTTCTACTTTATACTGTTCTAAATTTTCTTTATTTGTTATAAAACTTTCCATTTTTTCTATTAAGCTTTTTAATTCAACTTCACAAACTGGCCAATAATAACCATCTTTTCTACAATATAGTTTTTTAATCTCAGCCACCTGTGATGGTAATTCTATAAACTCACTCATAGGTTTATTGTCGGATGTTATAACTGGTAATCCACAAGCTAAAGCCTCAGCAATAGATAATCCAATTCCCTCTATTCTTGATGGATAAACATAAACATCTCCTAAATGATATAATCCTGGTGCAGAGACTGTTTTATTTATAATCTTCATATTTCCCGTTTCAATTAATTCTTGAATAGTATCTTTTAGTTCTGGAAAATAAATTGTTATATCTTTTTGTGTATGTATCACTAATTTAATTTCATTATACTTTTTATTTAATTCATAAAATGCTTTCAATAAGAAGTCTGTTCCTTTTCTAAAAGGATTCATACCAGCTGAATGGAAAAAAACCAATTTATCATCTTTTTGATTATTTTCCATTGGCTTAAAGAGTTTAATATCTGTCCCCCAAGGTACATAATAACATTGTTCATGCCAAGAAAATGCTGCATAGTGCCTCTGTGTATTAGATATTAAAAAGTCATATAAATTAAAAAGTTCAAGTGATTCTTCAGTGTAATAATCAATATATGCACCAGTTTTAATACCCATCTTTTTACATAGTAATATTGGCTGATACCATGATTGCTCATTAAAAAGTACACATTCAATTCTCTTATTTTTTAACCAATTCTTAAAATCTTTTTCATCAACATATGTAGCAGATGGTATCGGATATCTTTTACCCCACCATATATTTTCTTTATCCCATTTAGGGTCACCAATTGCGTATTTTTCTCCACCTCTTGCATAAATGAATACCTCATGGTTTTCTGACAAAAGTTGTTCGTACTGCTTGGAAACATAAGCAGCTCCACGCTCAAACCATGTTGTTACAATACCTATTTTCATTACATTTTTCCCTCATCTAAATAGTTTATAAAATCTTTTATCATTGTTTGTGCCAATTTAGTCTGTATCTTTGTATTTGAAATAATATTTTCTTTCATAATTATATAGTTTTTATCAATGTCATTTACATAAGACAAGCACTCATTAATTTGAAATGGGTAATTCCATTTTTTTGAACCATTTTGATACAGGTCAGAAACCATATCTAACTTTTGTTCAACCCCTATGCTAATAAAAGGTTTGCCAAGTAACGTGGAAAAGACTGCTCCATGATACCTAGCTGTAATAAAGAGATCAAATGAGTCTAATATTTTTAAAAATTTTTTGATTGTGTCTTTATCTGGATCCCAAATGATTACACTTTCAATGCCTTTAAGCTTTTTTAGCCAATAAATATCTCTTTTTTGAGAAAACAATAATATATTGACTTTATATTCATTTTGCCGTAACTTTTCCATTAGCGGGATTATCTGTTCATAATATGCAGCACCCTCTTTAGTATGATTCCAATCTCGAACAACAATACCAATTTTTTTTACTTCTGTACTTGATTTTTTAGAATCAAATATAAATTCATCATTCATCAAATAGCATAGGTCAGCATATTGTTTTACATTATTTAGTCCCCATTTATTGCATTTATTAAAACTATACGAATCACGAACACCTACAAAACCCATCTTTAAAAACAATTGTTTTGTGTTTAATTCGACATTCTTATCTGCCTGAGGTAAAAATGGTCCAACTCCAATACCTAATGCACTTGTTTTAATCATATTTATAGATTTTTTGGAATTTCGTTTAAAAAATTTCTTTTTTATCTTTTTTATGAAAACTATTGGATTTTTAAGATTTATAAAAATTCTATATATTAAGTTTCTTTTTGCTTTGAATGAATAAAATTGTGTACCTCCACCATATATTAAAATATCTGTCTGCAAATTATTATAACTAGATATATCTATAATATCAGTTGAATCAATAATATTTTGTAAATACTTCTCTGGTGTACAAATATATGATAGATTATTTTTTTTATATTTAGAAGACATTACTTTATGTAAAATATACATTAGAGCATCATCTCCAAAATTTCTCAATCCATAACCACCAAGTATTGATATTTTATATTTTTTTTGCATTTTTTTCTGCCTTTTTTATTAAATAAATTGCATTTTTTTCTTTTAATCTCTTATATTCTTCTATATCTCTTGTACCTATAACAATACATGGGCTGCCCACTACGATACTATATGCAGGTATTTCTTTGGAAATAACAGTTCCGGCTCCTACTATAACACCTTCTCTAAGCTTTGCTCCAGGTAAAAGTAATACATTGCCTCCTACCCAAACATTTTCATCAATTTCAACTGATTGAATATCTAATTTATGATCATATGGTATTGCTTCAGCTCCTGATTTAAAATTGTGGTTTGCTGTATAAATTGTTACTTTCGGACCTATAATTGAACCACTCTTTATTCGGATACTCCCATGTGCATACATAGTGGCTTCCGGTCCTACATATACGTGACTATCTATTTCAATATTTTCAGGTTTATTAAAATTAAACCCCTCAGAAATAATTACATTTGAACCTTTTTGACGTAAATTTAAATTATCAATTCTTATTTTATGTAAAATAATTTTGATTCTCGTATAAATTTTATGTACCATTGAATTCCCTCCATAATAATAAAAATAAATATGCAAGAATAATAATCATATTTATTAAAATAAATATTTTTAAGACAAGGCTATCAATATAGAAATATATAGGAATGCTCATAAATATAATAATCCATATTAACAAAGAATATTTTGAAATTAAAAGTTTTTTATCAATAAGTTTCTTTTTCAAATAAAAAGGTAAAAAGATGATCGTATTTAATAAATATGCGATAAAAAAAGAAATTCCTAATCCAATTGAACCCATCTCAGCAAGGAATATTGCACATATAATTAAAACAATAGCCCAAAAAATATTTCCTGTCACACTCCACCACATTAAATTAGCTGCAGCAAAGTTTCTAGAAATTCCCTGTCGATGGGCAATTATAATACTAAACAAAGCAACTAAAATAATAGTAATTTTAAAATCAGCAGTATTATATTTATCACCAAAGAAGAAAGCCATTATCTCAGGAAAAAGAATTAGTGGAAGATTTAAAGCTATTCCTATTACCCATGGAATTATAATATTAAAATATTCAAATCTTTTATTTTCTTTTTCAAATTGCTGCATAGCATAAGGGTACACAACTTGCCCTATCACACCATTTAATGTACTTGTTATTACCGAAAAAAAATAAGCCGCATTAAAAATACCTAATTGATAATAACCATTTTCTTGATGTGCCAATATTAAGTTTGTTATTAGTATTGCTGGTGCAATTGAAAGACCGCTCAAGAAGGAAGGAAGAGTAAAGTTTTTAATTATCTTAAATTCTTTATAAAAACTATCAAATCTATACTTTAATGAGTTTTTTCGCAAGGACTGTCGCACATAATAGTCAGACATAATCCAAGTTAAAAAACTTATTATTATTAAACCTATAATAATTCCGTCTACTTTATAATAGTATGCTAAGGTAATTAAAATTGGAAATGTCAATATGCCATTTAAGATATTGATAAAAGATATTTCCCTAAATCTTTCAAGACCGGCTAAAAGACCATTTTGATAACCATTCAAAGCAGTAAATAAAATTGTAGCAGAACTTAATTTCACATCAAAAGATAAAGATAAGTCATCTAGCATTTTTAGAGCTATATAGTCTGAAAATATAAATATTAAACTGGCAATCAAAATTGAAGAAATAACTACAAATCCTCTTGTAAATGTTAAGATTCTTTCTGCCCTAATAATATTGTTTTTTTTATAAATAGCTAAATACTTAGTAGCGGTTATGCCAAAGCTCATTACACTAAACGCAGCAAATGTAGTTATTGTATTTCGAATAATACCTACCTGTCCATACTCTTCAACAGAAATTATTCTAGCAATCATAATAAAAGCAAGAAGCATTAAACCCTTTGATATAAACGTTCCCAAAAAAGACCAAACAATTCCTTTTGAAATTTTTGCCTGTAATGAATCTCCATAAAAAGATGATCGAATTTTATTTATCATTTATTAAAAATCTTATACTTTCTTTAAAAATTCTACTATCTTTTCACACGCTTTTCCATCACCATAAGGGTTATGTGCTGTACTCATTTTTTTATAAACTCTATCGTCATCTAAAAGTCGTTGAGCCTCTTGTATGATAGTCTGTTCATCTGTTCCTACTAACTTAACAGTTCCTGCCTCTAGTGCTTCTGGTCTCTCTGTAGTATCTCTCATCACAAGTACAGGCTTACCTAGACTTGGTGCTTCCTCTTGTACTCCTCCACTATCTGTAATAATAAAGTATGATTTACTCATTAAGTATATAAACTGTTCATATTGAAGTGGGTCTATTAGATATATATTTGAGATATTGGAAAGAATCTCTTTTACGGGTTGTTGCACATTTGGATTTAGATGTACGGGGTAGACTATATCTATATTTTGATTATTTAGAGCAAGAGTCTTTAGAGCGTTACATATATCTATAAAGCCTTGACCAAAGTTCTCTCTTCTGTGTCCTGTAACTAAAATTATTTTTTTACTAGCATCTATTTTATATTGATTACTAATTGTTTTAATAATTATTTTTTTTAACTCTTTACTACTCTCTATTTTTTCAAGAGCTAAAAAAAGTGCATCTATTACTGTGTTACCTGTGACTATAATATTTTTTCTATTTTTATTCCCTTTTAATAGATTATCTTGACTAGTGATAGTTGGTGCAAAATGATAGCTACTTAAAACAGTAGTGATTTGTCTGTTTGCCTCTTCTGGCCATGGACTATATATGTTGTCTGTTCTTAGCCCTGCTTCTACATGACCAACTTTTATCTTTTGATAAAAAGAGGCAAGTGCTGTAGCAGATGTGGTCGTGGTATCACCATGAACCAATACAATATCAGGTTGAAAATCATCCAATACACTCTTCATCCCCAAAAGTACATTTGAGGTAATATCATATAGAGTTTGTCCTAATTTCATCAGATTTAAATCATAGTCAGGAACTATATCAAAAATCTCAAGAACTTGGTCTAGCATCTCTCGGTGTTGTGCTGTTACACATACTTTTGAGACTATAGAGTTCTCATTTTCAAATGCTTTAACTAGAGGAGCCATTTTTATAGCTTCAGGTCTAGTTCCAAATACTAGTAATACTTTCAATTTAATTCTCCTTTAGTAGGGTTATCAGGAACTTTAGGAACTTTAGGGTCAGG
>Ga0256913_10001825_pt1 | contig 10894 bp, 14 predicted proteins | sample Axial_MatmetaG_FD_185970 | JGI IMG/M metagenome (GOLD analysis project Ga0256913, IMG submission 185970) | Deep-sea worm associated microbial mat communities from Axial Seamount, Juan de Fuca Ridge, Pacific Ocean - Axial_Mat | ecosystem: Environmental > Aquatic > Marine > Oceanic > Microbial...
ACATCCGGCTGAAAGAATTCATCTAAGTATTGAAGTGTTTCACTCACATGATGTTCTGCTATATTTACCTCCATCCCAATGAGAAAAGCCTGGAATAAAATCCTCAGTGTGAATAAAGTGATAACGCTCTGCTAAAATGAGCAAGAAAACAGCTGCCGAAGAAAAAGCAACACTAATAATTAGTGCTTGTCTATAAAGTCGCTAATTTTTTAAAAACTTGGAGAGTCTGGCTCAGAATGTTTGAGTTCGATGTTTCGTAGTTCTGAAAATAAGGAGCTTACGTTTGTAAATAACTGTTTTCAGAACAAGAAAAAAAAAGAAATCGGACATTATGGACAGACACTAACTTAGCCCCCGCTTGCCGAAAAGCAGACTTGCAATAACAATGATGAGTCCATAAATAATAGCCTAAAATCCCACACTTACGCCAAAGGAATAAAAAGGATTCCAAGGGCTGTATTGAGAATTTGAATCATTCAAGACATCGAATAAAATTTCGGCATAAAGAAAGGTATTCGCTCCTACTTTTTGTATAAAACCACCACCCACAAGCAAATAAGGTACCGTATAACGATAGGAATCACCATTTATACCATAAGCCTGATAGTTAACAAAGTTATACTCTGCATGAATATAAGCTTGTGGAATAAAACGATAGCGTGCAAAAATACTTGCCCCATAATTATCATAAGTCTTATCTGAATTATAGGATGAGTGGTATTTTGAATATTCGTATAAGAATTTAAACCCGGTTGATAATTTGGAGGTAAGCCGATAGCCTATCATTGGGTTCAGCCTAATGGACGTATAACTACCAAAACTCAAACCTATGCTTCCGCCATAAAATATTTTACGATAGCTTGTTTGCTTCTTCTTCTCCGGTTTCACTACCGGTACCGGCTTTTGATATTGTGACTGGGGTTGGATAGTATCTGTTGCCTGAGCAAAGCCAAAGCTTGCCATAAAACCAACTACAATAATAAATACAATTCGCTTTTTCATATACTTCTATCTAAAAAAATTAAATTCATCTCCCGCTAGGGCAAACTTCATACTTTTATTTTGTCTATCTTTATCATCGACACAGCTCATGCGGAATAGCTATCCTTTAGCAGATAATAAGGGCTAATTTGAAATTCAACACTTGACTATTCTATTTTTCCATTTCTCTTTGCAAAATATCCTCCACTTGCTCGGTACAACTACCACAGCCACTCATAGCACCGGTAATATCTTCAATATCTTGTAAGGTTACTGCATCTTGCTTTTGTATGGCATGAACTATTTCGTGTTCACTCACCTCCATACAACTACAAATTATATTATCTTCCATTTTTCATATTTTTTTACAAAGATAACTATTTAGAATATTTCTACATAATTAATCCTTCTTTTTTAAAGCTTCCACCATATCATAAGCTTTCAAACTTTTTGCTTGTAAGATCAGCTGAGACTTTTGATAAAAGCTTTTTCTTTGTTTCAGCATATCATTCAAAAAAGCTTCTAAATTTACATCAGCAATGGAAGCGATTAATGGTCTTTGTGATTGATGATGCAACAAACGACTTTTTAAAAAGGCGGGATGAGCTTCCAAATATATGGTAATCCCTTCTTTATTTATCATATCCATATTACCCATAAAACAAGGCAAACCACCACCCGTGCTCACCACAACCTGATCTTTCTTTAGAATTTCTTCCAGATATTGATGTTCCAACTTACGAAATTCATCTTCCCCTTCCTCCTCAAACAATTGAGAGACACTCCTTTGTTCATTCAATTCAATAAACTCATCCACATCAATAAAATCCAAAGATAACAAAGAAGCCAACTTCTTGCCCATCTTGGTCTTTCCACACCCCATCATACCCACTAAAAATATCTTCATTGCTTTAAAACTCTCTTTTTTAATGAAGAACAAATATAAGATTTCCATTGATATATGACGGAATAAAACACAATAAAAAACCCACTAAACGCATTGAAATTCAGAATAATATATGTATCTTTGCCGCCCGAATTAGGAGTTAATAGTCTTAATTCATTAATAATCAATATTTTAATTTATTAATAACAAAAAATTTAGCAAGATGTTAAATCAGTATGAAACCGTTTTCATTATGACTCCCGTTTTGTCTGAAGATCAGATGAAGGAAGCGGTAAACAAGTATCGTGATTTGCTGAAAAGCTTTGACGCAGACGTCATTCACGAAGAAAAATGGGGCTTAAAGAAGCTAGCCTATCCTATTCAAAAGAAATCTACAGGATTCTACCATTTGTTTGAATACAAAGTAGAGGGAAGTAAGATTCGCGAAATTGAAATAGCGATGAAGCGTGACGAGAAACTACTCAGGTTCCTGACAGTATCTTTAGACAAGCATGCCATTGCTTACAATGAGAAGAAAAGAGCTATGAAAAAAGCCGCAGCGAAAGAAAAAGCTGAAGCTTAATTTATAAATGTCCGGATTGAGTAATCATGAAGGCCCCAAAAAACAAATAAAATGGCACAAAATAGTGATATAAAATATTTGACCCCAATTGCGGTTGATACAAAGAAGAAAAAATACTGCCGCTTCAAAAAAAGCGGTATTAAATACATTGATTATAAAGACGCTAATTTCCTCTTGAAATTTGTAAACGAGCAAGGTAAAATTTTACCACGCCGTTTGACAGGTACTTCTACCAAATACCAAAAAAAGGTTGCACAAGCTATTAAAAGAGCTCGTCATTTAGCATTAATGCCTTACGTAGGTGATTTATTAAAATAAGGAGGCAGTATTATGGATATTATATTAAAGAAAGACATTGCAAGCTTAGGCTATGCAAATGACATCGTAAGCGTAAAATCTGGTTACGCTAGAAACTATTTGATTCCTCAAAAATTTGCTATTGTTGCAAACGAAGCCAACAAAAAAGTGGTGGCTGAGAATATGAAACAAAAAGCTTTTAAAGAGGAGAAAATTAGAAATGAAGCTTCTGATAGAGCTAAACTAATCGAAGGATTGACATTGAAAATTGGTGCTAAAGCAGCAAGCAGTGGAAAAATCTTTGGCTCTGTTAATGCTATCCAACTTGCTGATGCTATTAAAGAACAACATAATTATGATGTTGACCGTAAAAGCATCCAAATTGAAGGCGAAGCCATCAAAGAAGTGGGTACTTATAAAGCCACAGTGAAATTCTATAAAGACATTACAGCAGAATTTACATTCGAAGTAATTGCCGAGTAGAAAGCATTAAAATAATACACAACCCGTTTCTTCACTGAAGCGGGTTTTTTTATATCTTGCCGTATGGAATTAACAAATGCAGAAATAAAACTCATCAACGCCCTTAAAACGACCCATGGTCGAAAAAAACACCATGCCTTCATGGTAGAAGGAGTAAAAATGGTGGAAGAGCTACTTCTTTCAGACTTGAATATTATTTTGCTGGCCGCCACAGCAGAATGGGAAAAAAATCATCCCCAAGATATACAGCACAGCTTTTATAGAGGATTGAAAGATCGTGAGCTACAAAAAATGAGCAATTTTAGTTCGTCTAACCAAGTTCTGGCAGTGGCATCCCTACCACAGCAAAATGAATTTGAAATGTTAGACAAAGATTTAGTCCTCGTATTAGACAGCATACAAGATCCGGGAAATTTGGGTACCATCATCCGAACAGCTGATTGGTTTGGTATTGATCAAATAATTTGCTCCAAAGAAACTGCTGATGCCTTCAATCCAAAAGTAGTGCAGGCATCCATGGGATCGGTATTTAGAGCAAAAATTCATTATGCCAATCTGGCGGAAATACTGGAATATTATCAGCATACACATCGTATATATGGCAGCCTTCTTAATGGAGAGAATTTTTATCAACAAGACTTAACAAAATCCGGCTTCATCATTATTGGCAACGAATCGAAAGGCATTTCTCCACAAATTACAAAACTCATTAACCAAGCCATTTACATTCCCAAAAGCCCAAAATCCCAAGCCGAATCGCTAAATGCAGCAGTGGCCTGCTCTGTTATCCTTGCTGAGTTTAAGCGGCCTAAGATTTCCTAAGCTATAAATTATTAAAATAATCGCTCAAACAATCATTAATCGAACAAAACTCCTATTTTTGCCGAAAAATTAGAAAGAATGATATTCAAACTCATATTAATCTCAGTAGTACTCATGGCTGCTGCCTTTGCGCTAATAGCCATTAAAATGTTTTTTATCAAAGGTGCCATCTTCACCAAGACTTGTAGCTCCGACATACAAACCAACGATGGCAAAAGCTTGGGCTGTACTTGCGAGAAAAACCCTGGTTATGTATGCGAAAATTATGAAGAGCATCATAGAGCAGGAGCCAAGACTCATCAGCATTAATCCAATAAAAAAACCTGCTCGTAGCGAACAGGTCTTTTTCAACAAATTTCAATTTACATCTCCATATTACTTCATTTCTTTCAAAAGCACCTGAGCTTGATTCTTATAGAAACTGTCAGATTTTGATATAGCTGAAAAGATATCTTTTGCATCTTTACTTTTACCCTTCTTCAAAAGACATAAGCCCTTATACCAAGTAGCTTGGTCATAAAATACATTCAGATAGTTTTTAATCACTTGATCGAACTTATAAATCGCTACATCATAATCCCCCATCTCCATATTTGCCACGCCACTATAATAGGTGGCTGTAATACTACCCGGTAGGCTCTCAAATATCTTCAGCGACTTCTCATACTGCTTATTTTCAAAGAGGGCCAAGGCTTTCTCCAAATTATCGGATGGCATAGCATCGCCACTACGAGTATTCAAATAAACATCATCTATATGGTAATACTGATGATACAAAACATCCGTTGATGTATGCTGGTTTATCAAATAATAACTGCCTAAAAAGATCATAACTATGGCAGCAATAGAAGCAGCGTAACGAATCATTTTCCGAATATCTACAACCTTGTTTTTCAATCGACTAGTTTCTTGTGCATGAATATCGCTTAGCTTTGTTCTTAACTTAAATAAGTTTTCGTTAGACGCATAAGCAAAAGCCTCAGTAGTTAGTTGATAATTAGCAGCATAATTATTATCCTGTGACATCAACCGGTCAAACTCCATCTGTTCAGCCTTGTTCAACTTATCAAACACTTTTCTTTCCAATAAATCTATTTGTGACGAATTCATAATACTTTCCTCAAATTTGGATCATCATTAATTAATTTAATCAGTGTTTTCAAACAAAAAGACTTTCTTTTTCTTACATATGCTTCACTAGTAAATCCAAGTTTTCTTGAAATTTCTTTAGCTTTTATTCCCTTCAAAACAAGTTGAAATATTTTCACACATCCTTCCGGTATCTTGGAGAGATGTTTATGAAATAAATTTTCTTTCATTCCCTCTTTTATCAAGGATTCCATGTCCACATCCCAAGCATCATCTTCCAATTGCTCTTCCAATTCAACAGTATGATAGAGCAAATCTTTATTTAAATTTTTAAAATAGTTTTTTAAGGTAATACTACAAACCGCATAGAAATAAGTATAGAAAGAACTTTGTTTGATTTCAAACCCTTTATTTTGCGATTTCTTGTAAATGACAATAATCGCTTCCTGAAAGATATCCTTGGCTAATTCTTCAGAACCATTTTTCTCCATCACCAAGAGCTTAATTGCCTCATAATAGTTACGATAAACAAAACGCAGTATGTGATCGTCGCCTACTTTGATTCCTTGTAGAATTTCTGCCGTTGAATAATCTTCTTTCTTCACTTATTAATGGTCATTTTTTAAAAAACGTTACCCTAATCTTTTTTATTATATGCATTTTTTACTAGCAATATGACTTACTATGCCTTGTTATTCAGCATATTATACCTGTTAAAAAATATTTCATTTTTTTTTGAAAATGTCAAAATATACGGGCAAATGATCGCTATATCCACCAATATATTTAAAGCCGACAAATGTCCTAAAAGGTTTCACTCCTAAGAACTTTTCGTCGGGCATCAGCAAAAATGGCGCATCTAAAATAAATGCTTTTTGATGATTTATTTGAAGCCTTTGTGTGGGAGAAAATAAATATTTTGAGAGAATAATTTGATCTAAGGTGCCCCATTCGTCATGATATTTATGGGAACCAAAACTATAATTTGAAGCATAAGGAAGCATCAGATTGACAAGTTGAGCCGAGTCAGCCAATCGTCCGGCTTTCAAATGAAGCCTTATACTCTCATCCGTTGGGTAGTCATTAAAATCACCCATAATGATAATATTTGGTCGAGGAATGGCTTTGAATAAGGAATCGGTCTTACTTTTTAAAACATCGGCCACGAATTTTCTCTTTGGATCGGTGACCAGCTGCCCACCCCACCTGCTTGGCCAGTGGTTGATAAAAATATGCAAGGTGTCCGAGTTATAAACCAAGCCCTTGACATATAATATGTCTCTCGTTCTTCCATTGGTATCAAAAGGAAAACGGATATGGATGGCTTCATAAGAGATGAGCTCAAAGCGCTTGGGATCAATGAGCAAGCCCACGTCGATTCCTCTCCTATCCGGCGATTCTCGATGAACAATACGGTAATCGAATTTGGAAAAAGGTGTTTTATATACCAATTGATTTAATACAAATCTGTTTTCTATCTCGCATAAACCTATACAAACGGGAGGCATGGGATTTCCCGCAGCCATAATAGTCTTATAAATATGATTTAATTTGGTTTGAAACTTATTCCATGTCCAATGTCGTGCTCCATCATAGGTAAATTCATCGTCACGCTTAAGACTATCATCAAAAGGATCAAAGAGATTCTCCACATTATAAAACATAAAGCGGAGGGTGTCTTGTTCATCTGCTGCTGTTTGCGCCTTAGATTGTAAAGGATGAAAGACAGTGAATGAAATGAAGAATGCAAGAATAGTTAATCGAATCATTTGTATGTATCTATTTTAGTGCAAAACTGCTAATAAAAGTTCAATATCACGGTAATTATATCCAAAAGTATTTCCTATTTGAAAATCGGTGACAATACCATTAAAAATATAAACTCCATTTCTAAATCCTTCGTCCTTTTTCAAATAATTGACGAAGCCACCATTTTCTCCAATCTCTAGAAGCAAGGGAGCAAAATAGTTAGATAAAGCATTAGAGGCAGTAAAAGCCACTCTGGAGGCAATATTAGGTACGCAGTAATGTGTTACCCCAAACTTTTGATAAACGGGTTCTTTGTGAGTGGTTGGACGAGATGTTTCAAAGATACCACCTTGGTCGATACTCACATCCACTATTACAGACCCTTCTTTCATAGATTCTATCATATAAGAAGGCACCTGATAAACAGGCCTTCCATCTTTCACCCGTAGCGCCCCAATCACCACATCGGCTTCTTTGATAGCCTTTTGCAATACTTGCGGTTGAAGTGTTGAAGTGAAAATATTTTGTCTGAGGTTGTTTTGCATGCGGCGGAGTTTATAAATAGAATTATCGAAGACCTTCACATGGGCGCCCATGCCTAAGGCGGTACGCGCGGCAAATTCACCCACAGAACCAGCTCCAATAATCACGACTCTGGTGGGACTCAAGCCGGGAATACCGCCCAATAAGGTACCGTTCCCAAAATCAGGATGCGATAGATAATGTGCCGCTATTTGTATGCCGGCCGTTCCCACAATCTCACTCATAGAACGTATCAAAGGAAAAGCTCCTGTTTGGTCTTTGATTTTCTCAAAAGCCATAGCTGTGGCCTTATGATCGATAAAGAAAGAAAAATAGTCTCTATTTTGTAGTAGCAATTGTAAGGAAGAAATGACCAATTGATTTTTATGCAGCAGCATGCGCTCTTTTTTATTGAGTGCACTCACTTTCAATATAATATCTGCCTGCATGATTTCTTGATAGGCAGGGGTGATGGTAGCCCCATTTTCGCTGTAATTCATATCACTATATCCGGCTTTTACACCGGCGCCCGACTGAACGAGCACTTCGTTACCGGATTCCACCAACAGCTCAACAGATTCAGGAGTCAGGCACACCCGACATTCATCATCGTTGGTCTCAGCCAAAACCCCTATTTTCATGCTTGATTTTTTACTAAAAACCGCCAGCTTCTCTTCCTTTGGCATCAGCTTAGTAGCGATATCTAACATTCCTCCTTCGGACATCATAAATTTAGTCTATTTTTCCGAAACGAACGCTTATGCTTCCCAGCTTATCGTCCGCTTCCCGTTTATCTCATCTTCAATAATGTCCAAATATACGCATTCTTCGGGTAAAAGTTTCTCAACTTTTCCGGGCCATTCCATTAAACAAAGCGCTCCACTATCCCAATAATCGAAAATGCCAATATCCAAAGCTTCTTGGGCAGACTCTAAACGATAGAAATCGAAATGGAAAATAAGACTACCATCATCTGTTTCATATTGATTGACAATGGAAAAAGTAGGGCTATTGACGATATCTGTCACCCCCATGATCCGGCATATTGATTTGATAAAAGTAGTTTTTCCGGCTCCCATTTGACCATGAAGAGCCACCAGAGTTTTTTCACCCAATGACTCCATAAGCATTTTTGCTGCTTTAGAGAGTTCTTCTACATTATCTATTTGAATGCTGTATTTTGTCATAATTGCAAATTAAAGAAAAAATGTGATTACAAAGCGATACATTACATCATTAACGAAAAAAACTCAGCTTAAAAAGCTGAGTTATATGCTGTGTCATGAAAGATATTTGATAGTAATCACGTGAATTTATCTCGTGATTCAATAAATAGCAGCAAAGCTATACATCCATCCTAAACACATCCAAGAACTCTTTATCAATTTTCATATCTACAATGCCTTGAGCATTTAAGATATCGAAATATTGTTTCACACTTTCAACCAAAGGTTCTCCTTCCACATATTCAAAGTTCACGCGGTCCAGGAATAGCTCTATTCTGTCCACGGGTTGGCGCATCATATCGAAAGACAGGCGAGCAGATTGCATATGGTTATTGTTGACCCATTGAATGGCGTCTTTCAGCTCATCCAATAGCACTTGAGTAATTTCAGGATGTTGGCGAACGAATTCACCTTTGAGTACCAATCCGGCATTGGGGAAGCTACCAAAGCCCGGGTTTACCTGATTCCAAATTTCGTTATAGGAGATGATTGAGATCTCTTCTTTTCTATCACGCATGGTCTTGATAGCATAGCTGGCTTCAGGTTCTCTCAGAATTACGGTATTGGCTTTACCTGTTACAAAATCCTGATATATCTCTTCGGGACGGCCAAAAGGCTTTCCGTAAACAAAAGTGAAATCCTTGGGATCAAGCCCTTTGGCCTGTATTAGATATTTGGTGATTTTGGCGGGAGGTGCTTCTTCAAATAGTGGTGTTGCTATCTCTTGACCTTTTAAGTCTTCGAAACCTTTTGCCTTGTCACGACTCAGCATCACAAAGTTATCCCAAACAAAAAGTGCCGGTATTTTAATATCGCTATTGCGCAGTTTGGCAGAAGTTATCAAAGCCGAAAAGCTGATGTCGGCTTTTCCGGTGGTAATCCAGGCTAAATGCTTCTCAGTTTCTTCCCAAACTTTCAGCTCGCGAATATTCACATTGTTTCTAATTTTCTCCGATTGAAGCAGCTTCATAATCACAGGATAGGCCACGGGGGTAGCAGATTGTATCACCACATCAACCTTTTCTGACTCCGGCTTTTTATCTGTATGAAGTGTAGGTACTTTATAAAAATATACCCAATATTCAAAAATCCCCTTTTTATCAGTAACATGTTCAAAGCCCATCTCATCCAACATATTGATCATGGGAATGGGCTCAAAAGTTTGCTTGAGCATAAAGCCTTCACCTTCTTTGGTGGCATAGGCTTTCTTAAGGATGAGATCGAAGGGGTCGGTCTTCATTTTTCTCACTTCCAGAACTTCAAAATCATCTTTCCGCTCTTGCCATGGTATGGCGACGCCTGCTTTTTGGGGATTAAAAATGGACAGCCTAAACTCACGTCCTTTTTCTACATTAAACTGATAGCCAAGCCCTTTAGCAATTTTCAAAAGCTCGTTGGGCAGATCAACAGAGATAACCACAATATTTTCTTGCGGTCCTAAATCCGACACCTTTTTGACCATTTCATCCACTGTGTCGTTATTGTAAATATATCTTTCTGCAGCCTCTTCCCAAGAGATATCCTCTCCTACCAATTCTTCCTCGCTACTTACTTTCTTTACACATTCCGGCATATTTTTAACTAACTGGTCAGCAGTGCCAATATGCTCGTTCATCGTATGCAATATTTCGCATACAGAAAGGCCTGTTATCTTGGCTGCATCGTTAAAATTGGCAAAACGGGCCAAAGTATTATACAGGGCGGGATTTTGCATCCTCTTAAACTTAGGGGATAGATCTACCAAAATGTCTTTCAACTGAGGATATTTATCCAATGTTACCTTGATATTAGAAGATGCCAAAATAGGTGATTCCTGTATATCTACTTTTTGCTCTTCCACAAAAATGGCATTCACCGGGCAGGTCTCCAGTGCTTCTTCGCAAAGCTGTTCATCATCCTCGTTTTGCGCTTGTTTTTTTACATAAGCCAATTGATCCTCATTCATGGCAAAATGATTGGGAGCCACTTCCACGCAGGCTCTGCAACCAATACATTCTTCTGAAACTTTATATCTCTTCATCTTATATCGTTTTTGAGTGCGCAAAATTAAGCACCACAATAGTCATAAACAATACCTACTTATTGGTATTATGCTGATTGGTATATCAAAAGGTTTCCTACGAAAGAGCTATTTAGAGTTCGTCTATAAAGTCCGACTTCTGCGTTATTGTTCAAAATACAAATCCTCAAATACCTCAGTATTCTGCGGTTTGGATTTATCACAAACCTTGAATTCGAACTTTCTAGCTCAAACTC
>Ga0256913_10001826_pt1 | contig 10893 bp, 13 predicted proteins | sample Axial_MatmetaG_FD_185970 | JGI IMG/M metagenome (GOLD analysis project Ga0256913, IMG submission 185970) | Deep-sea worm associated microbial mat communities from Axial Seamount, Juan de Fuca Ridge, Pacific Ocean - Axial_Mat | ecosystem: Environmental > Aquatic > Marine > Oceanic > Microbial...
AATGATGTTAGTAATTTTTACTTTATTACAGGTCACTTAAGTGAACATGATTATGATTTAGTAAGTAGAACAAATGCAAATTATATTTTAAAACCAATAGAACTTAAGAGATTATTTTCTTTGTTTGATAAAATTGATTATTCTAAACATTAAAAAAAGGATATAAAAAATTATAAAATTGTAATGGAATTATTTTTCCATATAACCACATTTACCGCATGTTTTTCTATCTTTATGTACTGCTAAAAATACACCAGGTCCACATTTTGGACAGAATGATTGTTTTCTTTTGATACTATCTCCGGAAATTTCGTATTTTTCATATTTTTTACTGGGAATTTTGTTTTTAACTTCTCTTTTTGCCATTTTTCACCTATAATTATTCTTATTCATTAAGAGGAACTTCTTTATTTAAATCAGTAATATCCTCATAAGTATCATTTGTTTCTTCTTTAGATTCATTGTTTTTGTTTTCATTATGTTTTTCAAGCTCTTCTATATCCATATCTACTATAAGATCATCTCCATCCCATTGTATTTTGTGAACTTTGAACTTTTCTTTTATAATTTCTTCAATTTCTTCTCTTGTGAATCTAACTTCTGCCATCTTATTCCTCTTTTTTATCTTCTTCTGAGTTATTTTCAGCAGTTTCTTCTGCAGACTTAGCCTCTTCTTCCGCTTTTCTTTTAGCTTCTTCTTCAGCTTTTTTTCTAGCTTCTTCTTCTTTTTTTATTTTTTCTTCGATTTTTTTATGCATTAAGTAATTTTCAATTCTTTTCATATCTTCTTCGTTTGAATAAACTAGAACATCTACATTTGCAGTATTAGCTTTAAACACTACACTAATTTTTCTAATAACACATAATTTTTCATCAAATTTTAATGATTTACAAATTTCTGTTTTAACATCCTGTTTAGTAGGAGTTGGTCCGTCATACTCTAAATCTATAATGAACTCTTTTCTTGAAAGTAATTCATTATTTTTTTCAATCTTATTTAGTACTTTCATTTTAAATTTTAATTGCATAATCTCCCTTTGCTTTTAAACCCATTTTTTCAGCTATTTCTGATTTAACAGGGTCTATAATTATGATTTTACCCTTGAAATTATCTACAAATTTATTTCCTTTACAGATAGGGCATTGATCACCGTGAACTATAATTTTACAATTTTTACAAACTTTTTGTTTCATTCTTTGGCTTCTCCTTTTTTATCAGAATTAATCCACCAATCAGGTTTTCCTAATCCTTGTTGTCTCATAGTTAAGCCTATTTTAGGATTACTTAAATCTTTATAACTAATTGCAACAATTCTTGCTTTACAAAAATCACCAATTTTTAGATTACGACCTGTTTCTTTACCTTGTAAAACTTTATCTTTACCGAAACTTACAAAATCATCCATTGTTTGTGAAATATGAATCATACCTTCTATTGGTCCCATACTTATGAAAGCACCAAAATCAGCAAGATCTCTTATTTTACCAGGGATTACTTCTTGTAGTTCTGGTTTGAATGAAATAACTCTAAAATCAACATCAAAGAATGTTGCACCATCTCCTGGAACGATTACTCCTTCTCCTATATCATCTACATCAATAACATCTATGATGATTCCAAGCTCTTCAGATATGTACCCATCGTACTTCTTCTTGATTTGTTTAATAACTGCTTCTTTAGTTGAAAGAGCAAACAAATCAGGAGATACTCTTATATGATCATTTAATTTTTCTTCGTAAAACATTTTATCTACCTAACTATGTTGTTATAAGGAACTATTTTTAAAGGTTTCTATTTAAACTTTGTGTTTTTCCAAATATTCATCAGTATTCTTCTGGATATGCTTTTTTTGTGATTTCTTGAATATTTTTATCTTCGTTAAAAGCATTTCTGATTGGCACAACCAATTCATTAATCATTTTTGAAATTCCTTGTTTAAGGTCCATTGGATGAAGTTCTTTATTTTTAAAACATGTTTCGAGGTCTTTATATTCATTAAAGTTTAAATCTCCTCCAAATTTTTCAGGTCTATTTATTGTAAAAGTCTTATTTTTGTTCTTTAAGATAGGGAAAATTACCATTTCTGCAAAAGGTAGTATCCCGTTATTTTCAATGTTACCAATTTCACAATAAGCTTTATTTAATTTTTTTTGTATTGTTTTTTCATCGTCTAAGATATCTATTTTTGAATTTTTATCCGATGAACTCATTTTATCTCCTGTAAGTCCAGGTATCATTTGGTTCATAAGATGAATTCTTTTTTTATATCCAATTAATGGCATAAATTCTCTTGCAAACATGAATATTTTTCTTTGATCTACACCTCCAAATTGGGCATCAACATTCAAGTATTCTTCATCAAGAGCTTGAAGTATTGGATATATCAGAGGGCTCATTTTAGGATTTTCAAGTTGCTTGACAACTTCAGCACCTGCTTTTCTAACATCTCGTATAGATGCAAGTGATGCAATTTTATACATATCTAAAGTATATTTTTCATTTAATTGAAATTCTGTTCCTCTTATAAATTCTAATTTATCAATAGGTACTTCAATTGATTTTAGCATTTCTTTTATTATAAATTCATAGTATTTTGTTCGGTATTCTAACAAATCCCATGGTGCTTTTTGATTATCTAAGAACGCATGAAGATCAGCGAACAATATTTTAACATGACATCCTGCTTTCAGTAAATCTCCAATTTTTCTAATAGGCAAGAAATATCCTATATGAGGTTTACCTGTTGGAGCAGTTCCCCAATAAACTTTGAGATCTCTTTCTTTAAGTATTTCTTTTAATTCATCTTCACCAACAATTTCTTGTAAATTATTAGTTATCAATTCAAATTTTTCTTCAGCATTCATGAACAAAAGTTTAATTTAATATTATATAAATTTAATTGAATGATTATGTAGAAAATTATTTTAATTATTTATTACTAAGTGATTTCTTTGTTTCATTTCAATAATCTTTGCTTTTTTTTCTTTAACTCTTTTTTTGAGTTCTTTATCTTGTGTACATACAATATAATCTTTATCAACAATTTTTACAATAATATCATCTACATAATTATCTTTGGTATTTTCATCATTTGAATTTATAATTTTTATTTTGTTTAATTTAATGAATGTAGTAGCCATTTTAGCATAAGTTTTATCTTTTCCTTTTTGTTCATTGATAATTTTATTCAATTCATCAATAGTTTTATCAACAATGTACAAAGAATAAGGCTCTAAAACAATTTTTTCAATTTCAGAGAAAATGTCTATTTTAAATTGAAAAGGTATCATTAAAAAATTAGTGTCGATAATAATTTTTTTCATAAAAATAAAATAAAAAAAACTAGTTTTTAATATTTTCTATTATTTATTGCGAATTACCATAAATTTTCTCTTTAAGGTCATAATATTCATGTTTACCTGGTGCAAATTCCATTGTTAATGGTGATTCTTCTTTGGCGATTTTTATGACTTGTTCAATAGTATTTCTAATATCCCATTGAGCATATACGTTCAATCTTTCATTCGCAATCGCCTTAAGTTGTCTGTTATTTGCATCAAAAAGAACTCTTCTATTATGTGCATTAGTAAGGATATAGTTCGCAATAGGTTTAGTAATTGGGTTAGTTTTTAACACATTATACAAATAATTTGTTCTTTCAATAAGTCCAGAGAATGATTTTTCATTTGTATATTTTAGTGATTCAGGTGTTGTATATCCTGCATCGATATCATAATCTTGAGGAATTAATGTATTCATTCTATGTCTTTTTAATTGTGCAAAATTAGATGCACTAATTACTAATTCAAAAGGCTCTCTTAATTCAAATTCTCTCAATGAAACATCATGTAATTCTTGGTATTTATGAGCTAATCTATTAATTTCTTTCTTTTCTGAGACATTCATGATATCAAAAACATAATTGGCTTGATCATATGTTAGATTTGAATTTGAAAAGATTAAACCAGAGATAATTGCTTTATCTTTTGAAATATTATTAAAATAATTTATTTTCTTACTTGAACTTTTAATATCATCAAGAGGTTGGATTTTTGATGGATGTAAATTACTTATAAATTCAGTAATGTAATTTTTTAATTCATCTCTTGTTTTTGAAAAGTAATCAGTAGGTTCTGTATATTTAATTACAGAAGGTGCAATACCATCTACTAAATCGTAGATTGCTTTTCCAAATTCTCTTTCTTCGGAAGACTTAGAAGAATTCATTCTTGTAATTAATGTTTCAAGATTTCTTGCATTAATAGTCATACCTAATTGTGTAGTTGTTGCAAGAGGTAAGGCATATCTTGAATCTTCTAATGCTAATTTAAAAATAGTTTCATCTTTTCTTTCTTTATTAGAAATATTTGCTTTCTTAAAAAAGTCATCAGAAATATTATTTTTCATCCAATCAATTAAGAAAGGTTTATGTATTTTATAAAATTTAAAATTATTATCGCATTGTTCTATAAAGGTTTCACGTAACTTATTATCTGTATTTAGTTCAGATGGAATTACAAAGTCAAAATAATTATTTAAATCAATATATCTTTGTGATTCTTCCATATAACTTGTAAGTCTCATTTGTTCAATTTTTTCAACAAGACCTCTGGATACACCCATAATATCAAAATTAAAAACAGCATGTTCTGCAATAGATTTATGTCCCATCTTAAAAATAATATTACTATTTGTTTTTCGACATTTTTCTATGTCTTTTTGTGCATTTTTTCTTAATTCAGGAATTGATTTTGGGTCACGAGAAATTCTTGCATAAGATGCTGAAATCACTTCTGGTGTTAATGAATTGATGATTTTAAGTTGTTGGTCTAATGAATTAATAACATAATTAATTTTGTCATCTTTAGAATCTTTATCTGTATCTAAATTATTATTATGATCCATAAGGGATGATTTAATATCTTCTGAAATATTTTCAATAGTCTTTAGTGATTCTAAATCTACATTAAACCCAGCTAATTTAATTTTCATCATCTTTCAAAATTATTTAATTTTAGTTATAAATATTAATATACTTTCAAATACATATTAAAAAAGTTATATTTTTTATTGATTTGAATCAAAATGTAAAAATAAATTCCAATAAGCCATTTAGTAAAATATAGTTTAAAAGGAAACTTATTTAAAAGAATAAATTAAGCTAGTTTTTATGAGCTACAAATATTTGGAACATACAGCAGATGTAGGAATTGAATGTTCAGGTAATTCTTTAGAAGAGGCATTTTCAGAAGGAGCAAAAGCTTTATTTAATGTGATGGTGGATTTATCTCAAGTAGAAGCTCTTGAGTTAATTACTTTTGATGTGGAAGCAGAATCAATTGAAAGTTTATTCGTTGAATTTTTAAACCATTTGATAGCTTTAAAAGATATTAATGATGCAGTGTATTCTGAGTTTAATGTTCAAATAAAAAAAGAAGGAAATTTATATCATTTAGATTGTGTTGCAAAAGGTGAAATTTTGGATCAACAAAAGCATAAAATAAGGACTGAAGTAAAAAGTGCTACTTATTATGGTTTAAAATATGACCCTGAAAAAAAAACATTAACTGTAGTTTTAGATGTATAGATGTTTAGATGTTTAGATGTATAGATAATAAATATATTTAAAAATAAGAAATAAGTTGCAGTTATTTTAACAATTAAGTAATAATATTTACTAAGAATTAATGGACTAAAATGAAAAATATGATTATAAATAAAGTTTCAAAAAATAAGTATGAATTAAAGAGGACTGATGGAATGTTAGTGCCAGGAATAATTTATGCAAATGATGAAATAATTTCTCAATTAAAAGAAGAAATAAAGAAGGGAAATGAATGGAATGCTTTAAGTCAGATTTGTAATGTTGCGACATTACCAGGTATTCAGAAAGCATCTTTGGCAATGCCAGATGTTCATCCAGGATATGGTTTTTGTATTGGAGGTGTAGGTGCTTTTGATATAGAGACAGGAGTAATCTCTGTTGCGGGTGTTGGATTTGATATAAATTGTGGTGTTAGAACTCTGATATTACCTTATAAAGCAGAAGATCTTAATTATGAGAATAAAATAAAACTTGCCGAGGAGTTATATAAACATATCCCTGCTGGGCTTGGTAGCAAAGGTAAATTAGAATTAAATGAATCGGAGATTGATGATCTTTTAAAATATGGTTCTAAATATGTAATAGATAAAGGGTATGGGTTAGAAGAAGATTTAGAGTTTACAGAGGATAATGGTATGGTTGAAGGTGCCGATCCAAAAAAAGTATCTCAATTAGCAAAGCAAAGACAATTTAGACAAGTTGGAACTTTGGGAAGTGGAAATCATTATTTAGAAGTTCAGGAAATTACAGAAATATTTGATGAAAATATTGCAAAAGTATTTGGGTTAAGCAAAGGACAATTAATAATAAGTATACATTGTGGTTCAAGAGCTCTAGGTCATCAAATTGGGACTGACTATTTAAAGGAACTTGAAAAAGCTTCTAAAAAATATAACATACCTGTAAAAGAAAAAGAATTAGTATGTGCTCCGTTTAAATCAATAGAAGGTCAAAATTATTTTTCAGCAGTAAATGCAGGAATTAATTGTGCATTCGCAAATAGACAAGTTTTAACTCATTTGGTAAGAGAAGTATTTAATAAGTTATTCCGTACACCTTTTGAAGATATAAAAGTACTTTATGATGTAGGTCATAATACTTGTAAAATTGAGAAACATATTCTTGATGGTAAAGAAAGGAAATTATTAGTACACAGAAAAGGTGCTACGCGTGGATTCGGTCCAAATAATGAAGAAGTTCCTTTGAAATATAGGTGTGTTGGTCAGCCGATTATTATTGGAGGTTCAATGGGTACTGAATCTTATATATTAGCAGGTACAGAAAAAGGTATGAAAGAGACTTTTGGAAGTGTATGTCATGGTGCAGGAAGAATTAAATCACGATTTCAAGCAAAAAAAGAATTTAAAAGTAAAACAGTGATGGATGAATTGGTTGAAAAAGGTATTATAGTTAAGGCTCATTCTTTAAGCGGATTAGTTGAAGAAGCACCTCAAGTGTATAAAGATGTTAATCAAGTAATCAATGTATTATCAGAAGTAGGTTTAGTTAATAAGGTGGTCAAGATGAAGCCTTTGATTGTAATAAAAGGATAATTAAAATAATAAGGTTAGAATAAAGAATATTTATGTGATTGCTTATTAAATAAAGTGTTTTTTAACATTTTAGCGTAAAATAAAGTATAAATTTAAATATGATTTATTTATTAGATAACTATGAAAAGGAAAAAAAGACGAAATTCTTTGTTAATTTTTTCTTTAATATTACTTAATATTTTATTAGTAATTCTGGTTTTAAGTACATTTTATGTAATTATAAATACTGGTTTGTTTGAAAAGGATTCTATTGACGATAGAGACCTTAAATATTGGTCTTATAATGATAGAGGATATATTGTGGATTCTGAATCCTTTAATCTGACAGGTTCCAAGGATGTTTGCTGGTTGATGATTCATAGTTATACTGCAACACCTAAAGAAATGAAAGAGCTTGCTTATAAAATAAATAATAAATTTGGAGACCAAGTATATGTGCCCTTATTAAATGGTTCTGGGAGATATCCAAGTTTAATTCAAGATAAGAATATTGACTTATGGTACTTACAAGTAGATAAATTATATAGTAGAATTAATAAAGAATGTAAACAAGTAAATGTAGTTGGTTCTTCATTGGGTGCTGCATTAAGCTTAGAACTTGCTGAGAACCATAAAATAAATCATCTTTTTTTACTAAATACTTTTTTACATATTCATGAAAAATGGTATTACATACTTAGTTGTGAAGAACAATTAAAATTATTTGGTAAAAGTTTAGCTTATGAGAAAAAACATAAGATTGCAAATTTGAATTCAGAAATAGGACGAAAGAATCATATTGCATATTGGAATATGCCTTATGAACCAATTATGAATTCATTAGATACTTTACAAGAAATTACAAATAATCTTTATAACATAACTTCTCCGTTAATAATGATTCATTCAAGAAATGATATGACTGCTGATTGGCGTGATGTTAATTTAATATATAACAAATCAAGTTCTAATATTAAATTTGTAAAGTGGTTTAATAAGTCAAATCACATTTTATTGATGGATTATAATAAATCAGAGGTAATTAATTATATATTAGATTCAGAGGATAATATAAGGCAGATAGAAGCGAAATCTTAATAACTGAGTAATTTTTTATGGTGTCTTATGATAATTTTAAATTTATTGTATCTGGTAATTGGGATATATATTTTAGTGAAGGGTGCAGACTTTTTAGTAAGTGGTTCTACATCAATAGCAAGAAAATATAATGTATCTTCAATGATTATTGGTTTAACTATTGTTGCATTTGGAACTTCAATGCCTGAATTAATGGTTAATGTGATTAGTTCTTTAAAAGGTTCAAGTGGAATTGCTTTAGGAAACATAATAGGGAGTAATATTTCTAATACTTTGTTAATTTTAGGAATTGCAGGCATGATGAAAACTGTTCATGTAAAAAGGTCTGTTTTAAATAAAGAGCTTCCTTTTTCCATATTTTCTATATTACTATTGTTATTAGTGATTATTTCTTATAATAGTTCCGGAAGTAGTGTTTATCTATCTAGGGTTGATGGATTTATATTATTATCTTTTTTTGTGTTGTTTGTAATATATTTATTTCAGACCGCAAGAAGAACAGAGTTGAAACCTATTGAAAAAGAAGTTGAATCATATAATAAAATGAGTATTACTCAAGGTATGGGCTATGTGGTGTTAGGAATAATCGGTCTTTATCTTGGTTCAAAATGGACGGTTTCAAATGCAGTAATTATATCTCAGGCAATAGGATTAAGTGAATTTGTAATATCAGCATCAATAATTGCATTAGGTACTTCTTTACCTGAGTTAGTTACAACAATTGTAGCTACAAAATCAAATGAAATAGATCTTGCAGTAGGAAATATAGTAGGTTCAAATATATTTAACATTCTCTGGATTTTGGGTGTAACTTCTTTGATAAAACCAATACCTATAACAAAATTTGTAACATTAGACTTAAGAATTTTGTTGGCAGTATCCATATTCTTCTGGATAACTATATTATTGGGTGAAAGTGAAACAATTGATAAGAAAAAAGGTTTGATGTATGTATTATTATATTGTTCATACATAATATTTATATTTATAAGAAATTAAAAGGTAATAGGAGGTAGTGAAATGGAATCAAAAGAATCTCAAAAAATAGTTAAAAAGAAAATATCTTTATCAACAATGATTTTAATAGGGATTATATTTATTTTAATAATATATATTGGTACAATAAGATATAATAACTATATGGAAAAAGAAAGATTGCTTTACAAAAGTCAAGGTTATGATTTAGCAGTTATTGATATCCTTAAATCTGTATCAACATGTCAGGAAGTTCCTATAGGGTACGGTAATGTTACTTTGAATGTAGTTGCAGTAGAATGTTTGAAAAAACAACAAGCTGAGGCTGAACAAAATAATAAATAGGTAATCAAATTATTTATTATTATTTTATTTTTTTGTTGATAATATTTATTTTACTTTTAAGGGTTATATTATAATTATAAACCTTATTTTTTGTTTTTTTTATTTAAATTTTTTTAAGAAATTTGAATAGTTCATCGCTACAATATTTGGGGATTGTTCCTTTCAAAAATGCATCAATAAATTCTTTTGTTTTTATAGAGGGTTCTTTATTAGAGTTGATTAATTCAATGAGTTCATATTTGATTTCATCATCTAGTTTTTGTTTTCGACATAATAATTTGATATTTTCTATAAGATTTTCTTTTCTTAGTTCTTCTTGAAGATGGGGATTATTTTCTTGTTCATCAAAATATTTTTCAAAATCAAAGTTTTCTCTTTCATTGACATATGCAAATATGAAATTTGATAGTTCTTTAGGCCATTCTTCAATAATTAAATCTTTATGGTCTCTTATATTTTGAATAAATGATTCTGGAACATCTTCTATTTTTTTAGATTTAATTATTGCAAATAACTCTTTTCTAAATGAGAGAGGTATTCTTCTGATAAGTCCCGCCTTTTCAAGTAATCTATTTTGAATATCTCTTAATTTGGGTTTATATTCTTTTAATTTTTCAGAAACGTCCAGATCGGGAATCTCAATAGTTTGTATTATTTTTTCAGAATCATCAAGTAGTGAGGTTTTAGTATTTCGTCCAGATTTATTTGATAATGATATTTTTGCAAGAACCATTGAATGCATTCTTTTAAGAAATTCAATTTTGTCTTCCATTTTAAGAATATCTAAATGGCCCATTAATACTAAATTAAATGCAAAGGGGGAAGGAATCTTTGTATGAATTTCTTCAAAAGTAATATCCTTATCATTTATTTTTTTAATAATTTCTTTTGTATTTTTAAGGTCCATTGAATCTTCAAGAACTTCTCTTTTTGCTTCTTTTAATATTGGGAATTCAGGATCAAGTTCTCTTAGAACTTTCATTAAAATCATTGATGCAATTTGTTGTCTACCCACATTTTTTTCCCGACCCATATAGTTTCTTAGAATCATAAATGATCTCGAAGCGCAATGTCTGAATCTTCTTTTAAGCACTTCTGATTTTTCAATAGCATGATTCATGATTTTGTCAATATTTTCTATATTTATTTGATTAATAACACTAGGAATATTAATTGATTTTTCACTTCTAATGTAGAACCCGTTATCATTAATTCCTACTTCAACATCTCTTTTTTGGGTAAGTGAAATTGAAAAAGCGATAGCTCTTGATAAACAATCATTAACTTTCCTACCAAAAAGAGTATGAAATATGATCTTTTTCTCTTCTGTATTATTA
>Ga0256913_10001827_pt1 | contig 10885 bp, 9 predicted proteins | sample Axial_MatmetaG_FD_185970 | JGI IMG/M metagenome (GOLD analysis project Ga0256913, IMG submission 185970) | Deep-sea worm associated microbial mat communities from Axial Seamount, Juan de Fuca Ridge, Pacific Ocean - Axial_Mat | ecosystem: Environmental > Aquatic > Marine > Oceanic > Microbial...
TGCCGCTGATTTCTTTTACAGCGTTTATCTTCGACGGGGTTTTTATCGGAGCTACAGCATCAAAGGCGTTGCGAAACGGAATGATAATTTCGGTAGTTTTTGTGTTTGTGCCGTTATATTATTTAATGCCGTTCGATGAGCTTACCGGATTATGGATTGCCTTTCTCGGATTTATGGCTGCACGGGGATTGACGCTTGGGCTTATGCTAAATAAGTCCGTATATAAAAAGGTATAAAGGAAAAAAGAGTGATCCGGGCGGGATTCGAACCCACGACCCGCAGCTTAGAAGGCTGCTGCTCTATCCAACTGAGCTACCGGACCATTTCTCTATTTGTCGGGGTAGTAGGATTCGAACCTACGACCCCCTGCTCCCAAAGCAGGTGCGCTAACCGGACTGCGCTATACCCCGAAAAACTATTATGAACGCCTTGTTTAAAGCGGCTGCAAAAATATAAATTATTTCTTTGGTTGAAGAATTATTTTTATGGTAAAAATAAAAAAAGAGACCATCTTACGAAGGTCTCTTTTTTAAGTTATTACGATATGATGTTCTTATTTGTTGTCGTTTACTTCTTCGAAGTCAACATCCTGAACCTCATCATCATTACCGCCTGTATTACCTGCTCCTGCATCAGCTCCCGGTGCGCCGCCCGGCTGTCCCTGCGAAGCTTTGTATATATCTTCGCTGGCAGCTTTCCATGCTTCGTTGAGTTTTTCCATATTGGTATCAATGCCTGCAATGTCTTTGTTTTTATGAGACTCTTTCAAAGCATTGAGAGCCGATTCTATGGCACCTTTTTTATCGGACGGAATCTTGTCGCCGTACTCTTTAATCTGTTTTTCCGTTTGGAAGATAAGAGCGTCGGCGTTATTGATTTTCTCAATCTCTTCCTTGGCTTTTCTGTCGGCTTCGGCGTTGGCTTCGGCTTCGGTTTTCATCCTTTTTATTTCGTCTTCCGAAAGGCCTGAAGAAGCTTCAATCCTGATTTTCTGCTCTTTGCCTGTGCCTTTGTCTTTAGCCGAAACATTCAGAATACCGTTGGAGTCGATATCGAAAGTAACTTCGATTTGCGGAACACCACGCGGGGCCGGCGGAATACCGTCGAGGTGGAAACGTCCTATGGATTTGTTTTGGTTGGCCATCGGACGCTCGCCTTGAAGAACGTGAATTTCGACTGACGGTTGATTGTCAGCAGCCGTAGAGAACACCTGTGACTTCTTGGTCGGTATGGTTGTGTTGGCTTCGATAAGTTTTGTCATTACTCCGCCGAGGGTTTCAATACCCAGCGAAAGGGGAGTGACATCCAAAAGAAGGACATCCTTAACATCACCGGCCAAAACACCTCCCTGAATTGCAGCACCTATTGCCACAACCTCATCGGGGTTAACGCCTTTTGAAGGTTTACGTCCGAAGAAGTCTTCCACTACTTTCTGAATAGCCGGAATACGTGTTGAACCTCCAACCAGAATCACTTCGTCAATATCGCTTGCAGTAAGTCCTGCATCTTTTAATGCAGCTTTACAAGGCTCAATTGTGGCGTGAATGAGCTTGTCGGCAAGTTGTTCGAACTTAGCTCTTGAGAGTGTGCGAACAAGGTGCTTCGGAATACCGTCAACAGGCATAATATAAGGGAGGTTTATCTCCGTGGATGTGGAGCTTGACAGCTCGATCTTAGCCTTTTCGGCGGCTTCTTTCAAACGCTGCATTGCCATCGGATCCTTACGCAGGTCAACGCCTTCGTCTTTTTGGAATTCGTCGGCAAGCCAGTTGATAATAACCTGATCGAAGTCGTCACCTCCAAGGTGAGTATCACCATTTGTGGATTTTACTTCGAAAACGCCATCACCGAGTTCCAGAATCGAAATATCGAAAGTGCCACCGCCAAGGTCGTAAACGGCAATCTTCTGATCCGACAAATTTTTGTCGAGACCATAGGCCAGAGATGCTGCCGTAGGCTCGTTAATGATTCGTTTTACTTCAAGACCGGCAATGACACCTGCTTCTTTGGTAGCCTGACGCTGTGAATCGCTGAAGTATGCCGGAACCGTAATTACAGCTTCCGTAACTTCTTGTCCCAGATAGTCTTCGGCAGTCTTCTTCATCTTCTGAAGTATCATTGCCGAAATTTCCTGAGGAGTATATTCACGGTCGTCAATCTTAACTTTCGGCGTGTTATTGGATGATTTTACAACCTTATAGGGCATTCTTTCGATTTCTTTGGTTACTCTGTCATAAGTTTCACCCATAAATCTCTTGATGGAGTAAACTGTTTTTTCGGGATTGGTGATGGCCTGACGTTTTGCAGGATCTCCAATCTTTCTTTCACCGCCGTCAATAAATCCTACTATTGAAGGAGTGGTGCGTTTACCTTCACTGTTGGGTATTACTACCGGCTCGTTACCCTCCATCACGGCAACGCAAGAGTTGGTAGTCCCAAGGTCGATTCCAATTATTTTTCCCATTATTTATATCGTTTTAAAGTTGTTAATTCAATTAATTTGTAATTTCACGGCCGCTTTGTCAATGTTTGTGCCATTGGTATTTTTAATTTTCATTTTCTGATTTATAATAATCAAAGTGTGACAAAAATAAAAATTTTAGATTTATATAAAACGCGGCTAATCAGATTGTTAATATGATAAAATCAAATGTTTTTTCAAAAATATTCAGGTGTCAGGATTGGAAATTTATTACTGACATTTCGGCATAATCTACCTGTTAACAAACGGATGTGAATTTTTTGTAAATTTTATATATGTTTATAGGAAAGTATTTGTATCTTTACACAAGTATTTAGAACAAACTTATTTTTTTACTAAAATTTATTATTATGAAGAAAATTTTACTCTTTGCAGCTGTATTTTTTGCAGCAACGGTTAGTTATGCGCAAGTGATTCTGAGCGATGATTTTGAAAGTTATACGCCCGGTGCTCACATGTCTCAATCGGATTCTATTAACTGGACAACTTGGGACAACCTTCCGGGTTCGGCTGAAGACGGCTATATCAGTAATGTGCAAGCCAGCAGCGGAACAAACTCCTTAATGATTAGCAAAGATAATGACCAAGTGTGGTTACTTGGCGATTCCACATCAGGTAAGTACGAAATCAGCTTGAAAATTTATGTGCCTGCCGACAGTTGCGGATACTTTAATCTTTTGCACAAATTTGCGGGCGGCGCATCCGACTGGAGTAACGAGGTATTGATTCTCCCTCATGACAGTACTTTCAGACTTTATGTTGGAGGTAATGACACTGCTCACGTTGTTTATACTTTTGATACATGGCATTCCATTGTTTATTCTGCTGATATTGATGCCGATTTGATGGTTTTAACATTCGACGGCGATACGGTTTTTTCATGGCCATTCAGCCTTAACGGTTCGGGAAATACAGGTGTTAAACAAATTGGCGGTATGGATTTTTTCGGTTATGATATTTATAAAACCGGTAATGTTCGGTTGTATATTGATGATGTGAAATTTGAAAGATATTATCCTCAGGGAATTAATAATGCTTTTGTTGAAACTCAGGTTAAACTCTTTCCGAATCCTGCAACCGATGTTGTGAATATTCGCACAACCCGCGAAATGAAAACTGCAAAAGTTCTTGATATGAGCGGTTCTGTTGTAAGAACATTTGATGTGAATAGCAGAGATTTGCAAATTGACGTGGAAAATCTTGCCTCCGGACTGTATTATGTTCAAATTAATTTTGGTAGCTCAATTGCCGTACGTAAAATGGTGGTTAAGTAATTTATAAGGTATAAGCTACAAAAAAACCGCCTGAATTTTTCAGGCGGTTTTTTTTATGTTTATCTTAACTTTGCAGGATGAATTTAAGCCAAAATACAATAAAGGTTTTGATTGTGGGTTCCGGTCCGGGTTCGGTGATGGCTGCTCAGACATTGGTGGAATCCGGTGCCGAGGTTGTTATGTTGGACGTTGGAAACACGGATAACCTATATTCGTCTTTGATTTCCGGAAGTGAGAGTTTTGTGGATTTACGTGAAAACGACCATCATCAGCACCGGTTTTTTCTCGGTGATAATTTCGAATCGGTTCCACGGCCGGAGATAACAACCGGTGCACAGTTGACTCCTGCACGCCGCCATATTATCAAGGACATTGAAAAATTTTCACCTGTTTTGTCTGATAATTTTAATCCGATGGAATCCTTGGCACTTGGAGGTCTGGGTGCAGGGTGGGGGCTTGGTGTTTATGTGTATTCGGCTGCCGAACTCAAAAAATCGGGGCTTCCTGTTGATGAAATGAAAAGTGCTTACGGGATTATTGCCGGACGCATCGGTGTTTCTTGCGGAAATGATGATGTTACTCCTTATTTGACAGGTGGTTTGGAGAATGTTCAACAACCTTTATCTCCCGACAACTCTGTTGAAATGATGTTGCGAAAATATAAAAGCAAAAAGCATTGGTTTAAAAAGAAGGGAATAAGTTTCGGTTTGCCTTCGATGGCAATTTTGACAGAAGATAAAAACGACCGTAAAGCTACCAAATATTCCGATACCGATTTTTATACCGATGCCGGTATGTCGGCGTGGAGACCTGCTTTTACGGTACGGATGCTTAAAACCAAAGAGAATTTTAAGTATCTAAAGGGAAAATATGTACTGAAATTTTCGGAATCGGGCAATAAAATATCCGTTGAGACACTTGACGTGATAAGCGGAAAGCGTGATATATTCTAGGCCGATAAACTTTTGCTGGGAGCCGGTGCTTTGGGAACCGCCAGGATTGTAATGCGTTCGTTACCTGTTGACAGTTTACCGTTATTATGTAATCCATATACTTATATGCCGGCCGTTAATATTTCGATGCTTGGAAAAACGCTGAACAAACGGAAAACGTCAATGGCACAGGCAATGATGATTTATGACCCTGACGGAACGGAAAGCGATATGGTTTCGGTGGCATTATATACATACCGGTCGTTGTTGTTGATGAGGCTTATTCAGCAGTCGCCATTGAATATTGCTGATAACAGGGTGCTGTTCAGATGGTTGCAGCCTGCATTTGTGATAGCCGGCATTCATCATCCCGACGAATATTCCGAAGGGCGGTCATTACGTTTGACAGAGAAAAAAGAATCTCTTACCGGTGATGCTTTGAAAGTGGAGTTTGATATTTCACAACAGGCGAAAGATAAAATTCAAAGGCGGGAAAAGCTTATATCAAAAGCTTTGCGTAAGACCGGTGTTTTTCCTTTGAAAAGGATAGACCCGGGCTACGGTTCTTCAATTCATTACGGAGGGACACTGCCTTTCGATAATACTGAAGTTTTGGGAACAACCGGAACAGATGGCAGGGTGGCCGGCACCGGAAATGTTTATACGGTTGACGGTTCGTCGTTTAAGTATTTACCTGCCAAGGGAATTACTTTTTCAATTATGGCCAATGCGCATCGCATTGCCGAAAATATTGCTGAGAATGGATAAAACAATTGTTGTAACGGGTGCCAACGGTTTCATCGGGCGGTATCTGACAGAGTATTTTTCTGAGAGGAATTATAAGGTTATCGCGTTGATACACAGAGCTTATAAAGCTGCTTTACCCGGTGTTGACTATCGTTTGTTTGAGCTGGACTCCTTTGCCGGAGATGTGATTCCCGAAAATACCATAGCTGTTATCCACGCTGCATATATTCCATACCGCAAAGGCAACAATAGTGATGAACGGAATTTGCGTGCTACAAAGCGTCTTTTGGAATTTTCAAGAAAGAAAAATGTTGGGAAATTCGTGTTTTTATCATCATTTTCGGCAATGCCGGATGCTCTTTCTCATTACGGTCAAAGCAAATACAGGCAGGAACAACTTTTCGATATATCGAAAGATTTAATCCTTCGTCCGGCATTGGTCAGGGGAGAGGGCGGATTATTTCGTAATATTGAAAAGGTAATAGAAAAATCAGGCATAATCCCTTTGCCCGGTGGAGGTAAGCAGCCGGTTCAGTTGGTTGATATTGATGTGTTGGCAAAAGTTATCGAATCCTCCATCGAAAAAGACATCAGTGGAGCATATAATATCGCTTCGGGTAACCGGCTAACCGTCAAAGAATTGTATTTGGATATTGCAAAATCGCTGAACAGGAAAATCCGTTTTGTCAACATTCCTTTTGCGCTGATTTTACCTGCAATCGGTCTTTTATCCTTGTTTACGGAAAACCTTCCCGTGACAAAGGAAAATATTCTTGGATTGAAACAAATGGCTGTAAGGCAACCGGCCGGTTTAAAAACCGTTTTCGGTATTGACTAATTTTTGGGAATTTCAATGGTGAATGTCGTACCTTTTCCCGGTTCGGAATCCACATAAATATTGGCATTATGCACATCCAGTATCCTTTTTACAATATTCAAACCTATACCTGTACCTTTTTCTCCTTCCGTTCCTTTTGTAGATACTTTAGTGGAATAATCAAAGAGGGTTTTCATAACGTCTTTGGTCATTCCGGTTCCGTTGTCGCTGAATTTTATAGTTATAAAGTCCTTATTATCAGTTGCTTTTATTGTTATTACTCCGTGTTGGTATGAGAATTTAACGGCATTGGTAAATAAATTCTGAATAACGTTTTTAAAGAAAACTTCATCAACAAATACCGTCAAATCTTCCGCAATGTCATATTCGACGGAAACTTTCTTTTTCAATAACCTGTCGCTGAAGTTAGTGGCGACATCAATGAGCAGCGACAATAGGTTGATATCTGTTTTGTTTAATTTTATATCGCTGAAATTCAGATGAGACCATTCGTAAAGTTGTTCCGAATAATCGAGAACATCCTTTAAATTTTTATGAATTACATCGAAGAGATGAGCTTCTTTAGCGGAGAATTTTTTCATAAAATTTTCATCCGATTTCAAAAAATCAATCAAAGAATAAGCTCCCGATAGCGGACTTTTGATATCGTGTGAAATAATGGAAATAAATTCTTCGCGGTATTTCAAAAGCTGACGTATTGTTTCTTCCGATCTGATTAGCTTTTGATGTTTTAGGAGTAGCTCTCTCGATCGCTGTAAGTCATTGTGTTTCTGGGGGTTTCTTTCTGTAATCGATTCTATTAACAAATAGTGGCGTCCGGATGAATTGAGCGCAATGGCACGCATAACAAATTCTTCTCTGTCGGGATTGAATTGTGTCCATAAACCTGAAACAATATATCCGTTTTCTTCCGTTTGAAAAAGGTCTTCTGCCTTTGGAAGAAATATCTCTAAAAACGGAAAGATATCTTCGGGAGTAAAAATAACACTGCTGTAGTTATAGAACGGGAACAGATTCTTAAACCATTGAGGTATGTCTCCCGATAAAATGTAATCTTTATCTTTTTTTTCTAAACAAATGAATCCCAAATCTTTAAGGATGTCTTCCGTGAGAAATTTCTCGGATTTCTCTTTTAGTTTCGATATTAGTTTGTTTTGATTATGTCTTTGAACCGTATTTTTTATACGATCCATTTCGTTATTATCGCTGTGAAAATAGATATTTATTCTGTCGTATTCATTTTTAAGATAGATGGAGCCGGAATAATTGTCGAAGACTATTTTTTCCATTAGCAACTCATCCTTATAAAAAGGAAACATACCGTAAAAAACCGGAAAAATATCATCTATCCGTTCTCCTTTCCTGATTTTGAAATCAAAAGGATTAAGTTCGATATTTCTAATATGTATTATTTTACCGTCGTTTTCAACAACGATGCTGAAATATTCTCTTTCTTTAGGACTCATAACTACAAATCGTTTTCAATTATCGAACCGGTTAATTCGGTAAAGGCTTTTTCGACATTGTCACCTGTTTTTGCCGAGGTTATCAATATATTGATTTTGTTATCTTTAAGGTCTTCGATTTCTTCCCTTGTTATTTCCCAGTCCTGACGCAGATCCGATTTGTTAATCAAAAGAAAAAACGGTTTTTCCCCGATGGTGGTTTTTATCAATTCCATCATTTCCATTGCCACCGCCAGACTGTCTTTTCTCGTCCCGTCGGCAATAATCAATGCACCCGAAGCTCCTGTGAGATACGAGGGTTTAACTTTTTGATAATCGTCTTCTCCGTTGATATCCCAAATTATAAGCCTCACGTCTTTATCGCCGGATTTAACGTCTTTCTGATCGGTTTTAACTCCGATAGTTGTGTGGTATTTGTCTGAAAATACGCTGTTTACATATCTTTCTATCAAGCTCGTTTTGCCTACGGCAAACGCACCTAATACACAAATCTTTTTCTTAATCATTTTTCTTGAGATTAAAAATTAATGTTCGGTGTCCGTATTCGGAATTATAATTTATTATTCCCTTGATTTCTATCTCAGGCATATTTCTTTTTAAGTATTTTCCGGCGGTTTTCAACCGGTATTTTGCAAATACAATATTGATGGTGGAATCTCCTTTTGAATCAGGGGTTACCATATATTTCAATAAAATATCACTTTTGTATTTGTGATAAAACCGTGTCAGTGAAATAATGCGGTCAAACTCTTTTGCCATTACCGAATCGATTTTATAGATTCCGCGTTTATAAACAATAGAGGTGTTGTTAATTGCCGATTCGATTTTTTGCAAACTGTCTGATATCGAGTTTTTTAATTTTGAAAAATCAGCAGTAAAATATCCCCTTTGTGCTCCGGTGTATTCCTTTGCGGCCTCAATCCACTTGCTCGACGCCTCTCCTTCAAAATAAATCTTTCCGCCGGATGAAAAGATGTTTACTTTCTGATTCTCAGGCAGATATCTTTTTATTCTGACGATTATAAAACTGTTTTCCAAACTGATGTAATTGCTCCATTTAAATACCGTTTTCGCCGTGTCTATTTTGTTTTTCAGCGCAAGGTCGTAATAATTACCTGCCAATACGTCCTTCATACCCCTAAGATAATATTTCCCCGATTTTTTCTCCGAATTAATTATTACCACACCGGGTTGTTGCGAAAGTTGGTCGATAAATTTGTTCCATCTGATATTATCACGTATTGTAAATCCCGCCCAAATGCCTGATAGTATTACGATTATCGAAAAAATAATCAGCGGCTTTTTATAATTCGTTTTCTGCTTTTTTTGTTCAACGGCACAAGCTTTTAAATGGCTTTTCAACATTGTGAAACTATCGGAATTACCGTTAAACTCTTTAAGCAGCCGGCCGAATTTGAGATGGATGTTCTCTAGTGTTTCCTTGAATGTTTCCCTGATTGTTTCGGGAGCATTGCCGTCGAATACCACAGCTAAAATCGCGTATGGTCCCTCTTCAATCCACACATTCAAATCGTTGAGCCTTATAGCATTAAGATGATCATCTTTTTCCAGTTCGTTTGCAAACGAGTCTTTTACGAAATCCTGAACTGCCGTAAGCATCGACGAAATCATATCTGCCGATTCCAGAGCATTGTCGCCGGCGGAATAATCCTGAATCAATAATCCGGTTTCTTTATGAATCAGAAAAACGTGTTTTACGGTAAAACTTACGCTGTTCAGTAAAACTATTTCGGCATATGACTTTGAAGAGAAAAACGACTGTAAGCGCCATTTGATTCGCTGAGGTGAAAACTGATTTTCAAGGGTGCGGTTAAGCGATTCGATAAGGCTGCGAAATGTGTCGGAAATGGATTTGCGTATTGCCGGCCCCATAATTGGGAACAGGGCGTCGGCTAAGGCTTTGGGGTTGTTTTGAACACTGGCAAAGATGGATTCTTCGATTATCGGCATAAGAGCCTCGCCCAAAGGCAGGGAAAGCTCAATGCTTTTGATAACCGATGCCGGTAAAATATTGGCTATCTCCTCCGAAAACGAATTTCTGTCTCTTAGCCATTGCCGGAGCTTATTCAATTCATCGGGATTTAATCCCAAAATAAGCTCGCGCAATTCGTCCATCGAAGGCAGCTGTTGCCCGTTATTTTCTGTGTGTTCCTCCATTCAACCCCGCGATTTTATTCTTCGCCGTTCTGCTCTCCGGCTATGTTGTATGCCATATCGGTAAACAGCATTGCAAGCGTGGAACGCTCTACTTTGTTGGTTTGTAGTTGGTTGGAAATCTCTTCCATTCTCTCGCGTAAAGATTTGTTCAGTTCCGTAATCTGCTCGCCGATTGAATTGCTGAATTGCAGAAAATGCTCCCTGTCTTCAGAGAAGTTATCCGCTGTGCTCTGCTTGAATTTCGAAAGACTTTCTTCAAGCGCCTCAAGCTCGGCAATAATCTTTTTATCCGATTTGATTCTTGCTGATTCTTCTTCAAGATTTTTTTCGTTAAGCATCTTTAATTCTTTACGCAAAAATGTTTCAAGAGCGTTGATTTTTTTATCTGCTTCAATACGGTTTTCCTGAACCGAATTTGCAAGCTTTTGCTCCAGTTGCTCAAAACGCTTTTCGTACTCGTTCATATTGTTGCCAAACAAAATATCCCTAATCTTGGAGATATTTTCCACTTCGTTTTGGCTTGTTGCTGCTTCTGCTTTTGTGTTTTCTTTTGCCATAATTGATAAAAGCTTTTGTTGTGATTGTTATCAGGTATTTTATTACCTTATTAGTTTTATGTTTTGTTACTTCTGTATCTTCTTGTTTCCAAATTATAAAAAACTGAAATTCAATAAAATATGATGATATTAATAGTTATGCCAACCAATGGAATCCAATGGTGTAAATGTAAAAAAAATTATCAACGTTCTACAAATGATTTAAATCTAAAAATAAATACAGTTAGAATGCGTAAATCAATGGTTGTAAATAGTTTATTTAAACACCCTATTTATGCAAAAACCATTTCCAGATTTCCCGGTACGAAGGTTTTTTGCCATACATCAAGATACCTGTGCGATAAACTTTTGCCGCAAACCAGGTTGTTAACAGAAAACCGCCGATTAGTAAAACGACGGATAACGCCATTT
>Ga0256913_10001828_pt1 | contig 10883 bp, 11 predicted proteins | sample Axial_MatmetaG_FD_185970 | JGI IMG/M metagenome (GOLD analysis project Ga0256913, IMG submission 185970) | Deep-sea worm associated microbial mat communities from Axial Seamount, Juan de Fuca Ridge, Pacific Ocean - Axial_Mat | ecosystem: Environmental > Aquatic > Marine > Oceanic > Microbial...
ATTTGCCGACCGTTCCGTATTTGCCGAATTGCAAAAGCAAAGAGGCGGTTGTGACGATATTTTGATAGTAAAAAACGGGTTTATTACAGATACATCATTTTCAAATATTGTTTTTTTTGACGGGGTAAAACCGGTTACACCTTCGACTCCTTTGCTCAAAGGGACAATGAGAAAAAAGTTGATTAAAAATGGTAAGATTAGTGAATCTGATATTTGTTTGAAAGATTTGCAAAAATTTCAGTCGGCAAAACTTATCAATGCAATGCTGGATTTTGAGGATGACACATATATTAAAATTGAGAATATCAGTGTTTAAAAGAAATATTTAGATAACGAAAATAAATTGGCAATTACCCCCCCTTGCTTTCATCTGTTTCATCTATTTTTGTCGGTAATTATTTAATTACAGCAATGGATAATAAAAAAAGGAATGTAGCACTCGTACTTTCGGGAGGTGGAGCACGAGGGATGGCGCATATCGGTGTTATTGAGGAGATACTTAAAAGAGGATATAATATTTCTTCGATTGCCGGAACATCCATAGGTTCGGTTATAGGTGGTGTGTATGCAGTCGGGAAAATGGATGAATACAAAGAGTGGGTTACAAGCCTAAGCAAGCTCGACATCATCAGACTAATGGACTTCGCTATTACAAAAGGCGGATTAATCAAGGGTGAAAAAATCTTTAAAGAAATGAGGAGAATTATTGGAGATGTAAAAATAGAAGATTTGAAACTTCCTTTTTCTGCAATTGCCGTTGATATCGAGAGGCATAAGGAAGTTGTTTTTACTTCGGGTAGCCTGATATTTGCAATAAGAGCCTCGGTTGCAATTCCGACAGTCATTACACCTGTAAAATATAAAAAATCATATCTTGTTGATGGTGGTGTTCTTAGTCCTATACCAATGGAGTTTGTAAAACGCTCTAAGAGTGATATTCTTGTAGCTGTTGATCTGAATGCCGACAGCTATTACAGGTCAACGGCAAAATACAGGCCCACTAAAAAAGAAGAAAATAATTACAGGAAAGCTCTTGATCAAATCAATAAACGTTGGCCAAAATTATTTAAAATGGAGAAGGAGAAACATGCCGGTTATTTTGACTTAATGAATAAATCGCTTTATGCTATGCAAAGCAGACTCACACAAATCGAATTAGATAAACACAAACCTGATATCCTGATTCAAATCTCAAGACATGCCTGTGATTTGTTCGAGTTTAACCGATCAGAGGAGATGATAGATTATGGGAGAAGACAAACTGTGAAAGTATTGAAAGAGGTATGAGAGCAAGTGAGATAATGCTAGATTCCTGATATTACAAGGCCAGCTTATCTTTATCATACTTCACCACAGCCTTTTTTTTCCAACGGCCTGTCTTATAGTATATAATTGAGAATGTCATACCAACAAACCAGCCCATCGGCGTTGACCACCAAATACCGATTACTCCAAAATGTCTTGACATAAAATAGGCAGCAGGAATGCGTACAACCCATAAGGCAAGCAGGGTAATAAACATAGGGATAAGAGTATCGCCGGCACCACGCATTACACTGCTAATCACAAAAAGTGTTGAAAACATAACATAAAACGAGCTGACAATAATAAGGTATTGAGAGCCTATGGCGATTACATTCTGGTCTGTAGTAAATATTCCCATAAGTTGCTTGGAAAAAAGTATTGCTATCCCTGATATTGTAACAGAAATAATTGTTGTCATTATAAGAGTAGCTATCAAACCTGACCTCACCCTTTCAGGTTTGTTGGCTCCAAGGTTCTGTCCCACAAAGGTTGCCAGAGCAGATGCAAAATTCATTGCGGCCATCGAAGCAAGCGAATCAATCCGTATAGCAACGGAATAGGCGGCTATTACGTCGGTTCCGAAAAGATTAACAATCCAGATTAAAGCCATTAGCCCAATTGCCACAATAGACTGCTGCAAACCTGAAGGAAGTCCTATCCTTAAACTCTTTCTGAAAATATCTCTGTCAAACACCATCCCTTTTAATGAAAACTTAACCACTTTGTGATATTTATTAAGATAGACAATGGCTGTAATAAATGCTCCTCCCTGTGCCAAGATAGTGCCAACTGCTACTCCTGCAATTCCCCACTTAAACACAACAACAAAAAGGATATCGAAAAAGACATTTGCAAATGTGGAAAGGATCAGGAAGTAAAGCGGCGTCTTGGAATCGCCCAGCCCACGAAGAATTGCTGAGGTGCCGTTAAACCCGAAAAAGAACACCAGACCGGAAAGATAAATCTTAAGATAAAGGCTGGCATAGGGCAAAACATCCTTAGGAAGCTGTATCAAACGAAAAATATCATCACTGAACCAGATACCAATAGCACTAAAAACCAATGATGCAAAAAACATCACAATATAAAATGTATCAATGGTACGCTTCACCTTATCCATCTGCTTTGCACCGAAATACTGTGCTACAATGATAGTAGCACCGGTTGCAAATCCTATTATCAGAGAAATTACGGCGAACAGTATCGGAAACGATGCACCTACTGCAGCAAGGGCTTCCTTACCAATAAACCGTCCGATAATGATGCTGTCAACAATATTGTATAGTTGCTGAAATACATTACCTAGAAGCATTGGTGTTGCAAACTGCAATATCAATTTACTCTCTTTCCCTACCGATAAATCTTTCATCAGTCACTGCGTAATTTTTGAATTGCAAAAGTAATCAATATAATGTGCGATTAACTCATCTGGAAATGGTATTTCTAATTAGCTATTAATAAAATAAATATGTTCGGGATGTCAGAACATTCTTGTTATTTTCCCACAACGGTAGTTGAAAACTGATTTTCAATATTAAAATGTTCTCTCGCATTATATTCAGTTTTTGAATATTCTACTAATATGAATTTATGAGAACATATAATATTTCTTTTTTTAAAATATTATTATCAATGATTTTTTATACTTTTGTAGTCATTAAATTTAAATTAATTGTACTATGAACAATAAAACATTAAGTCCGAGATTCTTTTTCATCATTTCCGTTATCATTTCCGGTGCTGCTTTCAGGCTCATACCTCACTGGCCTAACTTCACTCCTATTGCTGCAATTGCTCTTTTCGGAGGAACATATTTTAATAAAAAATATCTTGCATTTCTGATTCCGCTGGCAGCACTTTTTATTTCGGATATGATACTCGGCTTCCACTCGTTTATGATTCCAGTATATGTTGGTTTTGCAATTATTGTCGGTATTGGCTTTATGCTTCGCAGCAGAGTTAAGATAGGTTCATTATTACTTGCTTCGGTAAGTTCATCCGTTATTTTCTTTCTGATTACAAACTTTGCAGTGTGGATTGGGAGTCCATTTTATCCTCAGAATATTGCAGGATTATTGGATAGCTATACTGCCGGATTACCATTCCTGAATAATAGTGTTCTTGGCGATTTGTTTTATAACACTCTGTTCTTTGGTGCATTCTACCTCGCGCAGCAAAGATTCCCTGTTCTTGCAAAAGCCCCTGTCAAATAGATTATTAGCATTAATTGAATAGAATGCTAAGGCTGCCGGCACTTAACTTTTCAAAAGAGATATTCAAATTTAATCTGATAATTTCACCTGTAATTGGTTTTTGGGGATTGTTTACCGGCAGTTCTGTCGCCGATACTCTTATCGGCTTCTTTCTTGCTTTCTCCTTTTCACTTTTTACAGGAGGATTTCTGTTTGCAATATATTTCTACTTCCTAAAATATAAAAGCCGCTTCTGTTTTTATTACAATCTCGGACTTGACAAACCCCGTCTTATAATCATTGCCTGGCTATTTAATTTGCCCGTTGTACTTATCATTTATATTCTAATAATCATCATAAATGCCATATAGCACACTTGAGATTGTACTGATAATCAACCATCCTGCCGAAGTTATTCTTCTTGATAAACCTTTTTCGAGAATAGAGCCCATAATTAAAGACCGGATCATCAATATTATTGAAAATAAAAAAGAGGAGAAGTGTTTTATTATCGCCGACCACGATTACCGGGGAACAATAAAGAACTTATTTCATAAATTATCTAACAGCACTTTTTTGCAGAAAAATTGCCAGATCGTCCTCTTTAGCCTGCTTGGGATATATTTTATATTTTTATCAGGATTTTTTCATTATTCTATATTTTAAATATTACAAAAATAGCAATTCCTTCTATCAAATTCCATACCTTTGCAAAAAATATTAAGATGAAGATTGTCTTTTTCAAAACTCCGAAACCTAAAAGGTTTAATCTCCGGACTCGTTACTATGATGAGGAAAAAGAGTATTGGAAACAAAGAAGAAGAGAGCTTGGCATATCGAAGGACGGCAAAAAGCCCGACTTCAGTAGCCGTATTGGAAAAGACTGGAGGCGAGTGCGGGAAAGTTCATCTGTAAGGAAAAGAAAAGCAAATGTAAGTGTTATTATTTACATAGCCATTGTAATAGTACTACTTTACTATTTTTTCTTTAGATAGATAATATTGAGTATAAACAAATGTCTGATATAATACACCTTTTACCCGATTCTGTTGCTAATCAGATTGCTGCCGGTGAAGTTATCCAGCGGCCTGCTTCTGCTGTTAAAGAGTTGCTCGAAAATGCCGTTGATGCCGGTGCCGACGACATTAAACTGGTTATCAAAGATGCAGGAAAAATTCTTATACAGGTTATCGACAATGGATGCGGTATGTCTGAGACCGATGCCAGAATGAGTTTTGAGCGGCATGCCACATCAAAGATAAACGATGCAAAAGACCTTTTTGCGATAAGGTCGTTAGGTTTCCGTGGAGAGGCCCTTGCTTCGATTGCTGCAATTGCTCAGATAGAACTTAAAACAAAACGGGTTGAGGATGAAGTGGGTACTTGTATCAGGATTGAAGGCTCGGATGTTAAGAGCCACGAACCCTGCTCTGCAGCAAACGGCACTTCTTTCTCTATAAAGAATCTCTTTTTTAATATTCCGGCACGCCGCAAATTTCTGAAAAGCAACACGACCGAACTAAGGCATATCATTGAGGAATTTCAGAGAGTATCACTTGTTTATCCTAATATTAGATTCACTTTTTTTAATGAGAGCAGGCAGCTTTTTCAATTACAAAAATCTGGATTAAAACAAAGAATAGCAGCTCTTTTCGGGGCAGCTTACAATACAAGACTGGTTCCTGTTGAGCAAAATACAGATGTTGTTAACATTAATGGATTTATTGGGAAACCCGAATTTGCAAAAAAAACAAGAGGTGATCAGTATTTCTTTGTGAACGGGAGGTTTATCAGGCATCCATATCTCAATCACGCTATTGATAATGCTTATAAGGAGTTGATACCATCGGATGCCTTTCCTGGTTATTTTATCTATTTCGAGATCAATCCCAGCGAGATTGACATCAACATTCATCCGACAAAAACGGAAGTTAACTTTGAAAACAATCAGGTAATTTATGCTATGCTGAGCTCGGCCGTCAAACAGGCACTCGGGAAATTCAATATTACACCTTCAATTGATTTTGATGTTGAAAGAGGGATTGACATCACACCTCTCCCGAAAAGTGCAGAAGTTAAACAGCCAACCGTAAAAATAGATGAAAACTTTAATCCCTTTGATGTTGAAGTACGACGTGGAAAGACACCGTCATTTCAGCAGCATCATAAACCTGACACACGAAATTGGCAGAAGCTTTATGGCGAAGAACAATTTACGCAAAACAGACAAACCATCGAATCTCATCCGGAGAATGATAAAAAACTGGAATTTAAGTCTCCTGAGAAAGAGATGGAAACAGGAACTGTTTTCCAATTACACAACAAATATATTGTCAGCAGTATAAAGTCGGGACTTCTTGTAATTGATCAGCAAAGAGCGCACGAAAGAATTCTTTTTGAAAGGTTTGTCAAAAAACTTGAATCGCAAAAGGGAACATCACAACAGCAACTTTTTCCGGTCACTATTCAGTTCTCTCCTTCCGATGCCGAAATCTTAAAAGAGATTATAGATGAGTTAAAGGTTCTGGGGTTCGACATTGAGGATTTCGGGGAAAATACTTTTATCATAAATGGTAATCCTGCCGAAATGAACAATCGGAATATATCAGATGTTCTGGAGGGTATAATTGAGAATTTTAAAAAAAACCTAAAAGACCTTGCAAAGGATAAAAAGATTAATTTAGCACACTCAATGGCAGTCAATCTTTCAATAAAGCAGGGAAGAAAATTGTTGACAGAAGAAATAATATCGCTCATTGATCAGTTATTTGCTTGTAGAATGCCAGAGGTTTCGCCAGACGGGAAACCTACATTGCGAATATTTACAATGAATTATATTGATGATAAATTTAATTAACGTAAACTTGACTCATATTTAGAATGGAACAATTCAGACCAACAGGATTCAAAATATTGCCACCGGTTGTTAAAAATCTCTTGATAATTAACACCCTGTTTTTTCTTGGGACAATGGCATTCTCAAACAAAATTGACCTGAATGAATATCTCGGATTGCACTATTTCTCATCACAAATGTTCAGACCTCACCAACTGGTGACATATATGTTTATGCATGGCAGTTTCACCCATATACTATTCAATATGTTTGCTTTGTGGATGTTTGGAAACGTATTGGAAAATGTTTGGGGTCCGAAACGTTTTCTGATTTATTACATGGTTACGGGTATCGGTGCCGGGCTAATACAACTGCTGGTTCTTTATTTTAGGATTTCTCATATCGAAAGCGGGCTTGATCCGGAAATGATAAGCTATGTTCATGAGAAGGGGTATGGGTTGCTAATGGAAGGTAAAAACTTTGCTGACCCTGCTATCGGGAAGTTGAATTTACTAATAAACACTACAACAATCGGAGCATCCGGTGCAGTGTTCGGGATATTGCTTGCTTTCGGTATGATGTTCCCTAACTCTCTCATTTATGTCTATTTTGCCATTCCCGTCAAAGCCAAGTATTTTGTTATGATTTACGGTGCAATAGAGCTTTTCTCAGGTGTATCAGGTGCCGCTGACAATGTTGCGCATTTTGCCCATCTCGGTGGTATGATATTTGGCTACCTGCTTCTGCTGTACTGGAAAAAACGGTAATTGAATTTTATCAGGATGTATAACACAGGTAATTATTATCAAAGGAATCCGCTGCAAGACCTGAAGTCATATTTCAGGAGCAATAATTCTCTTGTAAAACTTATACTTATCAATGTAGCGGTCTGGATTGTAATCATGATCCTTGATGTCATTTTTGATCTTTTCAAGATTCCATATATCGGTAATATTATAGAATGGCTTGCAGTTCCAGCGTCTGTTGGAAAACTAATAACCAGACCCTGGACGATTATAACATATATGTTTCTGCATTACGACCTGTGGCATATCCTGTTTAATATGCTTTGGCTCTATTGGTTCGGAAGAATTTTTCTGCAATACCTGTCAGAAAAACAATTGTTGCGGACATATATCATCGGAGGACTGGCAGGTGCGTTGGTTTACATCCTGTCGTTCAACATTTTCCCGAAATTTCAGGATGTGTATCTCAATTCAATGGCTTTGGGAGCATCCGCTTCGGTAATGGCTATAGTGGTGGCAATATCCTTTTACGTGCCTAATTTTAAGATAAACCTTCTGTTTATCGGGCCTGTAAAAATCGTCTGGGTAGCAATGTTTTCTATCGTTCTTGATATTTTTATGATAAAATCGCAAAACTCCGGAGGCCATCTGGCACACATTGGCGGTGCCGCCTTCGGCTACATTTTTGCTTACTATCTGAGACATGGAAAAGACATAACAGCTTCATTAAGATGGATTTCATTTTTATCACTTTCATCAAGATTCGGAAAAAAGCCTAAATCCGGATTTAAAAACGTATATTCCAATGAAAGACCAATGAAAGATGAAGAGTATAATTACAACAAGAAACAACAACAAAAAAAGATAGATCATATTCTTGATAAAATTTCAAAGTCGGGATATGAAAGCCTTACAAAAGAAGAAAAAGCACTGTTGTTTGATTCGAGTAAAAAACAACACTAAAAACTGTAAGGTTTTGCAAGCCTGCGGGGAGTACAAATCTTGCAGGTTTTAACGGGCAACTGAACAATATGGATTAATGGTATTGACAAGCATTTATGCTTGTCACATTAGTGTTTTAATATATTTAGTTTTGACAAAAGCAGAAAAAAGCAAGTTTCACATATTTATCAGGAAGATCATTTTGACTTTCAATGCTATTGCTGCAATCACCCTGCTCATTGCCTACGCTGCCGCATATATAAATCCGGCATCATTTTCTTCTGTTGCCTTTGCAGGTTTATCTTATCCTGTTATTCTTGCAGCTAATCTGGCATTTGTAATATTCTGGCTGTTTGTAAAATGGAAATATTCCTTTCTCTCCATTATTTTTATAGCAGCCGGGTGGAATAATGTCGGGCGATTGATAGAATTTCATCCGGAGAAAAAGAAAGACGAAAATGTTAGATATACCAAGGTTTTATCATTTAATATTCAAAACCTCGTTAAGGAAAGTACTATTTCAACAAAACATATTAAAGACTTTGATAACCAGTCGAAGATATTGAAATTCCTCAGAGATGAAAAGTCCGACATTGTTTGCCTTCAGGAGTTACTCTACGACAGAAAAGGGTTTGAGAAATTTCCCTCAGAACTTGGTCGACAGATTGGATGTAAGAATTACTACTTAAAAAATTATTACCCGAAAAATGACAATAAAAAACTGGATGCGATTGCCATTTTTACAAAATACAAGATCATTTATAACGGATTTCTAAAATATCAGAACAAGACTATTGCTGTATTTGCAGATATCATCATCAAGAATGATACGCTAAGAGTTTTCAATCTTCATCTGGCATCATTACATTTCAGAGATGAGGACTACAGGTTTATTTCGGAGTTGGACATTCAGCAGAAAAAGGATGAGTTCAGAAAAAGTTCAGGAAAAATCCTATATAAGATCAACCATGCTTTCCGAAAAAGAGGTATCCAAACGAAAATAATTGAAGATGCATTATCACAAACTCCTTATCCGGTAATAATTTGCGGAGATTTTAACGATACTCCATTCTCATATACATACAGAAAGCTCTCTGAAGGTCATTTCGATGCATTCGTAGAAAGCGGGAGCGGCTTTGCCAATACGTATGCAGGCAAACTTTTCCCGATATTAAGAATTGATCATATCCTTTATGATAAAAAGTATTCATCTATCAATTTTAAAAGATATAAAATAAAATTATCCGATCATTATCCTATTTCCTGCCTTATTTACAAGGCTAAATAATAGATGATTTTTTTACGCACCCGATTCTTTTGATATGAATAAAAAATATTACCTTTGTGAATCATAATATATTGGCAATAACAAAGCTTTTGGTTTTTACTTTGTTTATAACCAACTTAAAAAGATATGCTTCAATATATGTTCAGAAAATCCCGGTTTATTAAAATAATTCCTGTTTGGCTGGTGTTATTTCTACCTGTTGTCATTTATGGCCAACCTTTGGTTGATTCTATAATTTTAGAGAGAAATAACAAATATCAGGATTATCTTCAATTTCGGGAATCACTGACAAAGCATACTTGGACAGACCTGATGAAATTGAAAGACCAGGCCGGTAGCATAATAAAAGCCGATAACATCATCATTAATGAATACTTCACAAAAGAGAGGTTAAAAGTTAGTAAAAAGGAATCGGAAATTATAAACCTTAAAAATGAATTCAAGCTGGCAGAAAATGAAATTGAAGCCAAAGAATCCATATTGAAAGAGCATAAAGATTTTACTAAAATGCTTTTCTATGGGTTGATAGCAGCAGGTATTCTTGTCATTCTCTTTATTGCGATACTTATTGACAGACATGTCAGATACCACAAGTTAAAAGATGAGATTGAGCGAATCTGGGCCAATGCTGGAGAATATGATGAAGACTTGTATAAGAATGAAGAACTTGTAAAGGAGGTAAAATCATTAAAACGAGATAAAGAGAATCTCCTTGCCCGAATTGATGAACTTTCGGTGATTGATAAAGACAATAACGAGTTTAATGCAAAGCTCCGTAATGATATCAAGCAATTAAAAGAAGAGATAAAACAGCTTCAAGACTCGGTTAGAGAAAAAGACAACAACCTTAGAAGAGAGATGCAAACAAGAAAAGCTGTTGAGAAAGAGATTAAGGAATTGATCAGAAAGATTAACCCGCGTTTATCGTAAAACCACATTATCTGAAACCAAAACGGATGGCATATCGTTGAAGTGCTAAAATTCGACCGGTTATGAAATACATTCCTTATTATTTTTTACTTACTGCAATATTTATCATTGCAATTATCAGTTGTAATAAAGATGACGATTCAAATATTAATCAGGATGATACTGCTGTAAAAAAGTATGTCTGGGCTGTCGGGATGCAGGACAGCACAGGATACGGGCTAATACTGTTTTCTGATGACGGAGGTAACAAGTGGGTACGACAGGGCGAAGGTTCTGACGTTCTGAAAGGCGTAACTCTCAATGATGTCTATGCAGTGGACGAAAATACCGTTTGGACGGTTGGAAATAATAATACAATTTTAAAAACATCGGATGGAGGTAATAACTGGGTAAGAGTAACGCCGCCAACTGGTTTTTCATCAGCCGGTCTGGCATCAATATCATTGGCCGGTTCCGATAATATATGGATAAGCGGCTCATCGGGTGTTGTTTACAATTCAACAAATGGGGGAATTAGCTGGACTGTTTTTGATACAGGATTTTTCCATCACGGCTTGATGCAGGGTATTCATGCCGTCAATTCCGATGTCGTTTATGTTGCAGGCAGTTACTCATCCGGAAAAGATGAAGAAAAGGGATTCATT
>Ga0256913_10001829_pt1 | contig 10880 bp, 7 predicted proteins | sample Axial_MatmetaG_FD_185970 | JGI IMG/M metagenome (GOLD analysis project Ga0256913, IMG submission 185970) | Deep-sea worm associated microbial mat communities from Axial Seamount, Juan de Fuca Ridge, Pacific Ocean - Axial_Mat | ecosystem: Environmental > Aquatic > Marine > Oceanic > Microbial...
CGCATCGAGGCGCATCATTTGGCCGGGCGGATCTTTGTAAGCTTTTTTAATGGTTGCCAAATCGCCAAGACGAATACGGTTGCCCTGTTTTCCGGTAATAACAAGGTTTTTTACCTCTTCGATGGATTTAAAGGTACCCATGGCATCAATTCTAACATCAAAGCTCCCCGATTCAATTTTACCGGTATTGATCAGCTGGTTTTGCGATGCCAGTGCCGTTTGGATATCTTTGGGGGTCATTCCGGAGTTTGCCAGTTTTTGATCCGAGATATAAACATTAAGCACCCGGTCCTGAACGCCAAACAGTTTTACTTTGGCAACATCTTCGGCCGTTGCCAGTTGCTGTTTGATAAACTGGGCATAATCTTCCAGCTCGGAATAGGAGAAACCAGGGTCGGCGGTAAGTCCGTAATAGATTCCGTAAACAGCACCAAAGTCGTCGTTAACAATAATGGTGCTTGCTTCTTTGGGCAGCTTGGGTTGTACATCCATTACTTTACGTCGCATTTCGTCCCAAACCTGGCCAAAGCGTTCTTTGGGCACCCATTGGTACATATCAACTTTTATATAGCTAAATCCCGGACGTGATTCGGATTTGATAAAATCTACCAGCGGATGGGTTTGTATTTCCCTTTCAATGATCTCGGTTACCTGTTCCCTGACCTGTTCGGCAGTGGCTCCCGGATAATAGGTCATAAATATAATCTGTTTGATCACAAAGGGGGAATCTTCACGTTTTCCCAAATGCTCAAAAGCAAATATTCCTCCGATAATGGTGATGATCAGAAAGAAAAATATGACCTGCTTATTTTTTAATGCGTATCCTGCAATATTCATAATACCCAATTGATTTAATTAAAAGCTTTTTGGTCAAGGATCTTAACTTTCTGTCCTTCGATAAGACGTTTGGCGCCTGCAACAACAATTTGTTGTCCGGTTTTCAGGCCACCGGCAATTTTAACATTGTCTTTTCCTGAAAAGCCATCCAGTTTTACATGCTGTTTTTTTACGGTTTTAACATCACCGTTACCTTCCAAAATCCAAACGGAAGGTGTTTTGTCTGTTTCGCCTTCAAAAACGGCCGCAAAAGGAATGGTCAATATATTATCTTCGTTGGTAATGTTTTTCAGGTTGATATTGACTTTACAGCTCATTCCCGCTGAAATTTTGGGTTGATCCGGATTGTTGGGGTCGTTTACATGGTCGAGATAGAGGCGTAACGGAAAACCTTCGGCTGTGGGTACTTTACCCATCTCTTTGAGGGTGGCTTTAAAAACCTTACCTGGATAAGTATCAAAGGTAACATTAAATGAGTCGAAGTTTCTGAATTTTACCGCCAATTGTTCGGGAATAATGGTTGCCACTTCAATAATGGAGAGGTTTGACAGGGTTGTAATGGCCTGTTTGGGCAACACCTCCTGACCCACATCCACAAGCTTTTTACCGTAATATCCGGTAAACGGGGCGTGGAGTTTGGTGTCTTTTAAATCGTTGACTGCATCTTCCCAGGCTGCTTTTGCTTCGAGGTACAAAGCGTTTTTGCGGTCGTAATCGTTTTTTGCCACGGCTCCCTTTTTCCAAAGGCGTTTATAGCGTTCCGCTTCGGCTTTGGTTTGCTCGTAACGGGCTTTTGCCGACTGTTCGGCAATTTTATAATCTCTCGGGTCCAATTCGGCCACCAGTTGACCTTTTTTAACTTTGGCACCTTCAACAACGTTGGTTTTTATTAAAGGGCCGCCAACCCTGAAAGAGAGTTCCGCTTCCTGTGTTGCTTTTGTTGTGGCAGGATATCCCTGGTCTGCAAGGTCTGCGGTACTGCCGATTATCATGGCTTTAACGGGTCTTATAATCTCTTTTTTTGGAGCTTCTTCGGAGCCGCATCCGGTAAAAAAGATAAATACAACCACTAACGTTAATAAATAGGTTAATTTCTTCATCTTATTATGTTTTTATTGATTTTCTTTCGACATTTTGCTGAATTCGCCAAGTGCATATAAATAATCGGAGTAGGCAACATTGAGGTCGTATTTTGCCATGATGTAGTTGCGGTAGGTTTGTTGCCATCCCAACTGGGCATCGAGAACCTCCAGTACCGAGGATAAACCTTCGTTATACCTGTCGAGGAAAACATCAACATTTTTTTTGGCATTGTCCAGTGAGCTTTTGGCAAAATCAAGCTGCTCCTGCGAACGTTCCAGTTTGTAGTAACTGCTTTCAACCTGTAACGTTATCTGGTCTTTTGTTTGCTGCATTTGCAGTTTTGATATTTCGGTTTGTTGCCGTATGGCAAAAACCTCTTTGTGTTTTTGGTTCCAGTGGAAAATAGGAATGGAAAGTTGTGCTTTAAGGTAGTAGTTGAATCCCGGATCTTTTTCTAATCCCGGAGCAGGTGCGCCCCATTTGCCGCCGATAAGTGCGCCCAGCTGAGGCATGTATTTTGAGCCGGTAATTTTTTCTTTATACTGATTTTTCATAACCTGATTCTCGAGAAAACTTATTTCAGGCCGCTGGCTCAGTGCCAGTTCAGTCAGTGTATCAACCGCCCGGTTCCATTGAACAACAATTAGCGAATCGGCAATATACACAGGTGTGTCGAGCGGTAAACCTATCAGTCTGTTGAGTTTCATCATGCTTACCTGTAACTCTTTTTTGCTGTTGATAACATCGTAACCTGCCTGATTGTATCTTACCTTTGACTGATAGAGCTCGTTCATGCCGGCTACCTCTTCGTCAACACGGTCTTTAATTACTTTAACAAAGTCGGCAAGAACTTCCTGATACTTTATGTTAAGTTTCAGCATTTCGTTTTTTGCCACGGCATTCCAATAATACCGGTCGGATTTAAGCATAACCTGTTGTTTGTTCATATATACCAGATCCTGCATCATATTTGTTTCCGATTCGGCTATCCGTTTTTTATTGATAAGATATCCTCCGGTTAAAATGGGTTGGTACAGGTCGAGATTGAGAGAATAGAAGTGGTTGATCTCTTCTCCCGGAACACCAATATCGGTTGGGGCCTGTAAAACACCTTCGCCGAAATAGGCATATCTGCCGTTAAAATCAAGTTGTGGTAACCTTCCTGCCTGTGCTGCTTCTACTTTCGATTGGGCACCACTCAAACTGTGTTCGGCCATTTTAACACTTTGTTGATACTCCAATGCCATTTGCCGGTAATGGCTGACAAGCGTATCGTTTTGAGCATACGACACACTGAACAGCAACATAATAATTACCGATGATAATATTTTCTTCATTACTTAAAAAGTTTTTGGTTTGTTACAAATTTACACCAGACAGTTCATTACCATTAATCTTACGGATTAAACTTTGATTTTTTTCTAAAGCCCAGTATTCTGTAATTGAGCGATATCAGGAACGATTTACGGTCGCCTATTACACCGCCTTCTCCACGCAACTGCCAGTTTTTATTGATTTGGTATTGCATGCCTATCAATCCGTTCCAATGGGCTTTTACCTGTTTATCCATGTTGTAAGCAATGGTTGATTCGCCGGTACTTTCGTCCACAGCGTCTCTTAATTTTTCCAATAATTTTTTCTTTATGGGGCCGGTTTCGGGATCGTTGATCTTTTCATTAATATTACCAACAATCTCATCCTTAACACCTTGGTAATCATCAATGGCTTCGTTCAGTTTGATATAACCGAGTGTTTCATTTTGCATGGTAACAAACATGGTTCCTATCCAAACCGAGATGTTACCATGGGGATGCTTTTTAAAGGTAAATACTTTTCCCATTCTAATACCTACCACATTTGCCATGGTGGCTTTGTCAAGCAGCTCGGGTTTGTTCCATGTTATATTGGCATCTAACGAAATCCAAACAGGACCCAAACCTCCGGCAAGCAAAACACCTACACCGCTTGTGGTGATTCCCTGTTCAACGGGTTTGGTGGGTAACGGCTTTCCGAGTAAAACCGCTTCTACTGTTGTTGACGAACGTCCGTAACCAAAAATACCATAGAGGTCAATAAACGGAAAGAGCCAGATATCGGGCCTGAAATTTAACGACCAGGACTGGTTTGTGTTGTTGCCAAAACTTAATATTTCATCATCCAACGGAGTTAAAGGCAATAATTCGGAACCGTCGGGTTTGTTTATGCCCAACTGAAAGTTATTGATAACAATGCCCTGGGTCATCCAGAAATAGTTGGCCATAATACCGATGGGATATTGCAAGTCGATACCCCGCTGATAAGCTTTTTGTCCCCAGAACGGAAAAACATAATGATAATCTACTTTTTTTAAACTGTCGGTATAAGCTTCATATTTTGATTTAACTCTTTTTGAAGCATACTGCGAGAAAGAGTTTTGTGTAACAAAGAACGATAAAATCAAAGAGATCAGGATAAATTTGTAAAATGCTTTCATATTAATAAATGTTAGTTGAACATACTTTATAGGTGCAAAGATACTTTTTTATTTAAATCCTTTTTGTCATTACCTAAGCCATGCGTTTCCCACAACGATATAAAAAGCCCAGTCATCGGGACCTTTGGCCACATCAATGCCCATACGTAACCCCAAAGTTCTTGCAATTAAATACCTGAATCCCATACCGGCATTCCAAGCAAGATATCCGTCGATTTTTTTGTTAAATGTTTGTCCGTATCCTCCAAATGCATCCATCATCCAACGCCGGGTAACAAAGATGTTTTGCTGGGTTTCGGCAAGTAATGTATATTTACCCTGATATCGCAATGCCGGCACGCCTCTTAAAAAGATAAAGGGATAGGCGTAAAAGGGCGGGTCGCCGGTGGCCATTTGAAATTCTGCCCTGAATCCTGAAACCCATTTGTATTTGATAACCGGCAAATAACAGGTGGCAAAAGATATCAGTCTGCCATAGTTACGGTCGCTGCCAAGCAGCTCAAGGTACTGGTTGTAAGTAACCACAAAACGTAAACCTTTGTTTGGAGAGAAAATGTTGTCGAGATTTTCAAATTCACCGATTATTCCGATTCCGCTATTGGTGAGGTCGAACTCTTTTGGGTCAACAAAGGGGAGTTTGCTATCTTCAAAAGCGATTACTTTGGTTTTGGTAAAGATATATTTCCCGCCGAGCATAAAGTGGCTGTTGGCAATCCTGAATTCTGCCTGCTGAACAAACCCCAATGCCTGTACGGTAAAATTGGCCGGATTATCTTCAAGGAACCCGCCTCCTTTTCCATAGTATTTAAGTTTAACATCACCGTATCCTGCCGCTCCCCTGTATCGGATGTGATCGTCTTTCCAAAAGCCGAAATACCCGACTCCGGCAAACCATGTATGATTTTGAGTGTAGCCTCCGGCAAGTCCTGCCACATCGGGCATTTTGAATTTTTTATTTTTGGGGTCTGTTTTCTTTGGTATAAAAAACAGTCCTGCCGCTGCTGCACCATATCCCACGGCAGGTTCGGTAATAGGCGATATTATTGGTAAGAATCCATGCAGATTGTAGAGGTAGTAACTTATGTCGAAAGCGTTATCAACGGTGTCGATAAAGGGTTTGTCCCTTTTTTGTTCTTTCTCCTGTGCGTAAATATTTGATGATGGTACGAGTGTACCGAATAAAAAGAAAAAAACAATAATATATTTATATTTTATCGACAATGGCTTATTGGTTGTAATTAAACAAATATCTGGCTGAGAAGATTACACGCTGATCGTTTGCCGAAGCCAGATTTTTGTTAATGCGCATACCGTATTCATAGTTTAATCCGACGGAAAAATGTTTTGGGAATACATTATAAATCAACTGTGTTACAAAGTAGTGTGAACGATGAAAAGCATCATCCATCTGCCCTCCGCTGTTTTGCTGATTGGACATACTGTAAACCACCGAGGCTTCCCACTTATTGTTGAAATAATAATCGTAAGCAGTCACAAAACCATATTGAAACGGAACCTGGACATGAAAACTTTCATCCGGTGCCAATTCTACCCCTCCGTCGTTGCTGTAGCCTGCATAACCATGTCCACCCACAGCTTGTAATATCAGGTTGGCGTGCCGGTTAAACATTTTTATTTTTGAAGTTAAATTAACGGCCCATCCGAATTTGTTGTGATCAGCAGACCGTTCCATTTGTTCGCTGAGAACTACGTATGTGAGCTGACGTAAAAGCACGGCGGCTTTTATATATCCCCAGTCGCCATGGATCGTATATCGCGATACAAAATCAGGTAATATCTCTTTGGTTGTAAAATCTAAAAGTGTAGGGTCAATTTGCCTCAATTGTCCTGCATCTATTTCCGATCCGGGTAATTCCAATGACACTTCAAGCCTGTTATGTTTGTTGAAGTTATGGGTATATCTGATCATAATATCAGGCAACAGTGCCATTCCCGATGGTCCCCACCAATCCCAGTTGTTTGGGAAAGCATGGAAGTCGATAAATGTTGACCAGTCTTTACCTATCAGAAACGGACCCCATTTGCCATAAGCAAGCCTTATTCTGAAAGCAGTTTCTCCGGCATGTACTCCCATTCCGAAAAGGTCGAATGAAAAATGAAGATGAACTGCGCCCCATTTGTGTTTTGTTGGAAAATATCCGTTGAATTTAAAAGTTGACTGACGCAGGCTAAAATATAAATGGCCATTGGTGCCCCAGCCCGGGTCTCCCGGGTTTATCGGTATTTTTGAGGGGCGAAATCCGCCAATCCAGTCGGGATCCATCTGTTTGATGTCGTAAATAAAATCGGTATTGATCAGTGCACTAATGTCAAATCCCGGTTTTAATCTGCCGGATTCATCAACATTGTTTTGGGCAAACAGATTGAACGGGATGAGTAAGAGAAGTAAAAATTTCACAAGGGGCTTCATAATTCTCAATTTTAGTGAGGGTTATTTCTTGTTTTTTTCTTTTTCTTTTTTGGCTCTTTTTGCCATGGCTTTTTTTGCACCAATGGGAAGTGTTACTTCTAAATACAACGAGCTGTTGTTGGTGCCCGAAATTCCTTTATATACATTTACAAAACCATAATAGTATCTTAACGAAAAAGTCATGCCGAGATCGTATTTGTTTTTAAGCTTGTAACCGAGGCCTGCCATTACCCCCACATCAATGGGGTTGATTGCCTCTTTGTTGTTCTCTTTATAAGTTACCGATTCATTATCGTTTGGTTCCCAGTTGTATTCCACAAACGATTTATACATCCAAACAGCCTGAATACCTGCCTCGGCAAACAGATTGATTTTTGACCGGTACCTGATTAACATAGGAACCTGAAAAGCATTGATTTGTTGATGATAGGTTCCGTCGCCCTCGTAACTTTTTGCCCCAATCGTTTCAAGATCGGAAAGGGTAAGTTTGTTGGTGCCCAGGTTGGATTTTACCAATACGCCGGTGTTGATGTACCACGGTTTTTTCAGTTTAATATCAAAATAGAAGCCCAGATTAAAATTTGATTCAAAGTTGTGAGAGGAGAGCCCGCTGATTTTCGACCAGTTGCCACCTCCGATAAGTCCAAACTCGATTTGCCCGCTGTTTAACTTGTCGCCAAGAATAAGTGAAATTAATACCTGCCCCGACATTTGCATGGTGGTTAAAAACAGTATTATAATCAGTATATATTTTTTCATATTCATTAATTAATAATAGCAAATTTACTATTTTTTTAAATGGTATTATTCACGATTCTACATATTAATGATAAAACGGTAATCTGCCACAGGTTTAATACCGTATATTGTTTTACCCCTGATAATAAAAAAGCAGGATCGTAAGTGGGGGGTCTGAATCCTGCTTTAAAAATGATTATTATCGGTGATAATTATTTTTTATTGGTTGAATCGGCGGCTTGTTGGGCCTGAATGTAAGCCTGTTCCTCTTGGGGTGAAAGCCATCCGCCTCCCAGTGCTTTGTAAAGTGTAACGTGAGCGTTAAGCATATCACGCAGGGTTTGCGAATATTGTAGTTGTGCTTCAAATGCCTGCCGCTGCGATTCCAGTACTTCGAGGTAGCTGGTTTGACCTTTGTCGTATCTTTGCTCCGAAAGATACTCTGCATTAATGGATGCAACATACCTCTGTTTTTGGGCGACAAGCTCCTCCCGCAGGGTTTGAATGGTTACCAGTGCATCTTCCACCTCTTTGAACGCTCTGATGGCAACATTTTCATAATTTTTCAGCATGGCATCGGTATTGGCTTTTTCAATCTCAACACGGCGTTTGTTTTTTCCAAACTGGAACAGCGGCCCGGTTAACGATCCGGCCACAGCCCATGCAAGTCCTCCCGTATTAAATGCCATCAGGTCGTTGGTAGCATATCCCAGTAATCCGGTGATGTTGAGCGATGGCCAGCGCATGGCTTGAGCAGCACCAATCAGTGCATTCTGAGCCTGATACAAAGCAAGGGCTTCCATTACATCGGGACGGCGCAACAGTAATTCCGATGGAATCCCTTCGGGAATTTTAGGAGGTTCTGTTTGTTGGATAAGGGGCAGGCCTGTTAAAATTTCGTGCGGATAATGTCCAAGCAGAATGCTTAACGAGCTTTCGGTAATTGCAATTGCTCTTTTATAAACCGGAACAGCCGCTGCAGAAATGGCTCTTTGTATTTGTGCCTGATTCAGATCAATTTCAGGGATGATGCCGTAATCGTACCTTGATTGTATGATCATAAGGCCGCTGTCGCGTGAAGCCAGGGTTCTTTTTGATATTTTAAGTTTGGCCTTGTTGTCAAGCAGGGTGAAGTAGGTTGTGGCAACCTGTGAGATCAGCGCCATCTGTATGGTTCTCATGCCGTATTCGGAGGCAAGTAAATCAGCTCTGGCCGATTCGTTCAGCCGGCGGTATTTTCCCCAGAAACCAATTTCCCAATACATTTCGGGATATGCAGAAAAATTGGAGGAGTTATTTTTGAACAACATGCCGCCTCCGAAATTCCCGCCTCCGGCATTGGCCGAAAAGCCGAAAACAGGCCATTGGTCGGCTTTTGTGTAGCCTACGTTTGCTTTTGCCGCTTCAATACGTGCTGCGGCAATCAACAGGTCTTTATTGTTTCGCAGGGCTTCGGCAATAAGGGTGTCCAATACCGGATCGTTGTACAACTCCCACCATCTGAGGTTGACAATTGTGTCGGTGGTTGTGGAATCAAACCTGAATGTTTCAGGCCCCTGATATTCGGGCTGAACAAAGTCGGTACCCAGTTTGCAGCCGGACAGGAACAAAATGGAGCCAAGTATGAATATGCTTATAAATTTTTTCATGCTCTAATCGTTTTTAGCTTTGGCAATTTGAGCTTCGGCAGCTTTTTGTTTATCTCTTTTCTTTTCATATCCCGCAATTTTTCCGATAAAAACAAACAGCATGGGATAGAGGAAAACACCGAGGAAAGTAGCGATGCTCATGCCGCCCAACAGTGCCATACCCATTACCTTACGGGCTTCGGCACCCGACCCGGTGGCAATAACCAACGGAAATACACCGAGGATAAATGAGAATGCGGTCATCAGGATGGGCCGGAACCTCGATTTGGCGGCGGCAATGGCGGCATCAAACAGGCTCAGGCCTTTTTTAAATTCATCGTTGGCAAATTCCACAATCAGGATGGCGTTTTTGGCAGCCATACCGATGAGCATCACAAATGAAACCTGGGCAAAAATGTTGTTTTCAAATGTCGGGCTGAAAAGGCGTCCCGCCCAAAGGGCAAACAGTGCTCCGAAAATGGCAAGCGGTGTTCCCAGCAGAATGGCAAACGGCAACGACCAGCTTTCGTATTGTGCTGATAGAATCAAAAATACAAAGATTAGGGAGAAGGTAAGAATGAACATCAGCGACCCCGATGCCTTTTCTTCCTGATACGACATGGCATTCCATGTATATCCCATATCCGATGGCAATACCTCTTCGGCCACCTCTTTTAATGCCTGTCTGGCTTCATCGGAGGTGTAACCCTCAGCGGGGCCTCCCGTTACTTCTACCGAACGGTACAAATTGAACCTTGAGGTATAATCGGGGCCCGAAATGGGTTTAATGGTTGCCAGTGTTGCCAATGGAACCATTTTATCATGTTTGTTCTTAATAAAGAAACTGTTGATCTTTTCGGCATTGACTCTGTACTGCGGTTCGGCCTGGATGTAAGTTTTGTATAATCGCCCAAAGCGGGTGAAATCGTTAACATAAGCGCCACCCATAAAGGCACCCACTGTTGTATAAAGATCGTTGAGCCGCACACCCAGTTTCAGGGCTTTCTCTCTGTCGATATCCATAAATCGTTGGGGAACATTGGCCTGGAAAGTGGTGAATGCTTTACCGATTTCGGGACGTTCGTTTGCCGCCTTGATAAATTTCATGGCGTTTGAAGCAAGGTACGCAGGAGTATTTCCTGCCCTGTCCTGTAACATAATACTGAAGCCCGAACCATTTCCCAACCCGGGAATGGCAGGAGGGCCAAAAGCAAATGCCTGGGCGCTTTTTATATTGACAGCCAGTTTTTTATTAACCTGATTAATAATTTCTTCGGCGGTGTATTTTCTTTCCGACCAATTTTTTAACGAAACAAAAAGAAAACCGGTATTGGAGGTCATGGCTCCCGATAAGATACTGTAACCGGTGGCGGTGGTAACATATTCCACTTCGTCAAAATCCATCAGGATTTTTTCTATTTTTTTGGTAACGATATCGGAACGCCGGATGGAGGCGGCATCAGGAAGTTGAACGTTGACAAAGAAATAGCCCATATCTTCTTCAGGAATGAATCCACCCGGCACCATCGATCCGAAAATACCGGCAGCAACTGATACAATAAGTATAAATATTACACTGCGTTTTAGTTTACGCGCAACCACGCTGGTAAAGCTCATATAAGAGTCGGTGCTTTTATCCATGCCGCCGTTGAACTTCTTAAAAAACCATCCCAACGGGCCTTTGTATGGT
>Ga0256913_10001830_pt1 | contig 10876 bp, 8 predicted proteins | sample Axial_MatmetaG_FD_185970 | JGI IMG/M metagenome (GOLD analysis project Ga0256913, IMG submission 185970) | Deep-sea worm associated microbial mat communities from Axial Seamount, Juan de Fuca Ridge, Pacific Ocean - Axial_Mat | ecosystem: Environmental > Aquatic > Marine > Oceanic > Microbial...
TCTCCCATTTCTCATTTATCTCTTTTTGGATACGCTCAATAACATGCTTGTTTTCTGGCTTAAACAGGTGTTTATAACGTCCTTGAGCCCCAAGATAATCCTCTACAGGAATTACATTTTTCGGTCTGTAAAGAATATTAAGCTCATGACCATCAATAATCTCATAGATAGGGAACATGAGAGAGTCTGTTGCCAGGTCTGTCACATTGATCGTATCTTTTGGATCGAACTTCCACTCTGTTGTACATGCTGAAACAGTATTAATAAAACAAGGGCCTTCAGTCTCGAGTGCTTTTTGGAAACCTTTTGCCATTGACTTCCACTTGTTTGGAGCCAATTGAGCCACATATGGAGCACCATGTGCTGCCATAATTGCTACTATATCTTTTTTCTTCTGTTTTTTACCATACGAATGACTACCGGCTTGTGCCGTAGTTGTATGTGCACCGACAGGTGTTGCAGAAGATCTCTGACCACCTGTATTTGCATAGTTTTCATTGTCCAGACAGATATAGGTAAAGTCATGTCCTCTCTCCATTGCACCAGAGAGCCACTGGAAGCCGATATCGTACGTGGAACCGTCTCCACCAAATGCAACAAATTTAACAGGAGCATCCGGGTCTTTCAATGTTCCCTTTTTCTTTCTTGCCTTGTACATGGACTCTGCACATGCTGCAGCCGTTGCAGAGTTCTCAAACCCAATATGAATCCAAGAAGTATCCCATGACGTATATGGATAAACAGCAGTTGATACTTCAAGACACCCTGTATTTGATGCTATAACCAAGTTGTCATCTGTACAGTTCATAAGCTCTCTTACGATCATTGAGTGAGCACAACCGGGACAGAGAAGGTGTGCACCTTCAAATCTGTCATTGTTTGTTGAAAATTCTTTTAAGTTTTTAATTGAAGTAATTGCCATTCTTAACCCCTTCTTGTCTGGAAGAATCCAAGTTTCGGACCTCTGAGTCCTGAGAACTGCTGGATATCTGTTGTAATATGTCCTGCATCAGCATGCGCTTTCTGCTCTCTCATGATTCTTTTTGCTTCATCGACTGCAAAATCACGTCCACCCAGACCGTAAATATAGTTTGTCATGATCGGTCTTGAATTGGTAGTGTAAGCCGCTGCCGATACTTCATTGAAGAGTGCACCCATCGCACCGCCAGGTGCAGATTTGTCCATACAGCATACCGCTTTGAGCGTTGGTACTTCCAATGCATCCCTGACAAGATCGTAAGGGAACGGTCTGAAACATCTTGGCGCTACGATCCCGACTTTGATCCCCTCCTCTTCTCTGAGCTGTTTTGCCGCAAGTACCGCTGTCTCCACAGAAGAACCAAGCAGTACCAGTGCCACTTCGGCATCTTCCATCATATAGCTTTCAACTCTTTTGTACTCTCTGCCTGTCAACTCTTTAAACGCCACAAAGACTTCATCAATCACTTTTCTGGAATCCATCAGTGCTTTATGCTGCTTCGCTTTATGCTCATAGTGCCAGTCCTCTTCTGTCTGTGCACCGTGCGTAACCGGTCTTGAGAAATCCAGCATATCGTCTACCGGTACATAGTCACCTATAAATTTATAGGCTACCTCATCTTTCAACGGATAGACATTCTGTGCTTTATGTGAAGTGGTAAAGCCATCCTGATGCACCATTACAGGAAGTCTTACATCCATATGTTCCCCAATCTTGAATGCACACAATGTCATATCATAGGCTTCCTGTGCATTGAATGCATCAAGTTGCACCCAGCCACTGTCACGCCCCAGATACATATCTGAATGGTCACCACGGACATTAAGAGGAGCTGCCAAAGCCCTGTTCGCCACAGTAAGTACGATAGGAAGTCTCATCCCCGATGCCTGATACAGTACTTCAACCATCAAAGCAAATCCCTGAGAAGAGGTTGCTGTCGCCACACGTCCGCCTGCCGCAGCTGCGCCGACACATCCTGACATTGCACCGTGCTCGGACTCTACCATGACGAACTCACCGTCTACATATCCGTTCGCCACATAGCTTCCGTACCCTTCAACGATCGGTGTTGACGGGGTAATAGGATACGCCGCAACAACATCGATCTGAGCTTGTCTCAATGCTTGGGAAGCTGCATAGTTACCATCCCAGACTTCTACTTCATTTAATTCAAATTCTTTTGCCATAACTATCCTTTTACCTATTTCTTTTTCTTTTCTTTTTGAGGCCACCCTGCAAGCGCCTCATCATTATCTTCTTTTTCATCGAACATCAGCAGTGATTTCGGATTGGTAGGACACACTTCCACACATACCCCACATCCTTTACAGTGGTCATAGTCGATACCAAGCATCTGCTTGTCTCTTGAAATGATCGAAGTATCCGGACACCATACCCAGCAGTTCTGGCAGTCGATACAGATATCCCTGTTATAGACCGGCTTGATGATCCTCCATGAAGCAACCGTTGCCGTGTAGGAGTTGAAATCCGCATAATTTCTCTCTTCAGGCTTTAAAAAAGCGGCATTTTCAGTCTCTCCCACAAAAGAGTTCAGGATAACACCCTGTTGTACCTCATCCCAGCCTACTTTCTCTTCAGCACCTAACTCTCTGATCCCTCTTTTATCTGTCGCTAATACACCTTTACTCATGACTTTCTCCTTCTACTTCACTTCGTTGTAAGCTCTTGTAATCGCTTCCATGTTGGCATCGATAATTTTCTGCGGGAATTTGGAAAGTACTTTTTTCATATTCTCCAGGAAAAAATCCAGCTCATACATTTTAGAGACCTTCATAAATGCGCCCAAGATAGGTGTATTTGGCATCGCTCTACCGATCGTATCGAGTGAGATCTGCATACAGTCGACTACATATACTCTGTCCGCTTTATCCTGTAGTGCAGGAATTTGTGAAATCAGCTCCTCTTTTGAAAGGTGTGTTGTAATGATATACTGCGTTTCAGGCTTGTCGTTTTTTGTAATATCGTCCGTAAACGCCAACGCAGGGTCGATCACGAAAACATAGTCAGGATACATTTTTGTCTCCTGGTTCGTAATAGGCTCATCATCGATCCTGTTATATGCGTTCATCGCAGCTCCACGTTTTGCAGAACCGTAAAGTGCATATGCCTGTACCTGTTTTCCTGTCGTCGCAACAACAGAACCTAATCCCTTTGCACCGGTTACGGCACCTTGACCTGCACGTGAGTGCCATCTAATTTCTACCATATTTTCTCCTCGATAGTATTATCAATCATGAAGTATTGTAATGTCCACACTCTTAAAGCGTGTTGAAATTATCATATTTTTAAGTACAGGCTATCTGTTTAGGAGAAATTCAACTGCTTCAAGGGCATTTTGACAAATATTGTCACTGCACTTTGCCAGTGCGTCTCTCGTACCATACCCGCAGGTGACCCCGACCCCACCAATCTTTGCATGTTTTGCCGAGAGCATATCCATACAGGTATCTCCGATCATCCATATCTCATCTGTAACAGTTGGCAACTTTGCAAGTGCCTTCTGTACAGGTTCGGGGTGGGGTTTCGGGTTTTCCACGTCTTCCCGGCCTATGAGTACCTGAAAATGTTTCATCAATCCCATATGTTCCAGAAGCTCTATGGAGTATTTGGCCGTTTTGGTCGTTACTACGCCCAGCACCGCTTCTTTTCCTGCCAGTTCCACAGCCGCCTGCGCATCTGGCAGCAGTACCGTTTTCGCGCACGATATTTTTCTGTAGTGCATCTTGTAGGCTGCAACATGATCCCAGACTTTTTCCGCTTCCACGCCCAGTGTCGCGAACATATGGTCCAGGGGGTGCCCAATCTGTGCTTTGATCAACTCCTCATCAGGTACCTCTTTTCCAAAGCTTTGAAAGGCAACGGTGAAACTCTCCAGTATCGCTTCGGTCGAATCTATCAGGGTACCGTCCAGGTCAAATAGTATGATCATCTTCTCTTCTCTCTTTTATATTTGATATGCCGTAGGCAACCTGGGTGCGGATGCCAGCAGTTGCTTTGTATAGGGATGGTGCGGGGTATGCATCACATTTTCTACCGTTCCCTGCTCAACGATTCTGCCCTCTTTCATCACCGCCACCTCATCTGCGATCTCCGATACGATGGAGAGGTCATGGGTAATGAACAGGTAGGAGACAGAGGACTCCTGCTGGAGCCGTTTCAGCAGTTTCAGTATTTGGGCACGCACCGAGACATCCAGTGCCGATGTAGGTTCATCACAGATGATCAGTTCCGGTTTTACCGCCAATGCCCTTGCAATACCGATACGCTGCCGCTGCCCTCCGGAGAATTCATGCGGAAAGCGGTGCAAATGCTCCGCTTTCAGCTCCACCCTCAAGAGGAGCTCTTCCATATAGGCATCCTGCTCCCTCTTCCTGGCAGGGCCTACCCCAAGACTGACCATACCTTCCCTGATGATCTCACCGATACTCATACGGGGGTTCAGCGCAGAGAAAGGGTCCTGGAAAACCACCTGTATCTTCTGCCGGTAGAGCTTGAGTGCCTTTGCACCAAGCCGTGTCAGCTCCTCTCCCTCGAACTTGATACTTCCGGCGCTAACCGGCAGCAGAGAGAGGATCGCCTGCCCGGTCGTACTCTTTCCGCTCCCCGACTCTCCCACCAGTGCGAGTGTTTTCCCCTTCGGGATGGAAAAACTGATCCCGTCTACCGCTTTGACATAGCCTGAGATACGTTGGAAAAAGCCTTTTCTGACAGGGAAATGGACTTTCAGCCCCTTAACTTCAAGCAGCCTGGTACTTTCTGAAGAGACGATACGGGCCTGCCCGCTTCCCATCGCATCCCTGAGAAGGCTTTGCGTATAAGGATGTCCGGGATGTTCAAAAAAGGTTCTGCACGCTGCCTCTTCGACAATGGCACCGTGACGCATAACCGCTACCCTGTCGGCCAACTGGTAAACGACCGCCATATCATGGGTAATAAAAAGGATGGAAAGTTTACGTCTCTCCCTGATCCTCTTCAGCAGCTCAAGCACCTGAGCCTGTATCGTGACATCCAGGGCAGTGGTCGGTTCATCTGCAATAAGCAGGTCCGGTTCACAGGCAAGCGCCATAGCGATCATGACTCTCTGTTTCTGCCCGCCGGAGAGTTGATGGGGATACCAGTGGTACCTCTCATGCGGCTCTTTGAGCGCAACTTCCTCAAAAAGGGAAACCACTTTGTCCCTGACAGCTTCCTGTGCAAGACCCAGATGCAGACGTATCACTTCAGCCACCTGCTCCCCCACTGTCATGACAGGGTTGAGGGCATTCATAGGCTCCTGAAAGATCATGGCGATCTTTTTACCCCGGACTTTCTGCATTTTGTATTCGGGCAGGGCAAACAGCGATTTCTCCTGCAGCCGCACATCTCCAGAAGAGACACGGATCGCTTCGGGCAAAAGACGCATGATCGCCAGGGAAGTCAGGGATTTTCCGCTTCCAGACTCCCCTACAAGTGCAAAGATCTCTCCCTGTTTGATCTCAAAACTGACTCCATCCAGCACCTTCTCTTCCCCCGATACCAGTGAGAGCTCTTTTACCGTTAAAATAGGCTTCATAGACTGTTCCTCGGGTCAAGCACTTTCTGGATACGGTCGGAGAGCAGGTTGGCGGCCAGCACAAGGATGAACATAAAAACAAAAGCGGAGAAGAGCGACCACCACACCATCGGTTCCCTGGCCATTTCAAGTCGTGCCTGGTTGATCATGTTACCCCAGCTATACATGGTCGGGTCGACCCCTACACCGACATAGGAGAGTACCGCTTCGGCCAATACCAGGCCTGAGAAATCAAGTACTACCGAAATCAGGATGATATGCATAAGATTCGGGACAATATGGCGCCGTATGATCGTAAGTTTCCCGACACCAAACGCTTTAGCCGCTGTAACAAATTCGATTTGTGAAATTTTCAGTGTCTCGGCGCGTATCAGCCTGCACAGCCCTGTCCAGCTGGTAATACCGAGTATAAGGATCAGAAACAGCAATCTCAGGTCCGAACGCTCCAGAGTACTTGCAAACCACTCCGGATGCCCATCCATCATGACCTGCATCACCAGTACGCCCGCTGCGATCAGCAGTACCCCAGGGATGGAACTGAGTGTGGTATAGAGATACTGTATCGCATCATCCACCCAGCCGCCAAAGAGCCCGGCACTTACGCCTAGCAGAACGGCGACCGGCAGCATGATCAGGGTTGTCAGTATCCCGATAAGTACACCCGTACGAATACTTTTGATACTCTGATAGAGTACATCCCCGCCTACCTTGTCCGTACCCAGTACATGATAGTCAAAACTCATCACATACAGCCATGTAAAAAGCAGAAGCAGTACAGAAAAGGTCAGATACGCCGTTCTCCAGGGAAGAGTATCTTCTCCTCTCAGACGCTTTATCAATACTGTTTTAAAACGCTCCCTGCTACAGCACCATATATGGAACATGATACCCAGGATACTCATGCCAAGCCCTGTCAACAAAGCGGTCAGGGTTCTTTTCACCGGTGAACTTTCACCTGAAACATGCTTCAGGGGCAGATATGCCTGCCTGGTCTCGCCATCGGCATCCACCACGATGGATTTGGCATATTCATGCGTGGCAAAAGGCGCGGAGTAGGTACGCTCACTGTTTTTGAGGTTATGCGCCAGCAGCAGGTCAAGCAGACTTTGCATCGGGGCATATACCACCTGTTCGCTTTTGGTGCCTGGCATCTCTGATACCGTACGAAAGTGTACGGAGTCCAGAAGTGTAAAGAAAAGGTAGAAGAGCAATACGATCGCAGAAGCCATGGCGGTACCGGAACGGAATATGTTATGCCACTGTCTTCTCGTCCTGAGAGAACGGGCTGCAAACCACCCCCCTACCGTTGCGCCAAGCACCAATGCCCATACCATCAGGTCCGTCCAGAGCGGTGTCAGTATCATAGTTTCACCCTCGGGTCGAACAGGGTATAGGAGATATCCGTCAGGATCAACCCTGCAATATAGAGCACGGACCCAAGAAAGACCATCGCTTTGACAATGGCGAAATCCTGCGCATTGATCGCGTCGATAGTGTAACTTCCCAAACCGGGGATCCCAAAGAAGGATTCCATGATCAAGCTTCCCATAAAAAGGGAAGGGATGATCACCACTACCCCGGTCAGGATGGGCAGCATCCCGTTTTTCAGGACATGGCCAAAGAGCACACGGATTTCAGAAAGCCCTTTTGCTCTTGCCGTGCGGACATAATCCTGGTTGATCTGCTCCAGAAAGATACTGCGGTACCACCTCACTCCTGCGCCCATACCGGCAAAAACACCAATAAGGACAGGGAGAATAATAAATTTCACCCCCTCCCAACCGGAAGCAAATCCGGAGATGGGCACCCAGTGCCAGAGCTTCGAGAAGAGTACCTGCCCGGCAATGATATAAAAAAGCCCGGAGACAGACATGATCATCACGGCAACCACCATCATGCCCATATCGAGTACGGAGCCCCGGAAGAGTACCAGAAGCAGCGCCAGAGAGATATTGGTAACCAAAGCGATCAGAAATGTCGGCAGGGCAATGGCAAGGCTGGGCATCATCCGCTCTTTGATATCTGAAGCGATATCCCGGTTCGCATCAGAAGTACCGAAATCAAACTGGAACAGTTTCAACGACTCCTTGAAGAAAAGGGTATCGGTCACCCTCTCCAGGCCTTCTGCACCGGTATTGACGAATAGGGGCTTGTCATACCCCTTCTCCTCTTTCCACGACTGGATGAGCGCCGGTGTCACCTGCTTTGCTCCAAGCTGTGCCCTTGCCATATCGTCAGGGGTATTGACCATAAAAAAGAGCATAAAGGTAATCAGGTTGACACCGATAAGAATCGGAACTGCGTACAGGATCCTTCGTATCACATAAGCAAACATGTATTTATGACTCCTTATTTCGTATCACTGTTTTTTGACGGGTCTGATAGGTACGGTAGAGTAGTGCTCCCGATACTGCCAGGACCAACAGAAGGAGAAACAGGGGCCAGATGACCGGCTGGTTCCACTCCCTTTGTCTTTTAGCCCTCAATACCGCATCGATCCGCTTGTATTTAAGCGTGTTGTTCGCCATCGCATGTGGCAGGACATTGCTATACCACTGGTGGGAAAGCGCAAGAGATTTCGGATGCACTCCCCAGATCCACGGGGCATCCTCCCGTACGATCTGCAACATCTTTTTAATGATCCGCATCCGTTGGGGTCCGTTCCGCATCGTTTTCATCTTTTCAAAGAGCCTGTCGAACTCCGGATTTTTATAGTTTGAACTGTTGATCCCCGCACCCTCTGTATCGATCGCCGCATTTCCCCCGTAAAGCAGGAAAAAGAAGTTTTCAGGATCGGGATAATCTGCATTCCATCCCCAGGAGAAAAGTTGTGTTTTCCCTCTTCTTACCTTGTCCTGGAAGCGGTTGTAATCCGTAGCCCGGATGATCAGCTCTATGCCCAGTTTGGCAAACTGCTTACGCCGCCAATCCATCAATGCACGGTCATCGGGGCCTGTAGCGGTTGTATCATAGTAGAGTTTTAAGGGTTGGCCCGTTTTCTTTGAAATCCCGTTGGGATAGCCCGCCTCCACCAAAAGTTTTTTTGCCGTTTCAAGGGATTTTCGTACCCTTTTCCCCGATATCCAGTCATAGACCACCGTATTGGTTCCCTCTTTCCCCTCCTCATAGCCGAAAATACCAGGGGGGATGGGGCCCTGCGCAGCAATACCCCTTTCATTCATAAAAATGGAGATATACTCCTCCTGGTTCTGCACAATACTGATCGCCTGCCTCAATTTTCTGGCAGATTCAGAGTAGCCTCCAACGACAGGATCGGCCATATTGAACGCCATATAGAAGATGGAGGGCTGGACGGAACTTTTCAGGGAGATCCCTTTGGCTCTCATCTCATCACTCAGCCCCATACCGCCATCCGCCGAAACCTGTACCGCCTGGTCAAAAGCTTCGGCACTGATTCCCGATGCATCATAATAGCCCTGCAGGAACTTGTTCCATAACGGAATACTCTCTTTTTCCAAAGAGTAGACAACCTCTTTAATAAAAGGAAGCCTCTTCCCCGCATCCTGCAGCAGCTCCGTGGAAATACCGGATGTGACGATTTCGCTTTCACTCAGTACCGGATAACGTTCTTCATGGTAGTTGGGATTTGCCAGCAGCCGCATACGCCTGTTCGGATTGTTCTCAGCCAAGTAGTAAGCCCCCGTTCCCACAGGGTACCAGTTGAGTGTCAGGTTCTTTTCCACCAGCCCTTTCTGCTGGTAAAAGAGGTCGGCCTCCCAGGGGATAGGCGCAAAGAAATTCATGCTCAGCCAGTAGAGAAACTGGGGGTATCGTCCCTTTATGGTAATAATCAGTGTTTTTTCATCAGGCACTTTTACCCCGGGGATCTCATAGTCTCTCAGATCCAACAGCTGATGCTTCTTCTTTTTCTCTTTGGCAATGGCACTGATCTTCTCTGAAAAGCTTCTCAACCCTACAATATAGTTCTGCATACTGTCGAGTATCGGCGAATGGTTCTGTCTTACAGCCATACGTTTGAGAGCATACGCATAATCTGCCGCAACCAATCTTCTTGTCGCCTGTTTCTCAAAATCATCCAATGTATCGATTTTCTTCAAAGCCTCCGCATCCAACGCACCATACAGCAGCCTCCCCTCTGCATCTTTGACAAATGCGGGGTGGTTCTGATATCGGATATCTTCCCTCAGCGTTAAACGGTATTCGGAAAAGGCTGCCTCTGTCTCATTTTCATCCAGCACATTGCCCTCTTTGTCCAGGTAGCGGATCTGCGGCATCCGTGTCAGTGTCAGAGGCTCCAGGAGGTACGGACGCTTCAGATAGTTGTACTGTAGGGGAGGCTCATAGATCTGTCCGATGATCGCCCATTCGTTAGCGGAGTAGGAGATCACCGGGTCCAAATGTTTGGGAGGGATGGAGAAAGAGGAGAAGAGTATCTCTTTTTGCAGTGTCTGTGTACTGTAGGGGGCATTCCAGACACCGGCAGAGAGCACAAGCGTCATCCACAGGAATAGAGCTACTTTCATCCACAGTTTCATCATCTCTTTACCGGCGCCTCTCTTTTCATTACTTTAAACAGCATATCTTAACGGATTTTATCATACTTTCACTATTGGGCAGCACCCCCTCTATAAAAAGAGAGAATTTATCCCAATTTCATCAATTTTATTTATAGGATTGTCTATTTATTTAGTGCAAAATTGAATAAATATAGCCTTTTCTAATCGTTTATATAAGTTTTTCTAATTAAATAGATTAAATTTTAAAAATTAATTTGTATTTAAATATTGTTACCCTAGAATTAATAGACACTATTTTAATATGAAGGAATGCTATGGCACGATTAGTAATTATGGGCGGCGGTGTTGCAGGACATACCGCAGCTTCATTTGCAAGCAAATGGCTGGGAGACGAACACGAAGTCGTGGTTGTCACACCCAATTCACAATGGAACTGGATTCCGTCCAACATCTGGGTGGGTGTCGGCGGTATGAGTAAAGAGGAGGTTGTTTTTCCTCTGGCCCCTGTTTATGAGAAAGCAGGTATTGACTACAGACAGGCACTGGCCGTCTCTGTACATCCCGAAGGAAGCAGTGAAGAGGAGAAGCCTTTTATCACCATTCAATATACCGGCCAGGGTAAAGAGGGAAAGACGGAAGCGCTTACCTACGACTACCTCATCAATGCAACCGGACCGAAGCTTAACTTTGATGCCACACCGGGGCTTGGCGATGGTAACGGCCATGTGGGAGAGCATACGGTTTCCGTCTGTACCGCAGACCATGCAATGCATGCAAATCTGGAACTTCAGGCACTCATTGAAGAGATGAAAAAAGGGAAAGAGG
>Ga0256913_10001831_pt1 | contig 10874 bp, 8 predicted proteins | sample Axial_MatmetaG_FD_185970 | JGI IMG/M metagenome (GOLD analysis project Ga0256913, IMG submission 185970) | Deep-sea worm associated microbial mat communities from Axial Seamount, Juan de Fuca Ridge, Pacific Ocean - Axial_Mat | ecosystem: Environmental > Aquatic > Marine > Oceanic > Microbial...
TTAAATATTTCATGTTCAATTTAATTTTTTTACCAATAATTACTTTTATTTTTATTTATTTATTCATTTATGAATTTAAATATATTCAGAATGATTTCAATCATATTAAAAATTTGTTAATATATTATTTTATTTTATTTTTTGTTTTTTATCACTATTCCACGATTTATACAATTAATTTTTTAAATACAAAAAAAATAGTAAATTCATTTAAGAATACATTAAAAGATATGTTTAATATAAATTTATTTTTATTACCATATTTTTTATTTTTTATTTTTTCGACAATTCTTATATTGGTTAGTAAATACATTAATCATTTTTTCATCGTCTTTTTTATTATTATTTTTTCAATATTTTTCTTATGGATGAGAGATTTTGTGAGGTTATCATATGAAACAATTAAGGAATAAATCTGGTCAAGTGACATTATATGTTTTAATAGGTGTTTCTTTATTGATTACTTTAAGCTTATTATTTTATTATTTCTCAGATACAACAATCATGTCTTCTAATGACAAGACAATGAATGATATTGAAAAAAATAGTTTACAAATAATAGTTGATTCGTGTCTTAAAAGAAGTGTAGATGAGTCAATGGAAATTATAAGATTACAGGGAGGCTATATACAGTTTCCAAAAGGTGTTAAAACTTTAGAAGTTGAGAGTAATATGACCGTGAAAGATGGACGAATAGTCAAAGAAAAAGGTTTGATAAAAGTACCTTATTATATTTACAACAATCAATTAAGCATACCTACTTTGGAATTAATCAAATCTCAATCTGAATCATTTATATTAAATCGATTTGTATCTTGTATTGATGATTTTAAAGATTTAAAAGAAGAAGGGTATGAAGTTAGTCAAGGTAGTCCAAAGATTAAAGTTCTTTTTGATGTTAATACTATTGTTGATTTAAATTATTCAGTTAATTTAACAAAAGGAGATTTACAAATATCACAAAAAGAGTTTAGATTTATAGCACCAATTAATTTTAAAGATATGTATTTGAAAGCATTAAAATTAACAATGTATGAATATTTAGGAGGTTATTTAGAAAGACACGCTAAAAGTTTAATTTCTTTATATTCTTATAATGGAGATAATAATGCTGAATCATTACCTCCTTTTGGACTAACAATGGCAGGTTTGAATTGTAATAAAAAAACATGGACAAAAAGCGAAGTTAAAAATAATCTTATGAAAATATTTAATAAAAATTATCCTTATTTAAAAATTGCAAGATTAAATTATACTAAAGTTATTACAAATGATAAAATATCTCAAGGCACTTATGATAGTTTTATAGAGGATTTACTAGAAGAGGATTTATCAACACATTTAGATATTTCATATAATGAAAGATGGGGTATTGATAATTTTGATATAAATCCCTCTGCTGGAGGTTCTATCGAACCAGATGAGGCTGATTTTACAGGTATTCCTATTATTTCAGCATTATGTTCTTTAAAATACAATTTTAAGTATACTTTTAGAAATCCAATTTTATTTACAATGTGGAATTCAGATAACGATAAATATATGAGGAGTTCTTCAATTCCTGAAGAGAAATATAAGTATTATTTTGTTATGGAATCTTATGTATGCGGTAATAATGCAAAAATATGTACAGGTAAATCAACATATAGTAAAAAAATTAATGAAATTATAAAAAGTGTTCAAAACCAAACAAGTATTTGTAGTGACCAAAATCTTAAGAATTATATAATAAATATTGTTGATCAATATGGTAATCCATTAAAGGATGCTAGCGTAGATTATTATTGTGGTAATGAAATAAATAATTGTTTTTTAGGTACTTCTGATGGAGAGGGTAATGTGATTGCAAAAATACCTTATTGTGAAAATGGAATCTTTCAATTATCAAAAAAAGGTTATTATGATATACAAGAAATAAGTTCAATAAAAGACATGACTGAAAGAAGGTTTAAATTCATTATGTCTCCTGAAATCGAGCTAAATTATAATGTATCTATAATAAGTATTAGAGATTTTGTTAAGGCATATTTAGAAACATCTGGTTTTGAAAGTAAAACTTGTGATGGTCGAGCTCCTGAATTTGTGTTTAATAGTTTATTAAATAATTTAAATAATGAAGATATAGTAACTATAAGTTTAAAAGATCCAAAGACATTTTTTAGTCCAACTATGTCCATAAATTCATTTGGGAAAATTCCGTCAAGGGTTGTAATTCCTCCAGGAAGTTATGATTTATCATTAACTTATATGGGTAATGTTGTGATAAAACCTATTTTTATTGATACAGGTGATGGAACTAAAAAAGAGTTTAGTTTTAATAAAGAAGGTCATGGCAGTTACAAAGGAACTTGGATGCTTGGAAATATGAAGATACCATATATCTTAGACGGATCTGAATTAGTAGATAAATCATTTATTAATTTTTATATGTTATCTAACATTTTACCATCCGATGATTTAAATTTTAGTAGTGTAAATAGAAATTATATAAATGAATTTGGTGATATTATCATGAATGTGACTATAAATCAGAATTCATTACCTGAAAAAAATTGTAAGAATGCAAGAAATCGTAAGAAGATTGTAATTCATAAAGAAGATTATACAAAGATAATTAGGCCGGTGTTAAAATGAAATACATACATAGAATTGCATTATTTTTATTAGTATTAGTTATTTCTATGCCTTTAGTATTGGCTTCAAATAGTAATTTAAATGAAAAATCAAATATACAAAATAATCGAAAATACGCTACTTCAAGAACTTTTAAACAGTATGAGTCAAAGTTACCATCAGGTTTACCTAAGGAAGATAATGCTTTAGTTGGTGATCAATGTATTAAAAAACATGAACAAACATCTAAAATAATTGACTCATTAGGTGGTGAAACAACTGATACTATTGTGATGGTAATAAGGATGATAAAAGGAGTATGTAAAATACTAAGTATCATTGATATTGCTTTTTCTGCAGTTAATGCTTTGTGGGGTGGTCAAACATCCACCACTTGTTGTTTAGGGGGCGAGTATCCCTATATTGCATCTTTATGTAAAACAATAAATGGTTTTTATGTTTCATGGAAATCTTTTTATCTTCCAGTAGGAGGAGGGCTTTGTTGTATAATTAATTGTAATTGGTGTAAGGGTCAAAATTGCATCTCAGGTTTTACAAAAAATTCTGAAGATTATAGAGCTGGTTCAGGTAAAGAAGGAGGTATGACTGGGAATGGAAATTCCAATACAGATATACAATCTAATTTGCTTGGAATTGAGTGGAAAGGTTTTGGTTCATGGGATGAATTTAAGAAATTTTATTCATCAGGATGGGAAGCAAACCCTCTTGTTACAAGATTTAGGGGTGGAGATACTGGTTCAAATATATTGGGTGATGTTTATGCTGGAACAGTTGGTGCTTTTGGTTTTGATCCTTATGAGAATATATATGTTTCTGGATTTTGTTTATGTGTCCCAGGAGTTTTGTTTAATGTTAAAAAATTAGAAACCATATACAAAGCATATGATTGTTGTATTGAACAAGCTTGTGAGAATGGTATTTCAACAGAACCTTGTGAGAAAATGTTAGCAGAATCAACATGTATGTATTGGGAAGGTTCTGCATTATCTATGCTTTTAAAAATAATAATGGGTTTAATTACAAATTCTATTGCGGGAGCGATTAGTTATTTAATTAAAACAGTTGCAATTTCTTGGTTACCTTGTATTGTACCTTTATTTAGTTTAGCAAATGTTCCATCCATGTTGTCCAGTTTAACTGATGATTTTGATACACACACTTTAGGAGATATGGAATGTAGTGATTTAGGTTTTGGTGAATTAAAAAAATCTCAAATGAATGCAGAAAGTGCTTTAAATCGTGCAAAGTCTCAGAAAGGAAGAAAATTTGTAGCTAAAGATACTAATAAAGATGGAGTTTTAGATACGATGGATTTAATGAGTAATTCTGTTGGTAAAAAAACAAATAAGACAATTAAAAAAATATTAGCTGGTATATTATATACTGATCATAATAATAATTTAAAATATTATAGTAAAGATACAGGTGTAAAATCTCCAAAGTTAGAAGATTTAGTAGATAAATTCATTTTTATTGAAAATGATAAGAAGTATAAAAAATTCGATTTAAGAGGTAGTAAAGTTATTAAAGTCGGTAAAACAAATTATATTGAAAAAAAGAATACAAAATATAGTTTTGCAGTAAATAGTCAAGGTAATATTGTTGTAACTATGATTACAAATAATCACCATTCAACATTAACTTTTAAAGCAAATTCTAAAAAAGAAGGAAATCTCTCGGGTAAAGCACAAGATGTAGCTAAAGATTTAATAAACGAGATAAAATCCCTTGATGGTTCTAACAGTTGGTTAAAATATTCTCAAGATGATACATATCTTGACAATATAGATTCAGATAATTCACCATTTACTATTAATAAGGAAAATAAGATTATATTTAACAATAAAGATGTGAAAAGATTTGAACAAAAAGGGTTTAAAAATATAGATGATGGTAATATAAAAAAATCTTTTGGTTATGACGACAATACTCAAATTTATTATAGAGAAAAAAATAATGAAATAGAAGTTTTAAGTCATTCTACATCTGGAAGTCTAATCATGGATATTTATTCTAAACCTGGAAAAGAGGAATCTACTACCTATAAAAATATAAATTTAAAATCATCTTATGAATTAGATGGAGATGATGTTTTAATAACAAGATATAGTTCATGTTCAAATTGTGATGATAGATCTTTAATTGAAAATTTTAATTCAATTAAAAATGATGAAATAGTAACCGACAAAACCATTAAACCTTCTATAATTTTTGATGTTGATAATACGAATAATGTAAATTCTATGACTATTATAAAAGAAGATGGTGAGAATGTAAAATTAGATATATTATTTACTGATAATGATGAAGTTGAAATTAAATCCGGAGATAAAGAAATAATAAATGAAGCATATCAAGATTTAATTTCAAGAAAACAAGGAGAATTATCACATAAAAGTAAATTAAGTACTACTAAAGAAGATAATCAAGTTTCAGACACAAACTCAAGAAAATATGAAGTAAGTTTAGTACAGGCAAATGATGCAGCTAGTGAAAGAATTAGTTATATTTTAGCATGGACTGCAGTATCTAAAGTTTTAGGTGAGTGGGGGCAACAATGGATAAATGATTATTGTAAAGAAGAATATGAGGCATCTAAACCAATTAATCCTAAGCCACAAAGAGTTAAATCAAGAGGCCCTAGTGGCGATCCAAATGTGGAGTTATGTAGAGGTGAGAAAGTTACAATTGCAACTGCTAAATTGTTGGATGTATCAAAGTATGATAATCTTGTAAAGTATAAATATACTTATTTAATTTCAGCATGTGATTCGAATATAACTTATAATTTAACTTTATCTTGTTCATCTAGAAAGTGTAAACCTAAACTTTTAACATATGGAGTTCTCAAATTAGGGAACAGTATTTCAAAAGATCGTGTTTCAAATTATAATGAACTTTATGATGAAATCTGTATAGACACATCTTCAACAGAACGGTTATGTGTACCTTATTTAACTGAAGTTAAAAGTATGAACCGTTCTTTATTTGAGAATATATCTAAGATGGATAATAATTCATTAAAAGTTTGTGATGATTTTTTTGATGTAAATATAATTAAACAGAATTCAGGTTATAAATGGGCTTATAGTTTAAAACAATGTAATTCAGATTCATATGCAATAGTCTTTGTAAATGATGGAAAATATAACTCAGAATCAATCGTTGATAATGGATTTGGTACTAAATCATATTCTGGTTTTTTTAATAGCTCTGAAGAATATGATGCGATATGTTATATATCTCATAACCATAAGAATTGTAAGGATTTTAATAATCAGAAGTCAGAAGTCGCAGTTAATAAAATAAGTTCGTTAAATGATACCCAAAATAGTTCTTTTTCATCTAAAGATATAACTTATACAAGTAAGATTACAAAGATAAAAGAAGGAGATTATTTTAGGTATGACATAAAGTATAGTATAAATACTCCTACTGTATTAAAATTAAATTCATATTTAAAAAGTTCAAAATATGAACTATTAATTGAATCAACTGAAATCAATGGAACTTATGTATTTAAAACTGAAAGAACAGGTGATGATTATAATGAAATTTGTTTTTCATTTAAAGATTTAGATGAAAATAAAATAAAAGAAGAATGTAAGTCCTTTAGTTAATATTTTTTATAAAAAACTTTTTAATATCTTAAAATTATTTAATCATATGGATATAGCTTATGGTTTAAAAGAAGAATATAATGATGATATTTATGTAATTAAATCAGATAATAAGAAGATTGTACAAGCGATAAAAAATTATAGGCACACTATGGAATCTAAAAATATAGATTTGATTTATAACTTTGAATATAATCCCTATAAAGATTTTATTTATTATCGAAACTCCGGTTTTAATCAAGTTTTAGCCAAAATAGCAAAAAGAAAAGATATAGCAATTGGATTCTCTTTTTCAGATTTAAAGAAATCAAAAAATAAGAATATAATTTTAGGTAGACTTATGCAAAATTTCCATATTGCTAAAAAATATGGATTAAAAACTAAAGTCTCCTCTTTTGCAAAATCTCCTTGTGAATTAGTTCAAAAAACTACTTTGGAGTCATTTGAAAGATTATTAAATAATAAGAAATTATATTAGATCCTCAAAATTATAGATTTGATTTATTTTAAAAATTGAAATATACACATTATGAAATTACCTTTACATATTAATGTAATTAATACTCCAATAAACATATATTCTGAAAGACTTATTTTTTCATCGACATATATGAATTTTTTATGTTTTGTGAGATATTTGATTTGTTCTTCATTAATAGGGGATCCAAAATAATGCTTTTGATTTTCATTTTTAGTAGGGATCATACCAATTTTCAAGTTAGAAACAGGGATTTTTTTAGAAAAAGAATGATTTGATATTGAGATTAATATTATTTTTATAATATAAGATAAAAAAGTTAAAAATAAAATTAATCCCAGATTATTTTTTCCAGTTTCAAGAAATATGATTTCAATAATTAAAATAATTGAAGTTAATATATAAAACATTTTTGGAATATATTTCTTAGAGATAAAAATAATCCCATATAATAAAAGATATTTTATTAAAACATAAGGGATTGGTTTGATTATAAAATATAGTGCAGAGATGGATACAAATTCAAGAATTATTTTTGTTGGTTTTAAGTCTTTTAAAAATTTGTGTTTAATATTTTTAAATTTTTTTATGGATTTAATCAAAAGAATTATACTTAAAGGAATAAATACATTAAAAAGTATTATATATGATGGGAAATATTTTATTGCACTATATTTGTAAAATGTCAAAGGGATTAATAAAGAGTATAATGTGAATAATTTAGCATCTCCTGCACACCAAAACTCAAAATACCATAAAATAAAACCTACTGAAAATGAAATAATTGTATTTATTAAGATGAAATTTATTTTGTAAAAAGAGTTATTTATGTAGGAATTAATGAGATGGATAATAAATCCTAATATGATGAAAATTATTATTGTTTTATTTTTAATTTTGTTATTATTGTGGTCTTCATAATATGTGATAATACCAGTGATGATAATTAAGGTTATCAATAAAAGATTATAAATCATTTTTGACATGAACCATTTTTACATGTACAAACAAAATCTTTTGTAACTAACATATCATTTTCACAAATTTGTTCTTTTAGAAGATTTTCAGTATAACAATAATCTTCAACAAGCTCAGTTTGTTCATCTATGGTATAAGTAACATTTCCTTTTGTATAAATTCCATTTTCCTCATTTTGATAGTCTGAGTCTTGGCAGGGTGAACTTGAGGCAATAGTCGTATCATTTGAATTTTTAGGTAATGCAGCAATACAACAAACAATAGTTGCTTTATCTGGGCACATGTTTTTTTTTGAACCAAATACTAGTTCATAATCTTCCGAATTCGCATTTTTTTTTTTGACTTTTTTAGGTATGCCTTTTTTGCTTATTTTATGTTCAGTATTTTCTATTAAAAAAACAGATTGACAATCATATATTCCATCACCTTTCATTATTTGAGATAGTCTAGCACAACTTTTATTTTCTTTATTAAATTCTTGATAAAAATCAGTCAATGTTTGGCAGATGGGACCTTTCTCATTAATACCTATCAAGATGCCATTAGTACATAATAGTTTTTCTTTAATTGCTAGTAATTTGAAACTATTTGTTGAATCAACTACATCTATTCGATCGTTATTATCGGCGTCAATTGAGAAACCATTGTAATATATTTCTTTTAATGTATGTTTAGCCATATTTTTTTCATTCGGAAGGGGTGTATAAGCAAAAGCAAGATTAATCAGAGTAATTAGTAAAATAATAAATATTAAAAATGATACAAATTTACCTGTAACTGTTACTTGGATTTCTTTTTTTTTGTTTTCTTTCATTTTTAATTATTTATCTTCAATTAAGCAAAGTTGTTCATCATCTGAATTGGGTTCTCCACACCTAACCCCAATTGTTCTACATATAAATTTTCCTTTTTCATCAAATCCAACAGGTAGTTTTCCTGCAGGACATTTTTCAGGGTAATTTGTAATGTGTCTTGTTGAAATAAAATAAGTTTCATCAGATAAATCTAAAATACCATTATTATCATCATCAAGTTTTGTTCTATCAGGTTGTTTTTTTGAAATTTGTGAAATCTGATGAGTCATATCAATAGCATAAGTTCCGAGGTCAATTAAAAGTAATAAAATCAAAAATAAGATTGTATATTTTAATTTTTTATCGATTATGATTTTAATCATATTTAGAAGATATTATCATGATATTTATATATTTCGGTTTAAAAATCGTTTTTACTAATAAAAATTAGTTTCTTATTAAAAAACAAATATTTAGAAAAATATTTAAAGCAACAAATTAGGTTTAGTTTATGGTATTAGAATCTTTAATTTCTCCGGAAAAGGCTGAACGTAAACCTTTAGAATTATTTATAATTGGTTTTATTTATGTATCTATTGCGATAATTGTTTCAGTTTTATTCTTTAAAGGAGAAGATGTTTCTTTGTTAATAATTGCTTTTACTGCAATGACTAGTAGTATTTTAATGTATAGAACATTAAGATTTGAAGAGAAAAAGGCATTGGTAGACCATAATGAAATCAATTTACTTAAGAAACATAGTAAATTTCTAAACTTTTTTATATTCTTATTTTTGGGTTACACTTTCGCTTTTTTATTTTGGTATTTGATATCTGGAGTTTTATTTACATCATATAATATAAACGTAAGCAATTTATTTGGAATTCAATTGAAAACAATCAAGAGTATTAATCCAACTCTTTCTGTTTCAGGAATGCTTTTTTCAAGCAATTCTTTCTTTTTTGATATTTTATTTAATAATTTATCTGTTCTTTTTATATCTTTTTTATTTTCTTTATTATATGGTTTAGGTGCCATATTCATTTTAGTGTGGAATGCATCTGTGTTGGGGATAGCTATCGGGATTTATATAAATCAATTATTAGGTGCAGTTTTATCAACAGCAGGGGTAATCTCAACACAACATTATTTTTCTGTATTTTTGTTGAGTTTGAGTCGTTTTTTAGTACATGGTATACCTGAAATGTTAGCTTATTTTTTAGCAGGATTAGCAGGAGGTTTAATATCTGTAGCCATTATGAATAATGATTCTAAATCATTCCCTGTGATATTTAAAGATTCTTTATCAATCATGTTAATTGCTTTAGCAGTTACTTTAATATCTGCAATAATTGAAGCATATTTTATTGTGCCTTTATTTTAATGATGAATTATAGAATTAAGTTATAATAATTTAAAGATACCTGGTTTAATTTCATAAATTTCTCCCATTTTTAGGAGATTTTTGATTTCTTTTTCACAATCAACCGAGTCAATTTTTTCGAGAATTATTTTCATGGATACTCCATCACCTTTATCATTTAAAGAGATTATATTTTTAACATCATTTCCTTTGATTTCATTTTTTTCAAGAATCACTGTAACTTCTTGTTTTGTTTCAGTTTTGTAATTTTGGTTCTGATTTTCTTTATTAATTATTATTTTTCGATATTCTATCCATTTTGGATTGTTTATTTTTTTAATAATTTCAGGAACAATATATTTTTCATTATTATATTCTCTGGGACGTCCAACAATAAGTATCAAGTTTCCTGTTGCAAGAGTATCTTTATTAACATCATTAAAATCTCTTAACATAAGTTCTCCACTTCCATCATCAAATATAATTAGTTTGTCTTCAATGTATGTAATTACACCAATTATATTAACTCTAGAAACTTTTTTATTATTAATCAAAAAATAGTTTGAATTAGAATTAGAGTCAGTAATGTATTCACTTTTTAATACATCTTCATTTTTAACATAATATGCTGTTTCTCTTTTATTTACCATTTTATTTATTCTTATATTTTCTTAAAGAATCCAGATTTAGGTTCATAGATATCTCCAGACCTTTTAAGATTTTCTACACTCTCTTTACATGTCTGTTCATCAATATCATGTTCTTCTGCTTCTTTAATGATTTCTTTTAGGCTAACAATTTTACCTTCGGATCTTGTTTCTAAATCATTTATGATTTGTTTAATAGTAAGTATTTTATTTCTTTTTGATGAGGATACACCTGTAGTAATTATGTCTGTATCTAATTGTCCTGTTTCAGGATCAACTCCTACTTGACTTAAACAGTTATGTAATAATTCAATTGCTTCCTTAGCGTGTTTTCTTTGAACTTTGTCAACAAGATGCATT
>Ga0256913_10001832_pt1 | contig 10874 bp, 8 predicted proteins | sample Axial_MatmetaG_FD_185970 | JGI IMG/M metagenome (GOLD analysis project Ga0256913, IMG submission 185970) | Deep-sea worm associated microbial mat communities from Axial Seamount, Juan de Fuca Ridge, Pacific Ocean - Axial_Mat | ecosystem: Environmental > Aquatic > Marine > Oceanic > Microbial...
CAACGAAGAAGATGAATCTTTGAAATGATACCCTATGGGTGAAAAGATAGGTCACAATCTACTGCGTTAAAAATCCTTGAAGCTACTAGTAGCTCCTGCGGACTTTTGCCTTATATCTTGTAACCTATCTTTTCATTGACTATGAAGTTATTTATGTCCTCTTACTTATAACCTTTTGATTTCCAATAAAAACTCAACTTTAAAGTATAATAAGTAGCTGCTAAATCTCTTGGCATCTTTTTTGGCATAGGGATATTTGGCTTACTTGTAACCCATCTACCATTTTTTAATCTCATTTTATATTTTATAAAGTAATGATATTCACCGTATGTCATAATCAACTTGCTCTTGTGATGTTTGTGTTACATAATTTTTTATTGTAGCTATATTTATCATTTTCATAAATGAAATTATACTAATAAAAAGTGAGGAGTTAGTGAGTTATTAAATAAAATTGGTACTATTGAAATAGTACCAATTTTTATGATTTATTTAGTTTTACGAGATTCTCTTTTTCTTTCATTTTCAGTCAAGAATTTTTTACGAATACGGATAGATTTTGGAGTGATTTCTAAAAGTTCATCATCCTCTATCCACTCTAAAGCTCTCTCTAGTGACATATCACGGTGTGGTACAAGTTTGATAGCCTCATCAGCTCCACTTGAACGAACATTTGATTGTGCTTTACCTTTGATAGGGTTTACAACTAAGTCATTTGAACGAGAATGCTCACCTATAATCATCCCTTCATAAACTTTAGTTTGAACACCAATAAATAATACACCTCTATCTTGGATACCAAAAAGTGAAAACGCTAAAGTTTCACCATCAGTCATAGAGATTAGGGCACCATAACTTCTGCTCTCAACACCACCACTATATGGTCTAAACTCTAAGAAAGAGTGATTCATAATACCTTCACCCTTAGTGTCTGTTAAAAATTGACCACGAAAACCAATCAAAGCACGAGCAGGGATTTCAAACTCTATTCTTTGAAAACCTTGACCCATAGGAAGCATAGATTTCATCTCAGCTTTTCTTTTACCAAGTCTTTCTATAACTGTACCGCTTAACTCTTCTGGAACATCGATAACAAGATGCTCAAATGGTTCACATTTAACACCCTCTATCTCTTTTACAATAACTTCTGGACGAGAGATACTAAATTCATAATCTTCACGACGCATATTTTCAGCAAGTACAGTTATCTGCAACTCTCCACGACCACTTACTTTAAATTTACCCTCACCAACAGTTTCAAGTTTCATAGCAACATTTGTACGCATCTCAGCTTCAAGTCTATCACGAAGTTTATTACTTGTTACATGTTTACCCTCTTGACCTGCAAGTGGTGAATCATTTACAGCAAAAACAACTGTTAAAGTTGGCTCTTCTATATGCATAGGATCAAGTGGAACAGGATTATTTACATCTGCAATAGTATCTCCAACATCAACTGTCTCCATACCTGCAAATGCCACAATATCACCAGCTTCTGCTTGGTCTATCTCCATACGGTTAAGTCCGTGAAAACCGATTAGTTTAGAGATTTTACCCTTAACCATCGCACCATCAGCTTTTGCTAACATGATATTATCACCCTTATTTACAGTACCATTAAATATACGACTTATACCGATTTTACCTACATAATTATCATAATCTAGTGTAAAAACTTGTGCTTGAAGATCATTTTCTGCTGAACCTTCTGGTTGAGGAACTTCATTTATGATAGTTTCAAAGATACATTGAAAATCACCACCCTCTTCATCCATATCCATTTTAGCTATACCATCACGAGCAGCTGCATATACAATAGGGAAATCTTGTTGTTCATCAGTAGCACCCATATCTGCAAATAGATCAAACATCTCATCTACAACTCTATCTGGCTCTGCTGAAGGTTTATCTATCTTATTTATAACAACGATAGGTTTTTTACCAAGTGCAAGCATCTTTTTAACAACAAACTTAGTTTGAGGCATAACACCCTCATAAGCATCAACAAGAACTAAAACACCATCAACCATTTTAAGAACTCGCTCAACCTCACCACCAAAATCGGCGTGACCCGGAGTATCAATAATATTGATTTTATAATCTTTATAACGGATAGCAGTATTTTTTGAAAGGATTGTGATTCCTCTCTCACGCTCAAGAGCATTTGAATCCATAGCTCTTTCATCATGTTGTTCATGGTCACTAAATGTACCAGATTGTTCCAACAAACCATCTACAAGTGTAGTTTTACCATGATCAACATGGGCTATAACGGCAATATTTCTAATTTTTTGCATTAAGGGGTTTCCTCTTTATATGGAAATTTTTCGCGATTATACCCAAATAAATGTTATATCTTGCAAAAATCAAAAATATAGTTTTTTAAAATACCTCTATTGTGTAATTTTATTTAGTTATTTTAGAGCTATCTATCTCTATAACAGTGTGAACATTTCCACGAGGTTTAAAATCTGCTGTAAGTTTTAGATATTTTGGTTTGATTTTAGAGTATATGGTGTCATATATCTCATTTGCACTGTTTTCATGGCTTATATATCTATTCATAAATGAGTTTATATATAGTTTTAATGCTTTTAATTCAACTACATATTTATCTGGAGTGTATTCTATATATATAGTTGCAAAATCTGGATAACCACTTCTTGGACAAAGTGCCATAAACTCTGGAAGTGTTACTTTTATAAGATAATCTTTTTTATGTTCATTTGGCCAAATTTCTAAATCTTTTTTGACATCAAACTCTTTTATCTCTTTTTCGCCATATTTCATAATCTCTCCTAATTTTCATAAGCTTTTTTCATTAAAGCTAAATATTTTCCCTGTATATAGTCTATATTTAACTCTTTTACAACACTATATATCTCTTTGTTTTCAACCATTTTTATCCATGTTTTAACACCTTTTTTATGTGCCATAACATTAAAACCATCAACTATATCTTTAGATTTTTTATCTGTTATATCTTTTGTATAGTATGAATCAAATCTAATTATATCTATATCTAAATCTCTTAGATATAAAAAACTTGTATGGATAGCACCTAGTCTATCTATAGCTATCAAAACGCCTATATCTCTAAACATTTTTAAAGTTGTATTATATCTTTTTATTTGTGAGTAGTATTCTTTTTCGTTTAGTAAAAATACTATCTTATTTTTTATATTTTCATTTGAGATTATAAGCTCTTTTGCTTTTGTTATAAATGATGGATTTCTTAATGAACTAGGAGATATATTCATAGCAAAGATATTATTTGATTTATCACAACATTTTAAAATATTTTCTTCTAAAATCATCATATCAAACTCCATCATCAGACCAAGTCTATCTAAAACTTTCATATAAGCTTTTTGATGGATAATATTTTCATCTGTAGTTTTTAGTTTTATAAAGCACTCTTTCATAATAACTTTATCATCACTAAAAATATCTTGAGTCATAACTATAAAACTTCTATTTTTTATAGCTTTTATAACTAAAGATTCCAATTTATCAGGGTTTATATCTTCTTCATTTTGAGTTTGATTTTTATTTATCTCTTGAAGTTCAAAAAGTTTTTCTATTAGATAATCTATCCTATTTGAAAATGTTGTATCTATTATGGCATTACTCATCTCAATCTCTATATCATCTATAATAAGATTGTCACTTTTTATACTCATAAGTTCTAAAATAGTGTTATATTGCTCTTTTTTACCCTTTAAACCTATAACAAAATCCCCACCTTTTATATGTCCCATAGGAAAATTATATATATCTTTAGTTTGAAAATAATCTGACACCCATAAAGATGTTTTACTTAAAATTTTATCTCCGTTTTTTATCCCATATCTATCATTTATATCACCTAAATTATCTATACTTATAAGAATTAAAGTATATTCTTCATTCTTAGATAACTCTTTTTTTAGATATTTATATAAGTATTCTCTTGTAAATGTTTTTGATACACTCTCAGTTATCTTAACATCAAAACTATTGTAAATGACATAAAATATAAAATATATACTAAGAGCTATAAGTAAAGTAGTTTCTACATAAAAAGATGTATCTAAACTTTTATAATCTGTAATAAATCTACTTGAAATAAGGATAAGAAAGAGGATAAAAACAGGGATACCCATCCTAAGTGCTAACCTAAAACGGTATTCCCTCTCTTTTTTTTCTGGTAGTAGCATTTAACTCTTTTTAAACATCAAGATGTTTTACATCTTTTGCATGAGTTTCTATGTAGTTACGACGAGGTTCAACTTCATCACCCATAAAGAGTGTAAATGCATCACTTGCAACTTCTGCATCTTCTATAGTTACTTGTAAAAGTACACGATTTTCTGGTGTCATAGTTGTTTCCCAAAGTTGGTCAGGATTCATCTCACCTAAACCTTTATATCTTTGTATATAAGCACCTTTTTTAGCATAATCTATAACATTTTGTAAAACACTAACTATATCTTCTTCAAACTCTAAATCCCACTCTTGTATCTTCTTATAAACAAAAGATGCTTCATTGAAATGTGGAGCTGAAAAAAGTTCATCATTTATAAGTAACTCTTCCATACCATCTTTTGTTTGTACAAAAAGGTGAATAGAATCTTCATTTAGAGTTTTTGTAAGTATATTGTTTCCAATATCTGTTAAAATTTTCTCAACCTCTTTATACATATCTTCTATACTATAACCTATAATATCAGGATTTTCTATAAAATGTCTTATCAAATCAACTAAAGCATATCTTCTCTCTAGTGCATCTAAAGATGATTTATAATGATCAACCATTTTAAAATAACTTACCAAATCGTTATGTCCGACACCCTCAACACTTAAAGATTCTATACCATTTTCTATGAGATAATCATTCATAGCTCTATCATCTTTAAAATATATCTCTTTTTTACCTTTTTTATAACGATAAAGTGGTGGTTGAGCAAGATATAAATAACCTTTTTCAACTATATCTCTAAAATGTCTAAAGAAAAATGTCAAAAGAAGTGTTTGAATGTGGCTACCATCAACATCAGCATCGGTCATGATTATGATTTTATGATAACGAAGTTTTTCTTCATGATATTCTTCACCAATTCCACAACCCATAGCTGTTATCATATTTGTAATCTCATCAGATTTTAAAATCTTCTCTAATCTTGCTTTTTCAACATTTAAAATCTTACCTTTAAGTGGTAAAATAGCTTGAAAAACTCTATCTCTACCCATCTTTGCAGAACCCCCTGCAGAATCCCCTTCCACCAGATAAAGTTCACAGATAGATGCATCTTTACTTTGACAATCTGCGAGTTTACCAGGAAGTGTTCCAACACTCATAGAATCTTTTCTACGAGTTAATTCTCTTGCTTTTTTAGCAGCTTCACGACCCCTTGCTGCCATAAGAGCTTTTTGAACTATAGCTTTAGCTTCTATAGGATTTTCTTCAAAATATTTTGATAGTATCTCATAAGTTTGTTTTTGAACTAAAGGTCTTACATAAGTATTTCCAAGTTTACCTTTTGTTTGACCTTCAAATTGTGGTTCAGGAACACGAGCTGAAACTATGGCTATAAGACCCTCTTTTACATCATCACCACTTATCTTTACATCTTTTTCTTTTGCTGCACCATTTTTAGAATTATAGTTTGATACAACACGAGTAAGTCCTGCACGAAAACCAGCTTCATGAGTACCACCATTTGGTGTACGGATATTGTTTACAAAAGATGCAAGTTTTTCCTCATAAGCATCATTATACATAAGTGCTATATCAAACTCTATATCTTCAATTTTTGCACTAAAACTATAAACTTCAGCTATTTTTGTTCTTTTATTCATATCTGAGACATATTGAGCTATACCACCCTCAAAATGGTAAACCTCTTTTGTACCACTTCTTTCATCATTGAATTTTATAGTTATAAATGGATTTAAATATGCTAGTTCTTTAAATCTTTTAGCAAGATATTCATACTCAAATGTTACAGTTTCTGTAAATATACTAGGATCTGGTGCAAATTCTATAGTTGTACCAGTTTTACGAGTAGTTCCTGTTACTGCAAGAATTTTTTGTGGGATACCTTGTTTAAAATCTTGTTCATGTATCTCACCTTCACGATAAATAGTCATGTGTAAATCTGATGAAAGGGCATTTACAACTGAGACACCAACACCATGAAGACCACCTGAGACTTTATATGTATCTTTATCAAATTTACCACCAGCATGAAGAACTGTTAAAACAACAGTTGCAGCACTCATACCCTCTGTTGGGTGCATATCTGTAGGGATACCACGACCATTATCACTTACTTTACAAGTTCCATTTTTTGTAAGAGTTACAGTTATAGTATCACAATGACCTGCCATTGCCTCATCAATAGAGTTATCTATAACTTCATAAACAAGATGGTGAAGACCACGATGACCTGTATCACCGATATACATTCCAGGTCTTTTTCTAACAGCTTCTAGCCCTTTTAGGACTTTAATATTACTAGCACCGTAATTTTCCATTAAACACTCCAATAACCATATTTGGCATAATTGAAGCTATTTTATCTAAAAATTGATAAAAATAAGATTTATAACATAAAAAAGTTATATAACTATTGGCATAATTACTGTTTTAAAATTTTCATCACTTAATATAAATGGAAGATTTATATCATTTAATCCCATAACAAATTCCATAGAGTTTATATTATTTAAAAAATCAAGTAGATATCTTGAATTTATTGCTATTGTAAATGGTTGTGTAAAGTTTGTATTATAGTTTATTTCTGTTTTTGCTTCTATATTATCATCACTTAGAGATTCAAAAGTTATAGTATCATTTAAAAAAGTGATTTTAACATCTGAAGATATTGTAGTGATTTGTTTTATAGATTCTATCATGATAGCTTTTGGTAAAACAAGTTTATGAGTTATATCTTTAGGGATAATTCTTGAATATTCTGGAAATTTACCATTTATAAGTTTTGTAAAAAATGTATATTGTTGAGATTTTATTATGAGATTTGTATTATCATAATAAAGTTCTATATTATCAAAGAAAAGTTTTTGAATTTCTACTATAGCTTTTCTTGGAATAATTATAGATAGTTCATTTTCACTTTGATTATCAACATTTACAATAGCTAGTCTTCTTGTATCTGTAGATGCAAAGTTTATATGATCATTTTTTATATCTATTAAAGCACCATTTAATTCAAATTTAGGGTTATTTGTATCTATTGCAGGTGTTATTTTTTTTAAAGACTCTATAAGAGTATGAGATTCTATAGATATACGAGGTTTATTTTCATAAGATGGAAATGTTGGAAATTTTTCATGTGAAAATGTTGGAAGTTTAAATTTAGAGTGTGATTGAGAGATATAAAGCATATCATTTTCAACTTCTAAGTTAACTGTACCATCTTTTAAAATTTTTATAATATCAAGAAATTTTTTACCATTTGCAGTTATATTTCCATTAGATACTATATTTAATTGATTAGTTGATACTATAAAACCTATTTCATGATCTGTAGCTTTTATAGTTAAAGTTGAATCATCAACACTCATATATATATGTGAAGTTATTTGAGATGTATCTTTTTTTTCTAAAAATGGTTGAGCATAAACTAAGATATTTTCAAGTTTTGATTTTGAAATAGTTATCTTCATATTAATCCCTATAATTATATAATATTTTAGTATGTAGTAGTAGGTGGATGTGAAAATGTGAATAACATATTTAACCTCCTACTTTAAGAGCTTTTAAGATGTGATGAAACATACTAACTCTATTCACATCTATTCACTTTTATGATTATATCTTTTTTTTAAAATATTTTGTAGAGTTTTAATGTGTAGAGGTTATTTTGTTGGTTAATTCCTCTATTTTTACCTTAAAATCTTCATCATTTTGCATCAATTCATTGATTTTTTTGAGTGTGTGACTTATGGCTGTATGGTCTTTCATACCAAAATATAGTGCAAGTTGTGGCATAGTATTTTGAGTGAGTTCACGACAAAGGTAGATAGATATTCTTCTTGCATAAACAAGATTTTTACTTCTCCCTTTTGAGCGAATCTCTGTTGGTTTTATATTTAAGTCTTTTGCAACACTTTTTGTTATAGTATCCATAGTAAGATTTGCTCTGTTTTCTTGAACTTGGTCTTTTAGTACATTTTTTGTAAATGCCAAATCTATATCAACATGCATAAGTTGTGAATAAGCATGAAGTTTTGAGAGTATCCCCTCTATCTCACGAACATTACTCTCTATAACTGTTGCTATGTAGTTGATGATATCATCACTTAGTATAACTTTGTTTATTTCACATTTTTTCTTTATGATAGCTATTTTTGTTTCAAGTTCTGGTGGCTGTATATCTGCAACAAGACCCCACTCAAATCTGCTTTGTAGTCTAGCTTCAAGACCACCTATCTTTTTTGGATGTTTATCAGCTGTTAAGATGATTTGTTTTCCTGCACCTTTTAGTGCTTCAAAAGTGTGAAAAAATTCCTCTTGAATCCCCTCTTTGGAGCTTAAAAATTGTATATCATCTATGAGAAGTACATCACATTTTCTATATTTTTCCTGAAAAGATGGCATTGTTTTATTTCTTACATGACGGATAAAATCGTTTAAAAACTGTTCAACTGTTGTATATATAACACTTTTGCCTTGATTTTGAAAAACATTTCCAGCGGCTTGCATAAGGTGAGTTTTTCCAAGACCAACACCACCATATATAAATAGTGGATTGTAAACTTTTCCAGCTGATTCACTTACACTCTTTACCGCTGCATATGCAAACTGATTAGAGCCCCCAACCATAAAGTTATCAAAGGTGTGTGAAGGGTTTAAAAGTGAATGTTGTGGTTTTTTCTCAGTTTTTTGTTTTTTATTTCTTCTATCTATAGTATCTTTTAGTGCTATTCTTACACTTACTTTAGTACCATTTTTTATTTCAAAAAGGTGAGCTATCTTATCACTATATTTACTTTTTATCCAGTTAGCTACAAGTGTATTTGGTGCATAAAATATAGCTAAATCACTAGTTGATTTTTTAGCATCATATACAAGTTGTTTTATATATCTGTTATATTGTACTTCTGTTATCTCTTCTTTTAAAAGTTGTAAAACTTCTTTGCCTATATTGTTATTCACATAAAACCTCTTAAATTACATATTGATATGTGAATAGTACAATTTTTTTTAATATTTAGCAACTCTATTTTTTCCATTTATTTTTGCATAATACATAGCTAAATCACATTTTTCTGTTATAGATTTTAAAGTGTCAGTTCTTTTACACTTGGCTATACTAAAACTTGCTGTTAAGTTATTCACATCTTCAAAGGGAGTTTTATTTACTATTTGTCTTAGGGCTTCCATGTTTGAATATGTATCTATCAAATCATTTCCAGGGATAAAAATGATAAATTTATCTCTATCCCACCTTCCAAAAATATCTACTTTTCTAAGGTTGTTTGATATGAGTTTAGTAAAAGATATGAGGGTTTTATCACCGATTTTGTAATTGAAATTTTTATTTATATCTTTAAAATTATCTATATCAACAAAGACTACACATAGGTGTTCATTATTATCTATAGTATCTTTTTTTATCATATTAAAAAGTTCTTCTATCTTATGTCTGTTATAAACTTTTGTTAGAGTGTCATAATTTTTGGCTTTTGATTGTTCCAATATGATTTTTGCTCTTTTATTTAGCTTTTCTACTTGAATTTCTATCTTCTCTTCTAGTTCTTGTTTATATTTTTTATTTTGTTCTTTTAGCATAAGTGTATATACACTTTTATATAAAACTTTTTCAAATTGTTCAAGCTCTATGGGTTTGATTAGATAATCATCTATCCCTATTTTTATAGCATCTAGTAAAAAATCTGAATCATTATATGCTGAAAATATAAGTATGGGTATATCTTCATCTAAAATTTTGATTTTTTTAGCCATTTGCAGACCACTTAAACGAGGCATATTTACATCTGTTATGACTATATCTATCTTTGAGTGTTGAAATTTTTCAAAGCCATCAACACCATCAACAGCCACTATGATATCATCAAAAAACTCTTTAAGAGTTATAAGTGTTGATTTTCTTACATTTGAACTATCTTCAACATATAAAAGTCTTAGTGTTTGTAAATATTTTTCTATCTCTTCTTTATTATAAATCATTTTCACTCTCTTTTATAGCTATTTTAAATGTTGCACCATATTTTTCATTTTTTACACTTAGAGTACCATTACAATGTTCTTCTATGATTGTTTTTGACATATAAAGACCAAGTCCTGTTCCATCTTTTTGTGTTTTTGTTGAGAAATATGGGTCAAAAATATTGTCTATAATATCTTCAGGGATGCCACCTGCATTATCACTTACTTCAAGTATATATTTGCCATTTTCATGATACCCATGCACTTTAATATATGGATCTTCTATATTTCTATCTAAAAGAGCATCTTCTGCATTTTTTATAAGATTTAGTATAACTTGTTTAAGTTCATTTTCATGGGTATAAAATTTAATATCACAATCTAACTCTTTTATAAGTTGGATTTTTTTATCCATAAGAAGTGTTTCTATGATACCTGAAACACTATTAACAAGCTCTTTATAGCTTGTTTGAGTTTTTTTATTATTTGTTTTAAAAAACTCTCTAAAATCATCAATAGTTTGACTAAGATGTTTTGTATATCCAAGTATATCGTTAGATAATTCGATTGCTGTATCTTTATTTAGTTTGTCTTTTCTAGCTTTTATTAAAAGTCCAGCACTTGTTGAACTTATAGCAGCTAGTGGTTGTCTCCATTGGTGTGCTATCATACTTATCATCTCACCCATTTGTGCAAG
>Ga0256913_10001833_pt1 | contig 10873 bp, 1 predicted proteins | sample Axial_MatmetaG_FD_185970 | JGI IMG/M metagenome (GOLD analysis project Ga0256913, IMG submission 185970) | Deep-sea worm associated microbial mat communities from Axial Seamount, Juan de Fuca Ridge, Pacific Ocean - Axial_Mat | ecosystem: Environmental > Aquatic > Marine > Oceanic > Microbial...
TACCCCTTTATTTTAAATAATTCTGATGTGAGAAAATAAATTGGTTATGGTAAGTCGTATTTAAAATATATTAATATTTCGTCTACTGCATATGCTTCCTATGTCATGGCGACAATCACAGAAGATGGACTGCCAATATCTTAATTGTTACAAATTCAAAGGGAGATAAATCTACCCCTCCACCTTGGTCTTTTAAAATAAGTCCTGATGGTGCCATACGTTGTTGCAGACATTTTGTACTCTAAAACTGCCCCCCTTTCTAATTTGATCGATTTGGGTCATATACTTAGATCAACCATGGCTTATGCTTCACAGTGTTCTCATGCTACATATGCAGGATCGACATCAAGTTGGGTATCATTTGAAGTCTTTGAATAATATCTGACGTGTAGATCTCCTATTTGATGCCAATATATTTGGTGTAAATGTTGCTGTTTTACGGCCACTTTTGTGCAAAACTTAGACTAAATAGGTCGAGCGACCTCCAAATGTAATGAGGCGAAATTAAATCTGAAACACCCTTCTGACATAGTCCAGTCGGGGTTTGATCCCAGGTGCTATAGATCTGTGGCAAACCGCGCTAACAGTTAGGCCCTGGAGGGGCCCCCAAGATATTTGGTGTAGTCCAGGATGTGAAACATCATTTGAACCACTGTAATATGAACGTTGATTCTGTAAACATTTTCAATGGTCAGAATCTTTCTGCGATTCTTTTTCTATAATAAGTTCTAATCTGTAGAAACTATATAACACGAAGACAAACAGGCAAAGATTCGTACTAAGTGTTTTTGGTTTTTTTCTCATGCAAACCCTTTACACACGCCAGAAATGTCGAATTTATTCTTATTCTTTCATTCGTGGACCATTACCTGATTGAAATGTGCCATTTGATCTTTTTTCTATACCCTCTTTTTGTATACGATATCTCCAGGGGGATAATATGCTAAAAAATAAACGTATTTATAGTTACTTCAGTATTTTAAACATGCCATGGAGAGTCCAAGGTGGGACTAGCATTGGGGTTAAACAAAGCACTCACTCAGTTACTGTTCATCAAACAGTAGTGATGTGTCTTTTCGCCAACATGAACGCTTAAATCTAATTAAACGACTTTCAAGTGCATCTTGTTCAAACCATATAATAAATTAGTCAGATAGTGAAATGTTTTGGTGTCCACAACATTTGGCCAAAGTTTCAAAATTAACATGTGTAAGTTGTTTTGGGGTGATAAAATACTTTCGTGAAATAACTATTTTTCTATAAATCCGGGTAGCCCCTGTCTAAATATGCATCCAAACGCATTTCAAAATAAAATGGACTATTGGAAGATAGTGGCGCCTCATCCTTATGAAATGACAGTCTAATCTTTAACTTGAACAGTCTAACCGGAAGTGTTATTCAGCAGGTTCTCGTTTACTGTTGACGCCGTGTGGATGTTATCAAAATGAATACGTTTCTGTCTCGGGCTAATACTATATTTGCCTTTACACTCAGTGTGATGGCAGCTTTGACATTTGGGTGTTTCTTGACGACGGCTTTTGATGACCATCTTACTGGAGTCACCATAAAAACAGCGAAAGCTATGGTGTAGGTGTTAATTACCGGCTTGGGCCAGCAAACATCTGGATTGTTTTTAGATCTAGATTTCTAAATGCTAGGGTAGAGTCTACTATCTAGATCTAATTGAAAATAATAAAGTATATATTACCCGGGTTGGTTATGCGTGTATAATGCACTATTATAATTATGCGTCTATGTCAGAAATAATATGTATTTATATTACGAAGTGGTTGCATAGCCGAACAGCGTAAATCTGTTCCAGTGTTCGCTAAAGCAGTAAAGTTCCGAACACTCAATCATCATGATTGAGTGTTCGGAACATTGATTATCATGCCAATGCGCATGCCCTAGCTCCCGATACCGCACAAATGGTCACCTTGTGACTTGTCTTCTCTAGTTAAAGGGAATTGATACCCCAAGCTGTTGCTGTAGGGCACGGCATCTTATATACTTATAGCCTATAAGTATATAATATAGGCAAATAATAGGGGGTTTATTAATTTCTTGTAGGATTTGCAGCAGAATGCTCGGATCTTTATATCTGTGACTGAGCATCTAAAACAAGCCAAAATAGTGCTCAGTGCTTGGCTCTTTACCACCAGCATATACGGTTCCGACCAGTGACCTGAAAGAAAACTTTTCAGGTCAATGGTATTGATGCTCGGTTTCCTGCTCCACATCAGTACCAGACTCTATAGAGCGCTCAGACCTTTAGCAGCAGTGAACAAGTTTCCAATGCTCGAATATGCAACAACGTCCTTTATATTATTATTAATACTGAAGCTGGTTAGTGGTTTTCTACAGTTTAGTTGTTAGTTTTGTATAGCCACAGAAAATTAATCACTCCTACCCTAACTCCTGTGTGGAAATATTTTTGACATAATCCTGTATTCCACTGTTTTTATGTTGCTGATCACAATTTTAATCATAAAACTGTCCCAATATGAAGGCTTTCATTGCATACCTCTTAGATAATTCTCAGTTGTTTTCATTGGTTTTCTAGGCAAGCACTGTCGATCGCCATTTGGGCCATAGGAGAAACTGATTTCTAAATGGCCAAAAAATGGACCCTTCGCCAAATTGCTAAAACACAAAAGCCACAACAACTTATTGTCTTTAATTAAGTTTAGAGCATTTTCATTAAAACCAAATTCATAAATACAAACATGGCCAATACTGGACATAACTTTTCAACATTACAAATTGGAAAGGCAGAGAGTTCGATATTAAAGATTAAGCCTAGCTTCCATATACATGTGATGCAGTAAACAATTTGTATGCTTCCATATAAACGAATATCCATGCATTTTCAGGATTCAACCATCCCTTTGCACGAATTGCTACATGGAGTGATCCATTTTGTCACAAATTGCATACACAGTCATATATGTGGAATCATGCTCATACATGTGTTCCATTTCTTGGCATACAATCTGTCCTAAGGGTATGTATGAGGTAAATGGAAATATTCCATTTAGCAATTCATGCACCAACTTAGTACAAAATTGGATGGGGAATCCAGAATATGATGTCAGGGACTAGTGTTTCCCAAACAATTTGGCAAGATTTCACAATAAAAGACAACAATCTTCCTCCACACAGGGTGGATAGGTTTTTTGCACAGATATTATTGACACCATTAATTAATGGATATTAATGTCATGTAAAATAACTCCAGTTGCTCCAGAAAATTGTAAAATGATAACAAAATAACATCTACTACAGCATGACTGTAATACATACAATATGTAATATAGCAATTGAGTTAACAGATTAATCCACATTATGATAACCCAATATCCAGTCTAGTTGATCCCTTCACTAACTACTTAACTATATCTGGCATGTAGGTAATTACTACTTGTATATATATATATACAGTAGATAATCTACTACTCCCAGAATAACACTCTATCCAATGTTGACACATGTATTGTAATGGTTTTAAGATGTGACTTCATTACCCAGGTGACGTATCATATTGCCTCCGTATGGAAAGCCAGTCTGAATTTAATTTGAAGCAGTGTTACACTTTCTCATGATCATAGTGTTATATCACATTGATACATACCTGCATGTTGGATTAAATTATAGAAAAGATTGAACTAATACTGTGATTATTATTTGATATTCAGCCTTTACTAATGTAAAAAGGGGAAGGCCACAGAATTCCATATGGGAATTTTTTTTATATGTTGCCATTGGGAATAAGAAATATACAAAAAGTGTGATCATCAGCAAGCTAATAATGCTGCCCGAATGCAAGTCCACTACACAAAATATTCAATGGATTTAGTTTCATTAGCATCACTTGAACGAATATTCACACTAAAGTGCACAATCTTCTAGCCAACAGTAAAGCTTTTAAGCTGGTATTCTACTATAGAATTCTCAGAGGCAGTGTTGAATTAGACTATTAACTATTCAGAAAGGCAATATTTACTTTGTTTGCAGAAGAACAATAAATGTCATTATTTTGCTATATTCCTAGTATTCATGTACAAATTCATGTGTCAAATATTGAGTAGTGTGTTAGTAAAAATTCATGTATGTGAAAGACACTGTCACATAACTGTGTTGAACAACATCCATTAAGACTATTAGAATTGGCTTATAGTTATAATGAATGAGGTTTGTTACAGTATTTTATAGTTTGTGATGGTTAGTAACAGTTTTTTACAAGTAATGTTAAAAAAAAAATTACAGTAAAAACCCAACCCTGCCTCCACGTAATACAATACCTATGCAAACTGTTCTCTGGTAAACCTAAAGAATTGTTGGAATTTCCCCCCATTGAATTGTAGCTCTTTGCCCAGATTATGTACCTACAGTATCTTCTACGCTTCCACAGTTTTTAGCTGTGATCTCATCATAAATGTGGTGTTGTGGAGGAGTTTAATTTTATGCTGTGTGGTTAATATTATATATGCTTCATCCATCCCCACTGTACTTGAAGGGTGTTTATTCACCTAACTCACATCATATACTACTCTGATGTTGTTAATGATGGAACATATCAGAATGGTTATCGCAAGATTTGGAATATCCTTTTATGATGTCTGAGGAGGATACTCCATTAATAAAAACAGGAACATGCTACATATCAGTTGTACAAAGCTGCAATTTGGATGGATTAGCCATGTTCTTGGCATCAAAAGTGCTTAAACACTGTCTGAGTTCTTAAGTAGATAGATAGTAGAGAAGTAATATTTGGAATGCACCACTGCCGCAATGCACTAAAGCTAGTTACAGTCCTCCATCTGTATATTTTTATTGTTCTATCAGTCTGGTCACTCCAAACTTTTAGATTACAGGTTAAAAGCTGGCACTCATGTTTGTCAGATTGTTTCCCTATGGTGTCATCCCCATGGCCATATATCCCAGGTATGGCCAAGACCTAGACTGAACAACTCAACCAACCATTCACTCAACTCAAGCAATTACATTTTGATTTGCATCAATTATATTATGTGGTTAATATTATGTTATTGCCTTATATTATGTTATTACCTTATGTTGATGCTGTATACATGAATAACAGACAAAAACATTATTAAATGAAAACTATTCTTTAAAAGTTCCTTTAAGCTTTATTCATACAGTTGAATTTGAGATGGGACAAGTAAAATTTGACTATACATGTTCTGTGATTTATTTATTTAAATTAAATAAATTTATGAAAAGATAACCTTCCATTCTGACTTATTAAACTAATTATGCCACTTTGGTTCTTTTATGATTTGGTTCTTCACTCTAATTGGCATGGAAATAGCATTAATTTTGATTACTATCAATACATAATTAGAATCCAAATGCCTTATTCTGACCTCTGTTAAAAAAAGTAGAGGTTGTAATTGTTGAATATATTTATGTGAGAATCATCTCTTTAATAAGAATATGTTTATATTTTACAGAAAACATGTTCCTGATTACAGTACATCAAGGGAAAAGAATGATCTGGGATTTATAACATTTGATCTTCAGGCTGGTATCCTTTAGATGCAGAATTCATGTTGGATAAGGATGTTGATGTTTTACATTCAATCACTGTATAATAATAAATCAGTTCTTGGTTAATTTGCATGATTAATTTTTTATATACAAAAAGGAAGATTTTGTCAACAGTCTGTTTGCTAGTTATGTGTTATTTTCCTGTGTACAGTTTTCACAAATTTTGCATGTGTATTTCTTTGTTGGAAGAATAAAGGTATTGCAGATTTCTTTTAACCAAAATTTTATATTTAAAAACAATTAGGTATGTCTTCCATAGAACTCTTTAATATTACTTGTTTCTAGAAAAAAAGTTATGTCTACCTGCATCCTTTATAGGTAGATAACCAATATTTCTCTTCTTTAGTTTTGATCTGGTTTTCTGACCTATTTTGACCTTATTCTTTCTTAATGTGTTTATCAGTGGTAATTTTATCCCCATTGTCTTAAAAATTGCCCAAATTCTGAAAAATCATGTCCCAGGTAGGTATTTACTTTTACTCTCTATGTTAAGTATTCTATAATGAAAACTTATTGGGCAGTAGGTAACTGGTATACCAAGTGTTATAAACTATAATGCTGCTAGAAGAGTCCTATTGAATAAAGTTTGAAAGCATAGATTTATTTAGTTGATTTTAATCTTTATAGAGTAGTTGCTCTTGCTGGGAAGTGTATTTTGACATTAAGATGTGTAATGCAAATAGAATATAGTAATAAAAATAGGTCTGTAGCAAAGTAAGTTCTGCATTCCTCATACATTAATCCTTTTATAGCAAAAAACCTTTATTGGGGATTTCTCTTATCCATCCATATTTGGATATTATTATAATCATTTATGACTTAATGAAATTTATATAATTCTATGAACTAAAATAAATCACTCCTGGTATTTAGTATCTTAACGTGTATTCAGATTTGAATAGTCTTTTCAACTGGAATGTTAAACAACTCTTCCTCTATATGACTGCTGAGTATGAAACAAAGAGTAATGTAAGTAGCTGTTCATTTATTAAAAGTTTTATATGTGCTTATTTTCAGTTAATATGCTTGCTAATAGCATTTGTATCATGTTCCTAGTTAATATTTTTATATCACATTTTGAGTTTACACAGATATACCAACAATTTAGTTCACAATAGAACATGAAAATTACAAGTTCTTATGCTGGATATGCTGGCTGTTAAAATTATTTTTGCATAGCATATTATGTACCATCTGGCTCTGCTATAACACAGCAACTGGGGGACAATTTGATGTGGAGTGCATTATATGTGGGCTGTGGGAAGCAACAGCATGTTTGCATTAGTATTAGGGAGGAGGATGACATTATGTGACTTTGCCAGTGCATATCCTCATGTATTTTCTGCATATGAGAAGAACTACAAATAATTTAGGATGCTAATCATTACTTTGTTGTATATTCATACACTGGAAATCTGATCAGAGGTAACAAATATATTAGTCATTAAATGTATATTTATTCTTGCGGTAGATTTTGCCATCCACTAATAGTAAACTCTGGCATACTATTATTGCAGGACACTGACTTGTGATTACCTCAAATTCTTCTGAAAGTAAGATTTGTCCAGAATCACATTCAATGCTTAGTTTAATAATGGAAACCTAATTGTTTTGATATGGAAATATTTTCTCAACATATTATTAATAAAACAAATAATAATTGTAAATTGAGATACTAGTAATTAAAATATTATTTTATTGGTAGAGCCATATTTGATGGACAGTAAGATAAAACTATAAAAATGTGTTTGTTCTAATTTGCAATTAAATTTCAATCAAATGTTTATTTCTCCAGCTTAGTTCAACTACTTGGTGCATGGGGTAATTATGACCATTGGGAATGTGTTGGGTTATGACAACTACAAAGTGTTAAAACATTGTATGAATGGTTTTGAATGGTAGTCTTTATATACTGAAACGTATAATGGGAAGTAAATTTTCTTCAATTCAAATAATCAGGAGATAAGCAACCCTGTGTTATTTCTGCTTCCATGTTATAATGGTCTGCACTGTAGTTGGGCCAGACTGTATAGAGCATGTCATATGTTAAATATTAAAGTAAGCATGTTGTTAGAACTCTGCATCAGAAAGAAAATATCTTATTGCTAAATGAATAGAAAATCAGGTGTTATGATATCAAAGATATAGATTAACTGGATAATGTTACATGTGTACCATGAATATCTGTAAATTGGTATCCTTTTGATTACAGTTGCATGAAAGAAATTTTAGTTTAAGCTCTCATCACATTTTATTTAACTTTTTAGATTAATAAGACTAATAAGCTTAATGTTCACTATTTCAGAAAGTTAATCAGGTTGTGTTATGGGATAAGATAATACGTCGTGGTGATAATGCTGTGATCGATTATAGAGGCATCAACACCAAATACTACTTTTGGGATGATGGAAATGGTTTAAGGTAATGTTTTACACTGTCTTCAGAGTAGTTATTTTAAAACTTGAATCTTAACTATTGGAATTGACTTAAGACAAATTAGAATAAATAAATTGTAGTGAAATTCCTTATGAAGATTCTTTTGTACTCTTGTAAAACAAAACATCTAGTGAGCTGTCAGATTTATGTAAATTGACTGATGACAGCATCAGTTAGTAGTAGTTGAGCAAGGGGCAGGTAAGGTCATGAGGATGGCTAAGCCAGAGTATCTGTGACCTCACTGATTGAGGTGGCTACATAATCCTTGTGGCATCAGAGGTCAGAATATGTGACTTTTTTCCTTCCTGCTATACAATCTGGCAATTGAAGAAGTTGTAATGGCTATCTTACAGTAATTAGGATTATTTCCTTGTATCCATGATACCAAGTAGAGTTTTTGATTATTATTTGGGTTTATTATTATAAACATTATACATTTAAATCATATTATCTGAGGGTGAGCTGTTCCATTAAGTTTGTTTTTATAATTTTGAACTGTAATTTGTTTTTCTTGAAAGTGTAATTATAAAGTAACTGTGAAGTACACATAATGTTACCTATTTGTTATGTAAATATTAGTTAGTTCCTCTTTCCCTCAGATGGACACCTGTATATAATTTGAATGATAAAAAAAAAATTAGTGCTTGTAACAAAATCTAAATAGTTACAGTAGTATTTCACTGATATTTAAAATAGCTAAATTAATTATTTCGTATGGAGCTATAATTTAATGCCAAATGTATGGTGTGCTAAACTCCATGACTTGGATTAATTATACAAATATCCAGTGAATTGAACTTAGATCTGCAAACTCATTGCTGTCCTTTAATTGACTGATATTGGTTTTGCTGTACTTTCTCGGTGGTAACATGAACCAAACTCCGAAATTGTCAATAAGTTTCAGGCGAAAAGAACAATGCCACTTACAAACTAATTAAAGTAAACCATTTTGAGAAACGGTTAGTTTTTGGTTGTTTTCATGCACAACTTGGTGATTGTGATCTAACTGGTGATTTGAAAATTTGTTTGATCAAGACTGTTGATAGTTACATCATATGGTGGGATTGGAAGACACATCATTTGTGCTGTGCAATAGGTTTTATGGTCAAGTCATGATTTGTTCTTACATTGTGGGTGGATATTGGATACATGACATTTAGAGATTAATTCAGTAATGAAGTCTTTCAATGGGAGTTCCAGTTATTTTGTAAGGCAATGAAAATAATTCACAAAAATGGTATGAATACTCTAAATCAGTAAATGATGGTGACGTATTAAGTTGGCAAATTTCATAAGCTGGACAAGATGGTGGCATTTTAATTTGGCGAATTCTTGGTTCGACGAGATTTATGATTATGTGTTTTACTAAAAAACGGTAAATGTTAGTGTCATTTTAAATTGGCGATTGTTTTGCAGTTCGCCAAATTAATACAATTGTCAGCATTTGCCAATCTACAGTAATTGGAAATTGTTCTAAATCATTTGAAGAAATTCATAACTTGTAGTACTGTTGACCATAGATCTATAGCACCTGGATTCAAACCTTGTTTGAGTGATGTCAGAAGGGTGTTTCATTTTTCACTTTGCCTCATTACCATATAAGTTTGCTCAGCCTTCATTTAAAGAAATTCATACATGGAATAAAACTTGGTGTTAGACCCCGATTGGTGTTGCCACCATATTATTTGTGATGTGTTTAACTATTCAGTGGATGAAAACATGTGGAAATTTATTTCATTCTTAATATGTTAACTCCAAAATATTTGTGATTTTTATAATTATATGCAAGCTAATCCATTGTTCTTGTTTTAATTTTTTTCCAGGAGTAATTCAAACATAACATTGACATTAGCCTGGAACGTTATTCCTAATGCAGGCACATTACCAAAAGTATGTGGTATAGGTAGTCATCAATTTGAATTTCCTAGTGATTATGCTAATCACAAGTTGTAAGTGTGATGTATATTTGTAGCTTACTGTTTAAATGTGATTGGGAAGGGATGTTGTGCATCATTTCATACAAATCACATGCACCAGGATTAATGTTTTAAGTGATGATCTTTGTTGTTTGATGAATGAGTGTAGTTTACTTGATCGTTTCTGAATTTATTTTACAAGACATGGTTTTGTCATACAATATATTTCATAAATAAATCACCACCTTAACTGAACTGTGTGTGTTTAGTAAGTGAATGAATATATTATTATTCATGAAATGTTAATCAAATATTACTGTAGTAAAACTGTTGTTATCTTTTAGTATGTCATTTGATTGTAGGCATATTTCTGTAGAAGTTATGAACCATTTTATTTGCCAAGTTAGGTAAATTTAATGTCGGTCAGTTAATGTGAACTTATTTGTTTATTAAGGGACTGATTGCTCATAAAAATTGGAATATCCATATCTGTATTTCCTTTACGTAAACTGTAACCAAAGACAATTTTAACATTTATGCTGTATTCATTTTGTTTGTATATTGTTCTATTATGGTGTAGTAATTGTGTTGATTTGTTTTATTAAAGCAACACCAATTTAATCCGAAAGAAATGGTAACACCGTTTCTTGTAGATTGTGTTATAATATTTGTACTGTGAGTGAATACTGGTATCAAATACATTTATGTAGAAAGATTGCGTATCATGTACAGCTAAAATCTCAAACAAATATTTTAGTTTTGGAGTGTAACATTATATCAAGTACTGCAGTGTTACCATATTTAAAACAAATATAAAAGTATGTCATGTGTTTTCCTCTCTATGAACGATCTTCAGTTGCATGTGTGTTAGCATGAGAGTGGTAAAATTAATAAAGAAAATCTATCAATTATTATAGTCATTTTATGACTTCTGGTCTTGTAAGGACAGT
>Ga0256913_10001834_pt1 | contig 10871 bp, 15 predicted proteins | sample Axial_MatmetaG_FD_185970 | JGI IMG/M metagenome (GOLD analysis project Ga0256913, IMG submission 185970) | Deep-sea worm associated microbial mat communities from Axial Seamount, Juan de Fuca Ridge, Pacific Ocean - Axial_Mat | ecosystem: Environmental > Aquatic > Marine > Oceanic > Microbial...
AGGGCTGTCCTAGATAACAGAAAATAATCGAGGATAGCCGCATGAGAAAAAGCTGTCTGAGTAGAGCCAAACAAGACCGGATCATAGAACACTTTGTCTCGGGTTCAACAACTCGAACAACAGCAGTTGCTGAACGACTGTGGAGTGTCAAGTTGTGAGCCTTCCTATTCCACAGGCTTTGCTAGAAGAAAATGCAATCAGGCTCAGCAACTGGGATTGAACCTGGAGCACCATCTAGGTAAAAACTTGGACTTGCTGCTATTTTTTTACACCTGTTTGTCCATCATTTTGTAACATAGCTTCCCTTCTCCTCCATATACGATATAGAAGGAAAAACATCTATTAAGATTTAAGGAGAGAGAGTATGCCAAATAACACACTTCCTGAGACTGGCTATTTACGCCTTAATCAAATAATAGGGTCGCCTAAATCTGACCCGCCTATTCCACCCCTAATTCCTATCTCAAAAAGTTCATGGTGGGAGGGCTGCAAGACAGGTCGATTCCCTACGCCGATCAAATTAGGGCCACGAACAACGTGCTGGCGGGTTGAAGATATTAGAGCGTTGATTAATGGAACATTTCAGGCAAATTGAACTCTGTGGTGTCGATGTTAAAGTTTCTTGCCTGTCCATATTACACGACCAACAATTTTAAGCCCTGCGGCTTGATCGGGGGACAGAGACTCTGATTCGTAAAGATTATTATCATTTTTGATGATTATTGAAGCATCGAGCTTTTTTTGCACCCTTTTAACCAATAAAGCATCATCGAACTCAATAACGTAGATTGCTCCATCTTCAAGTCTAGAGGCTCTTAGATCAATAAGTGTAAGGTCACCATCGTTCAGGGTTGGCGACATGTTGTCGCCCTGAACGATGAGTAGTGTGAGGTCATGATATGGAACATTTAGATCATTTTCTAACCACTCAGCCTTAAATGAAATAACATCTGAAATCTGTTTCCCCTCATTCAGAAACTTCGATTTAGCCTTTATCTTTGTTCCTTGTTGCGGGAATGTGACAAAACTTTGAGGACATTGATCAGAACGCCTTTTTGGAAGGTCGCCGGTTAACAGCCATGCAGGATTTATCTCTTGAAACAACTCTAGAATTTTAAGTAGTACATTCGAATCGGGGAACCGATCACCTTTTTCATAGTTAGATATTGTATTTTTGTGAATCCCGAGCCTATTTGCTAGTTCGCTTTGTTGCATGTCTCCACGCAATTCTCTTATTCGTTCGCCAAGATTACCCAATACTGCCTCCAAAAAAGCATACAAACATACAAAATTGTATTGACACACACGATTGTATGTTTTAGAACAATAACGTGTGATTTGAGTTGGTGGAGTGTAATTATTTGTAGTGCTAGGTGGATATTTAAGAGAACCCTGTCTATATCGGACACTAAACTCCACAAAAGTAAAACATAATTCTAAAACTATCACAATTTATTGTGAATCAAAAGAATCTTGTAGCTTTTCTGACAACTCAAGAACGTTGATAACTACGGTTTTGAGTGAGAGAAAGAATAAAACATGGATATTTTTGTGAATAAACTAGGATCTGTTATCCCCCCACCAACTCATGCCTTGGATAATGACATCCAGACTATTCTCAATCGCCTGAAAAAAGAGATGGAGTCTGGACCTAAATATCTTCCCGATTGGGCAGATCCAGGAACCAACAATGGAGCAACACCAAACGAAATCGTTCGGTCAGCTCTCTTTACAACGCGGAACAGGAACCAACCAAGAATGTACTTTAAGGATGAGCCTGTAATCATCACCGGTGGTGGATTCATTTCTTATCGAGGTGAAGAATTACGTCAAGATGACGAGCTTGTTTGGTTGCGCCTTTTGCAGATGTCTAAAGGTAGGCAACTTGGGGCGCCAGTTAGATTCACTCCATATTCATTTCTAAAATCTATTGGTTGGAGAACCAACAATTGGGGATACGGTCATCTCCGAACGTGTCTTTCACGCATGAAGGCGACAGCAGTTCATCTTTCGTCTGACCGATTTGGAACGGTTGTCGTCGGGCTGATTGATTTCTTTCAATACTGGGATGACGATCAGAACATCCCTCTTGCAGCATGGGAGGTCCAACTGTCTCCAGTGCTTAGTAAGTTGTTTTCGGATCAAGAGTTTACTTTGATAGATCTCCGACAACGAAAGTCACTTCCGGAGGGTATTGCAACCAAGCTGCATAGCTATTGGTCCAGTCATAAACGGCCTTATCCAGTCAAAGTTGAAACACTTCAAAAACTTTGTGGAAGCACAAACGAATTGAGGTTTTTCAAGCGAAAACTCATAAAAGCCCTAGATGCTCTGGTTCAAGTCGAATTTCTTGATGCCTGGTTGATTCGCAAAGGACTGGTGTACGTAAACAGGAAAGTGCGAGCGTGAGGGATGAATTAATTGACGCTGAATGGGGCACATTTCTGGGTAATGGAAATCGACTAATAACGATTTGTCTATATAGAACAGACAATTACGGTTGGTGCTTCATTGGAAATAGCTACTTTTCACGCCTGAATGTCTGACGTAAGGCAAGTATATCGCTGAATGGGACACATTCTAACGCTAAATGGGGCACGAAGTAACGCTACTTGGGGCACAGCCTATTGCTGAATGGGGCACAAAATTATCGCTGGTTGGGGCACATTGTATGGCTGTGGATAACTTTTCCCTAATATTTATCTATTAATTTCAAGTGGTTGTTAAAGGATAGTCTGGAAATAACTGCAAATATTTTAACCATTATTTTAACCAAATACAGACTTGAGGGTACAAATGACAGCTGAGGATGCAATTGATTGGGTAGATAAGAATGCCATATCAATAAAAGGGCATACAAAAAAATATCTTCCTTTTGTTCCTTATGACCAGGAAGATTTTCTGCAGGATGCCCGAGAGGCTGCATTGCTAGCAGCTTCAATAGCTACAAAACGGAAATGTTCATTTCTGTCATGCTTCTGGATCACTCTAAAAAACAAAATCTCTGAAGTTACACCAAATCCAGAGTCATGCTGTCGAACAGGGTCTACATCGCCACCCTCAACGATGTATTCGGGTACAGATCACTTCGTCTCTGAAGATAGACAACCGAGCTTTTTAGATACTATCGATATGGACCGCCTTTTTTTGAAAATAGAGAATTACCTCTCTCCTATCGAAAAGAAAATCATGAGAATGGCCCTTGGCATAGATACCGGAAGGAAGGGGATCAGAGAGATATCAAGAGAGATAGGTTGTTCGGCTGCAAATGTCAGGCAGGCTTTGAATCGTTCATGCAGGCGTATCACAAAGATGGTTGAAAGAGGAGAACTGAATATCCAGTACGAAGATCTTGAATATCAGCAAATAACGCATGTTGGAAATCCAATGGAGGTAACAATGACTTTAGGTAAGAGAATCCGTATTGTCCGAGGCGAAAGAACAATTCATTCCTTTATTAAGAAGTATGGCATTTGTTCTAACACCCTCATCAACTATGAGGCAGATCGAAGGAAGCCAGACTCAGATTTCCTGTCGAAGTTATGTGAGAAAGAGGGCATTGAACCTAATTGGCTTCTTGGTTTCCAGGATGAGGCTGCAAGGGATTCTGTATATAAACGGACCCTTCTCGAAATGGTAGCCGATGAAGCTACAAGGCAAGCTACTTTCCACATCGGACCAAAAATGGGAAAACTGCTTACACTCGCTTATGAACGCGCCCTGGTTTCAAAAGCTGATAAACGACAGATAGAGGAGATTGTAAGTGAGCTTCTTGAACTGCTGGACTCTTATAGCCGCAAAGGGAAGGGGAGTGCCAACGACCTGACAGAGCAACCTAGAATAGCCTGCTGAGAAGGAGGGGCTCCCCGATGAACCTTAAAGAAGCTGCTGACTTAGTTGATATTCCACGTTCTATTGTTGAACGATTACATCGAGATGGAATGATTGATAATCCTGTTTCTGACTACGATTTAAAGGGTCTGGTAATTATAGCTTTTGTGCGTGGTCGAATTTGGTATTTAAGAAGACTTTTGGCGCCATTAACGAAACGCTATAAACAGAAAATCATTGAAGAGGGGGATTTGTCACGTGCTGAGAGATACGCTTTAACATGCTATCTCAATGCTGAACCTGGAGAGCGTATCTCAGCAGAGGATGTTATTCAGAGAGTTCAATATCATTTAAATGTACGTTTGACAAAAAAACAGATTATTAGAATCAGATCGACCGCATACGATATTCGAAGAAGTCGCCGTTCAGATCCTACGAAGAAGACCTGACGTGAATTTATAGAGAACATTACCTTCCCCCCTGCAGCATATATACGGAGAGACATTGTAAACGACAAAGGCAACGTAGCCTGTATTGGCTACATCACAGCCACTTTGTCTATACGGTGGTTGCCTACCATGTAGACAAGTAAAGTAATGTTGCCAACTTTGGCAACGAAAGGAGCTACATTATGGTGTTTGTCTGTGACCTTGGGTTTTCCTCGTTGAAGTGGGTTTATGGTGAAAAAAAAGGGCGCATCATATCAGCGTATCGGAGGAGCCATGAAGGGCTGGTGGTAGGGGAGGATGCGCTATTGACTTCCGGTTCGAGTTATCTGAAGACCCTTGAAGACCTAGTCCATCACTATCCGGCGTTTGTAGAAGAAGCAGCTGCAGTTGCCAACGTTTTGTCAGAAACCCTGCTGATTGTCGGATTACCCTACGGAGCATGGGTTGCTGAAAAAGATAAGGATGCTGGTGTAGTGCAGACACTGACCAAGATTCTCAATGCGTCCGGTTGGCCTAATGTACGAGTTCTTCCGCAGGGTCTCGGTGGCGTCCGGCTTTTCCTGAGTCAGAGTCGGGAGCAGGCTGGAAATATCCTTGCTGTCGACATTGGTTTCAACACGGTCATTTTCACTCTGGTTGATGGTGCATCTCATTCGATTATATATGGGGATACTTTTTATAAACGCGGTGTTCACCAGATGGCGACCCAATTACTGTTGCCAACTATTCGTGATCTAGCTCCATCACGGACGTTCTCTCCAGTTGAAATCAGTTATTTGATTGAACAGGGATATGTTCAGTACGGGTTTGAACGCCACGACATCTCAGCTGAGATTGAGAAAGCAGCTAAGACCTATATTGATGATGTATTGCGTGACATTAGTGGTGAGCTCCAGGCTCATCTTGGTCTTAAGTCTTCCTTTGAAACTGTATTGATTTTTGGAGGAGGGGCAATATTAATCCGGGACATTGTTCAGGCAAGGAAAGTCACTATTGAGGTCCTAACCGAACCAGAGTTTGCGAATGCACTTGGTTTTGCTCTGACTGAGGATTAGGAGGCTGTTAACGTGACCCAGCGATTGATCCGATTGACTCTCTACGATGCAAAAATCTCATCCGTACTGGACAGGCTCAGTAAATCACGCAAGCAGTCGATGTTTGTTATCGAAGCGTTGCGTCATTTTTTGGGGACTGAGAATGGGCAGCAGTTATTGCAGTCTTTTACAGCCCCGTCCAACTCGCCACCTAAGGTGAAAGTCTCTCCGTCTCATGAAATAAAGTCGCAGCCTCAACAGAACACACACACCTCTAACCTTGACGATATTTTTATGTAAAAGAATATTCTCAGGTCAGGCCGTTCCCCCCTCCCTCATATATATCGAGAAGTAATTTTCAAATTATGGGGGAGGAGGGTTCATGCACAAACTCATTTTTCTATATTTCATTTTGTCTGGTTTGATCCCAGTGACAACGTTTGCGGCATCAGTGTGTCGAGAGGCCCACCAAGCAAATTTTGGATCATCTGTTATCGCTGAAACCAAGCCTGGATTTCTGATCCTAGATAGGTGCACAAACAATCATTTCTCTCCTCAAATCTCACATCACCTAACAATTCGAGTTGGGAAAGAAAAAGGGAATCGCCTTTTGTCAGCTTCATCTGGATTGGTTGCTCCCCGGCATTGGGAAGTCCTATTCGACCTGGATCGCGCTGATCTTGATTCTGCTGATCTTACCGTTTTGGACAGTATTCCCTCTGGAACAAATGTCCGGGTTGATGGCTACACCTGCCAGTTGGGTTCAGAGGATTACAACCGAAAATTGTCTGTTCACCGGGCTGCAGCCGTTACAAATGTTCTGAAGAAGCATGGAGTCCATGTCATTAGCCAGACAGGGCTGGGAGAATGTTGCCCTGTCTCAGAAACACACCTGCCCCTTAATCGCAGAGTCATTATCGTGGAGGAAAATAAATGAAGGTCCGTATTTACCTATGTGTATTGGTTTCTCTAGCTGTGCTTTCTACTACTGTTTTAGCTGCCGGGATAGACCGAAATAAAGCAATGGAAGAGTTTGCCAAGACACTTCCAAAAACGGGAATCGATACCTTTCAGCCAACACCAATTCCTGGACTGTGGCAAGTTGGAGCGGGAACACAAATTTTCTATTTTTCCCCGGAAGGCTATCTCGTTTTTGGTGAAATCTGGACTCCTGAGGGGAAAAACATCACCGCTGAAGCACGTAATAAAATCGTTGAAAAAAACTTCTCTAAGCTTCCGTTAGACAAAGCGCTCACAATAGGTGATGGACCAATCCAAGTCATTGAGTTTACAGATCCGGATTGTCCATTCTGCCGAAAATTGGATCAAATGCTTGATCAACGGACAGATATTACCCGCCGTATTTTCTTCTTCCCGCTGGAATCGATTCATAAATCTGCACGGACTCATGCACGCTACATCTTGTGCAGCAATGACAAAGAAGCGGCTTTGCGGGAGGTTTCACAGGGTGAGCTGGATAGGCAGCATATACCCATTGGAGATTGTCAGGCTGACAGCTTGATTGATGAACATCTGCGCGCCGGAGGTTCTGTCGGGGTTCGGGGGACTCCGACATTGTGGATCGATGGTAAGCCAGTTCGTGGAGATGTCGAGGCAATTTCCAACTATTTAAACCGGAAGGGAGTTAAACAATGAACAAGAAATTTCTGAGCTTGATGACATTGCTGTTTATTACCGCGGCAAACAACGTATTCGCGATTACAGCACCGACAGATCCCAATAGCTTTGGTTACATCTTCTACGATTACGTTGTTCTCAAAGGTCTGCAGGGAGCTATCGGTTTTGTAGCTGGTCTCTGTATTGTCGTCTGGGGTGCTTCCATGCTGCCTCAAGGCAAGTACATTCCTGCTCTGATTACGATTGTCTCGGGAGGTGTGATTCTCGCTGCTGATTCGATCGTAACCGGTTTTGGAATGATGATCTAACACGTAGGGGAGACCCCCGCTCCCCGTTAATCCTTCTGGTTATGTCAATGAATGAATCGACACGGAAAATGCCACAATATCTGACTCAGCCATATCAATTGCTCTGGTTTGAGCCGGACGATATGACCGTTATGACCCTCGCTTATCTGATGGCGATGATTTTTGGTGGATGGTTCTGGTGGCTGATGATGATTGTTCTGCCGACTATCTACTCGAGAATGAAACGCAACCATCCCCGTGGCTTCTTACGCCACAGCCTTTACATGCTCGGTTGGACAAAAATGGACGGTTATCCTCAGTTTTTTGAGGATGAGTTTATCGAATAAAGGAGTTTTTGTTGTGAAGTTTGACCTGTTTGTTCAGAAAACCAGCAACCTCTTTGCGGTCAACAGATTGCTGATGGTGATTGTTGTCCTGATTGGAGGGCTGACACTGTTCAATACCTTCATGCTGCAAGTGGCCCTTAACCGGCAGGCCGTTGTTCTTGTTCCCCCAGGACTGAAAGATGAAGTCTCTGTGACTGCCACGACAATCGACGAACAATATGCCCGTGAAATGGCACGTTATCTGGTTAATCTCCTGCTGATTTACAGCCCTGGAACAGTCAGAAAACAATTTGAAGAGGCGTTGTCTATCTTTGACCCGGAACAGTTTGTTGCTCTGCAAGCTCGGCTGCTGGAGACAGCCGATACCGTTGAGATGTCTACGGTATCAAAGATCTTTTTTACAACGAAAATGACCCTGAAACCCGATAAAAACCGGATCGAAATCACTGGGATTGAGAAGACCTTCATCCAGGATAAAAAGACCGATGAAGTCCAAAAGGAATATGTCATTGGCTACAAAATCAGGGCTGGTCGTTTTTATGTTTCGAGCCTTGATGGGAGGAAAATCTGATGAGAACAAGGTATCTGAAAGAGTTTTTCATCGCTCTGCTATTTATGGGTGCTGCAAATCCAGTCTTTGCTGAAGAGACGATTTCGTCGAATCGAGTTGTATTCCCAGAAGTGACAACCCGGGTTGATCTGTCGAGTACAGATGTGAATCGGTTTGTTTGCCAAGGGCCAATTAAAGACGTGATGTTCAGCCAGGACAAGGGAATCAAGATCAAGATTTCTCATAGCAACGCATTTGTGAAATTTCAGGCATTAAAACGAGGGCAGGACGTTGTCTACTCAAAAACACCCTCGGAATTCTATGTTGTCTGTGATGATGTCGTTTATACACTTATCGGAATCCCGAAGAAAATTCCGGCGCAAACAATCAGATTATCGAGTGGCCAGGAAGAGAAAATTGAAAAAAACCTGTCACTGTTCCTCGGTCTGCCACTCGAAAAAAAGATCCTCAAGCTCATCAAACAGGCCTATACCGATGACCTTCCGGAAAGCTACACCATTCATAGCATCATGAAACGAAGAAGCCTTTTCAATCAAGCGTGGGTGATCGCTAAACGTGACATCTTGGTTGAAGGCGAGGGTTTAGGCGTTCGTGAATATGTTGTTGGGTTGAAGGATGGCCACAGTAAATGGCATCTGTCGGAAAAAGATTTTCTGAAACCTGCACTGACCAACTCTCCACTCGCAATTGCGATTGAAGAACCGCTCTTAAAAACCGGGGATAAAACCCGTGTTTTTATCGTTGAACGGCGTAACCCTGATGAAAGAAATAACCCCCTGATTATTGAGTCTGTCACAGACGAACAGGCAGAAATGACCCCATCAATAAAACGTCAGCCGTCTGAAATCGACAGAGATGAGCTGTTTGAAGGAGGGGGGAATAATGAGCATTAAAGAGACCTGGAAGAACCTCGACCCTGACAAAAAGAAGAGAGCAGTTAAAGCCTTGTGCGTTGCCGGTGTCCTGGTATTTGCCCTGTTTGCATATCAGGTTCGACAAAAGCCAAAGCCAAAACCAGTCAAAAAACATGCTCCTGTCGCTCTGCTGGATGATGCAAAAGTTTTGCAGAAGTCTCTCTATAAAAAGAATCAATGGGAGTTGAAGAGGCGTGACCGGCAGATGGATGATTTGAAAAAAAGACTCGACAAGCTGATTGCCCAAAAAGAACAGGAAAAACCACAGGAGAATGACAGCAAAGAGGGTGATGAGCAAAAAAAGCCGCCCGTTGAAGAATCAAAACAGACCGGAGGAAAAAACAATCCCCTGCAACCGGTTTTTCCAGCTTTTCCCGAACCGCCACCGGGCTCAATTTATCCGACTGGAGGAGCCGCTGGGCAGAGACAATACGCACCACCACCTGCGCCAGAAGAGATTGTGATGATTGGTGACATTGGCGTTGTCTCTGTGCCGGTCATCGATGAAAAACCTGATGATAAAAAAAAAGACAACCGGACGATTTATCTTCCCCCTTCATTTATGGAGGCAACCCTGCTTTCCGGCCTGGACGCTCCTACGGCGGAAACTGGCAAAGGGAACCCGGTTCCGGCACTGCTGAGAATCAAGAACCTGGCAATCCTGCCGAATGACGTAAAGGCGGATTTGAAAGGGTGCTTCGTGATTGCTTCCGGGTACGGGGATCTGGCAACCGAGAGAGCCAACATGCAGGCAGTCTCTCTGTCCTGTGTGACCCGAGAAGGTCAAGCGGTGATCGACCAGAAGATCAAAGGGTTTCTTGTGGATCGGGATGGCAAGATTGGATTGAGAGGTCGGGTTGTTTCACGTATGGGTGGGGCGATTGCCCGGTCGATGCTGGCCGGTTTTTTTGGTGGGATGGGTGAGTACATCTCCTCGCAAAATCAGATTGTTTCAACCAGTCCTCTTGGGACAACGACAACGATCAATCCTGAAGATGCAGCGAAATATGGCATGGGAGCGGGACTATCAACGGGCTTTAAAGAGGTTCAGAGATTCTATCTCGATCTCGCTAAACAGGCTGTTCCGGTAATTGAAATAGGAGCGACAAAGAAAGTGACTCTGGTGATTGAAGAGGGAACGCTGTTGAAGCTGTATGACCCCAATGAGGAGATTAAAAAATGAAACAACTGCTTGTTCTGTGCGGACTTATTTCTTTGTTATCGGGCTGTACAGTGATGAATCCCTATGAGGAGGATTTTAAATGTCAAATGACTTCTGAGGGGAAGTGCGTTGATGTCGAAACGGCCTATTACGGATCTAAAGGTCTTGATGGAAAACCAACGGGCGCGACTCATGGCGATTATGAACATGCCCTTTATGGCCGGATTTCTGATCTTCTTCGTGCTCCGTCTACTCCGGTGGTTGTGCCACCTAAAGTGATGCGGGTTTTGATGCTCCCTTATGAGGGGAAAGACAGTGAACTTTATATGTTGCGTTACGCTTATATCTTTGTCGAACGTCCTCACTGGGTTTTGACCGACCCGCTGAAAGGGAAATAGACCATGGCCCTATTTTCATTTCTGTTTGGTGATGGTGGATTGACGAAACCGGGCCTGGATGCTGCAGCAAAGCGCAATAAGTTTTCAGATTATCTTCCCTATATTGCTTACGACCCAGAGTCCAGAATCTATCTGAACAGTGACGATACGATTGGGATGTTGTGGGAGTGTGCGCCGACTGTTTTTTCTGGTGAACGTACTATCATGTCGATGGAAGGATTGATTCGCGTCCCGTTCCCT
>Ga0256913_10001835_pt1 | contig 10870 bp, 7 predicted proteins | sample Axial_MatmetaG_FD_185970 | JGI IMG/M metagenome (GOLD analysis project Ga0256913, IMG submission 185970) | Deep-sea worm associated microbial mat communities from Axial Seamount, Juan de Fuca Ridge, Pacific Ocean - Axial_Mat | ecosystem: Environmental > Aquatic > Marine > Oceanic > Microbial...
AGGTAGATACGCCCTTTGTATTTAAGGACGATTACATCGAGTCTGTCAAGCAGTGCGAAGAGTCCTTTTTCTATTTTGAAGTCTAGCGCCAGGCTGTAACCTTCCATAGGGAAAGAGAGCCAGTTGTCATTGGCTTTGCCGTAGAGTTTGAGAACGGCAAGGAAAGAGCCTTTGCCTGACTCTGCGATGGTGGTCAGTATCTCTTTGAGCCCTTCGTAGCTGGTCTCTTTAGGCAGAATGAACTGGTACTGAGTAAAGCCCTTTTTTCCGTAGATACGATTCCAGTGCCCGATGGCATCGAGTGGATAGAAGAAGGTGTCGATATCGACTCTCTGTTGGGAGACCTTTTCTTTGACCTTACCGTAGTAGAGCCAGTTGAAGGCTCGCACACTCCAGTTGTTCAGGGCAAAGCTGGGGAAATTGAAAGGGATACTCTTTTGTGGTTTGAGTCTGTAGTCAAGTTTGCCGTCATCTCTGAAGTCTCCAACCATCAGCAGACATTTACCTATCTCATCCCCTTTGGCAAGACAGTCTATCCATGCCACTGAGTAGGGTTTGTCCTGATACGCCTCAAAAGCATCAAAGGTCTCTTTGAGGTTCTTGGTTTTAATGGTGGTCTGGTCAATGTACTTGGAGTTGATTTTCTTGAGGGATATTTTGGCATCAAGGATGACACCTGTCAAACCCATCCCCCCACAGGTTGCCCTCCACAGATCAGGTGTGGCTTCTTTGGAACAGGTGACTACTTTGCCATCTGGAAGCATCATATTGAACTCTTCGACACATTCGGAGAAGCATCCTTCGACATGGTGGTTCTTGCCATGTACATCACTGGCGATGGCACCACCTATGGTGATGAGCTTGGTACCAGGTGTGACCTTGAGGAACCAGCCTCTGGGAACGAAGTGTTCCAGTACCTCGGAGAGCAGTACACCCGCCTGGACATGCAACACGCCTTTCTCCTCATCAAAGCTTAGAAAGTAATCTCTGGCTCTGACATCGATGATATTTTCACTCAGGGCACTATCCCCATAGCTTCTACCGTTTCCGTAAGGAATGAGTCTGTTCTCTTTTTCAATAATGGACTGAAGGGTCGCTTCTTTGTCGAACTTGAAATGTCGGCACTCGATTTGGGGATACATCCCCCATGCGGTACAGCTCATATGGTTACCTCTTCTTTGTGAATGAATACGAACCTCTTGTCAAGGAAATATTTGATGATATACCCGATACTCAGACCGATGACCGCTCCGATGTATTTGGCATTGGGGTTGGGTACCAGATAGTAGAACGCCATCTCCGTTCCCCAGAAGATAACGGTGGTGAAGACACCCATCAATGAATAGAGTGCAAACTTTTTGGCATCATCTTTCTTGTCTTTGGGGGTGTGGTAGAATATCCACTTCTTATCCAGAATGTATTTCGCTACCAATCCTGCCAGCGTACCCACGAACATCGCCACATAGAGAGAACCCCATCCTGCATAGAGCGTAAAGCTGAAGTACTGGAAGAGCAGGTTGACCAGTGTTGAGAGAACGGCAAAGAGGGAATATTTAAGCGCCAGCATCAGTAGAGTATCCAGGCAAAGGAGATGACCCACCCCAGCAGTGTCAGCTGCATGAAACGGTCTTTGAGCACGATTTTGGTGGGGGAACCACTGTCTTTGAATACAAAGGCAACCTGTAAGTAGCGTAAGACTCCCAGTATGACAAAGAGAGCGGTAAGGTAGAGATACTCACTGTGTACTCTCGCAATCACTTCAGGAGAAGTCGTATAGATGGTATAGGCGACAATGACCACCGAAGCCATGATAGCCATGGAAGTATCGAGAAACTGAAGGTTGTAACCATCGACAGTTTTACGCATCTTCTTACCTGTATCAAGAAAGATAAGTACATCATCCCTGCGTTTGGCAAGTGCCATAAAAAGAGCCAGGAGAAAGGTCATTACCACGATCCACATCGAGAGTGGTATATCTGTTACAGCGGAACCAATAAACAGGCGCAGTACAAATCCAATAGCAATAGTAACTATATCTAGAATGGCAATATGTTTAAGATAGAAGGTGTAAGCAATATTCATTACCACATATACTGAAAGAATACCAACTGCCTTAAATGAGAGTGTTGTCATAAGTCCAACCCCTCCAACGACCAAAATAGCTATAATTATAAGAGCTTGCGACTTAGTAATCGCTCCAGATGCCAAAGGACGGTTTCTTTTTATGGGGTGCTGCCTGTCCTCTTCGATATCGTGATAGTCATTGAAGGTATAGATAGCAGAGGCGACAAGAGAAAAAGCTATGAATGCAATAAATGCATGTATCAACAGAGGTATATCCATAATCTTCAAAGCAAAGAAAAGAGGAAGGAATATGAAGAGATTTTTGATATATTGATGGAGACGCATAAGTCTTATGAGTGACAATGTCTTCATCGTTTGCTTTCCCTTGCTCTATTGATATAATCACATTTAACATAATGATACATAAAATAAGTTTGCCCTTTAATAAAAAAACGGATGAACGGCAATCCATCTATGGAGTTATAATAGCAAAAATTTACATAGACTTTAATCAGTAGTATAGAAAACATTGAAGGATGGTGGACCCTACCGGGATCGAACCGGTGACCTCTTCGCTGCCAGCGAAGCGCTCTCCCAGCTGAGCTAAGGGCCCTCCTGTATGAAGCAGTGCAATTATATCCGCTAAAAGTTTAAAATACTATTAATCAATCTCCTTTTTTCTCTTCGGGAGAGCCTTTTCGAGCGGTTCTACATCCATATCGTCATATTCGACACCTGTATCCTTGAGAGACTTGGTCGTCCTCGCACCCAACTCTTTGAGCTTGGAGCTCTTTTTCAATATATTTCCGCTACCATGCGCCAGTTGGCGATATGCCTTCTCGTAACTCTTCTGCACGGTTTCGAGCTGGGAACCTATTTTTTGGAAAGTTTCACTGAAAACCACAATCTTGTCATAGAGTTTACCAGCCTCTTCAAAGAGCTTTATAGCCATCGCACCCGACTGTTCACTCTGCCAATACAGATATATCGTTCTAAGCGATACCGTCAGTGTAGATGGCGTGACGATGGCTATATGCTTGCGCAGTGCATACTCATATAGAGACGGACTCGACTGTACGGCCGTCACGAACGCCCCCTCTATGGGGACGAACATAAATACATACTGTAGAGTACCCCTGCTATATCTACTGTAATCTCTTTCGGAAAGTTCATCTATATGTTTTCTAAAAGCCTTGACGAGCTCCGAAGCTCTCAAATCTCTCTCTTTGTCGGACGAGGCTCTGATATATGCGTCATAGCTGTTCAGAGGCACTTTGGAGTCTATCACTATATTTCTCTCTCCGGGAAGTTTGACGATGACATCGGGTCTCTTGATATCACCGTCGTCATCTCTGTAGGAACTCTGTTTTTCATAGTGGACACCGGCGAGAAGTCCCGAATACTCCAGTACACTGTCGAGTATCATCTCTCCCCAGCCGCCCTGCATCTGCTTCTTGCCCTTGAGCGCTTCGGCGAGATTGGCCGCCTCTTTTGATATGTTCATTCCCGTACGGGCGAGTATCTCTATCTCTTTGGTCAATTCGGTAAATCTTCGTTTGCTGTTCTCCTGATCTTTCTGAAGCTCTCTTCTGAAAATCTCCAGCCTCTCCTTGAATGGAGACAGTATAGACTCCATATTTTTGGCAGACTCCCTGTCGAGCTTCGTCATCTCCTTTTCGACGCTCTTCCTCATGATCTCGTCAAGTTTCGATTCGAGAATGGAACTCTGCTTTTCGAACTCTTCCATCAGCTTTTCGTTGCCCTCTTTTACGAGCGTGAGTTCACGAAGAGCTACACTCTTTTCCGTTTCGAGTTCACTCTTTTCGGCCTTTAACTTTTCGATGGTCTCTTCACGGAGTCTCAGTTTGCTCTCGAGCTCTATCACATCCATTCGACACCTCTCCAGCTCTTCGTTGTAGGCGGAGAGTTTCATCCCCTTGTGATATGCCTCTTTTCTGAGCCTGTGGATCTCCTCTTCGTAGTGGAACTTCTCGTTTTTCAAATCTCCCAGATTTTCCAACAAAACGGGAAGTTTTGCGACCTGCCCTCTGAGGTATCCGAGCTCCGTCATCTTCTGCTCGTACTCTCTACGGTCCTGAAAGATTTTGAATATGGAGAGTATGAGTGCTATCGAGAGAAGACCGCATAGATAGTACATGGTAATCAAATCGGCAGATACGGACACAGGAGACTCCTCGCTCATATATAATGATGATTTTATGGTGATTATACACTCTCTATACTTTGACACCGTTACTACAAGGATAACAGAGAAGTCGGCTAGGTACTCGATCTGTATCCAATCTCTACATCACCGGGATAATGATATCGTACGGCTCTGTTTTACAGCTATTTGTAGCCGATGTGTCTGATATACTATATAATCGTAAATAAATCATAGTATAAGGTGACATTATGAAAAAAAGAATCTCTCTTTTAATGCTTTTGCCATTTATGGCATCGACGATTCATGCCGGTGGAGAGTCCAACCTTTCACAGGAGGAGCTGACTAAAAAACATATCGAAGAGCAGTTGGCGAGAGAGAAAAAGTATGCCAAAGAGAAGGCTTTTTACCATGGAAAAGAGTTCAATCTCTCCGAATTCCAGGTAGATGAAAAGAGTCTCGACTCAATCCCGAGTATCGAGCCTGAAGACGACTTCGATATCACGGATGTCTATAGAGACGATCAGTAAACTCCGTCTCTATCTGAGATATCTCTTTTCGAACCTGTCCAGCGTAGCCGGTTTGGCTATGCCGACAGCATAGTAGAGATTGACTATCGCGCTCAGCAGATCAGCCTCTTCGTTTACCCTCTGGGCTTTTGAGTCGTAATAATCTATATTTGCCAGATATGTATCCGTCAGGCTCTGTATGCCGTTTTTATACGCTTCGACGGAAGCCTCGTAATACTTTTTTCCAGCCTCTTCAGCCGATTTGAGAGCTTCGAGCGTTCTAAGCCCCGTCTGTATCTGCTCCCAGTTCTTCTCGAGTGAGACTTTACTCTCGAGTCTGCTATCTTCGAGATCCTGTACCGAAGAGTAGTAGAGTACCTGAGCTTCGTTCACCCTGTCGGTCACATATCCACCCTGATAGATGGGTGCGGTCACCTGCAGTACAACAGTCGTATCGTTGACCCTTTCGAGTCGATTACCGTAATCTCCATCTCCATATCTCGCCCTGAGGCCGACTGTGGGATATCTCTCCGCTTTTCTGACGGAAATCATATTTCTCGCTATCTCGGAATACATCTTGTATATCCGTACTTTTGTATTGTTGTCCACTCTACCCATATGTTTTTTCAGCTCCGAAGCTCTGAAATATCTCGCAACTGCCGACGCTCTGAAACGCTTGCGCGTGAGACTCCTGGGTATCTTGTCGAGATTGGTCAGGAATTTGAGATTGTTCATGGTAAATCTGTACATCTGATCCAGCCTCGAGTACTCTCCGACACTCTTCGTCAATCTCGCTTTCGCCTGAGCCACTTCCACTCCGCTGGCGAACTTCATATTCGACTTGGAGACTATCTGTTCATAGGCTTTCTGATACAGATCTTTCTTTTTCCTCGCAAACTCCCTGATCTGAGCGAGTCTGATCAACTCTATCGATGTGAGAGATATCTGCGTCACGAGTCTGGCCTTTTCATCTTCGGTCTGTACCGCGGCCAGTCTCCTTTGGAGCGCGTAGTCGTCTATCTGCTTCAGGAGCTGATAGTTGTAGATCGTTTGTGTAATGGTGATACCATAATCGTAATAGTGGTTGCTGGTCCATTTATCGCCCACCTCGTACTCGTACTTGTACTTCTCATATCCACCCTCGGCAGTGATAGTCAACTGGGGTTTGTATCTATCGATACCCTGATCGTATAGATAATCTTTGGATTTCATCTTCAGAATACTACTTTTGATTCTGGGGTGAGTATCGAGACCTTTGCTACAGAGACTTCCGAGAACTCCGGCTTCCACTCCCGAAGAGAATGAGAGTAGAAGAGATGCGAAGAGGGTCAGACTCCTCTTTCTCCCGTCAATTGGCATGGAACGCTCCTCTAAAGAGAGATTCGAGAGGCAAGAGAATATAGCTCATAAAGGATCTCTTGCCCGATTTTATAAATACGGTCACAGGCATTCCGGGTACGATATCGTATCCGTTTTTCTCTATGGCTTTCATTCCATCGGGTGTGATCTCCACAAGGGCTTTATAGAAACTCTGTTTCATCTCCGGTCTCTCGATCGTATCGGCAGAGACATATGTCACCTTGCCATATACCGGGAGTGCGGACGGATCGACATACGAAGCGAATTTCACATCTGCCTGCTGTCCTTTTCTTACCTTGTCTATATCGGTGGGACTGATATAAGCCTCTATGATCATAGACTTCTTGTCCGGTACGACATAGGCTATGGGCTTTTGAGGCGGTACGACCTCCCCTTTGACATGTATCTGCATATCGGTGATGGTTCCTTCGTCGACCGCCTTTATCATCAGATTCTCTTTTTCGTTTCTGTAGGCTTTGATCTGCTCTTTCATCATCGCCAGCTTCGTACCTATATCCTTGAGCTGTCGTCTCGCATCGTCTACAAACTCTATCTTCGCCAGTTTACGCTGATTTTCATTGGAGAGTATCATCCCCTCTTTCTCTCTGATCGAAGATTGAGTCGTGGCAATCTCCGCCTCTATCTGATCGATTTTTCTCTCTCTTTCGAGGAGTTTCAACTCATCGGTCATATTTCTTTCGAAGAGAGAACGCCACTTTTCCAACTCTTTTCTATGTGACTCCAGCATCTTTCTATCCAGCTCTATCCGTCTTCGAAGCCCCTCTATCTGCTCTCGCAGAACACTGTTTTTATTATCCAGAAGGGTCAGTTTCATCTTGAGCTTCTCACTATTGCTCTGCAAAAGCGCCTTCTCTCTGGCGATAGTGGCCTGAAGCCTCTCTTTCTCTATGAAACTGTCGGCTATCGATTCGAAATCGGCTTCGTCGCTCAGATTGGATTCGGCTTCACATCTGACCTTTTGCACCAGCATCTCGTCATACTGTTTTATGGCGCCGTTGAGCCTGCTCGTCACAGCCGTATCGTCCAGACCGATGATAGGGTCTCCGAGTTTCACTCTCTCCCCCTCGGAAACATAGATCTTTTCCACTATCCCACCACTGGGATGCTGAATCGCCTTTTTATAACCCTGCGCGATCACTTTTCCGCCAGCCTGCACACTGGTCTCTATCTCGGCCACTACCGCCCATACTCCGAGCAGACCGAATATCAAGAATATCGTCACCCAACCGACCGTATGGGGCTTCCCGCTTTTGGAGTGGGCGGGATGTTCCAGCTCCTCCTGGCTCCCTTTGGAATCTTTGTCTACATTCAACTCTGCCATCACTTCACCTCTCCGGCGTTTTCAACGCTTTTTTCACTCTTGGCTCCACTCTCTCCGGAGGGGGCTCTCTTTTCCACTTTTGCCGTCTCGGCACCTTTGCTCAGAGCCTTCAGTACATCGTCTCTGGGACCATACATCTTGACCTGTCCTTCCATGACATACGCTATCGTATCGGCGAGTGCCAGGATATTTCTCTTGTGGGTGATGAAGACGATCGTGGAGCCTTTCTGCTTGAGTACCCGTAGAGCCATCATCAAAGCGTACTCTCCGGCTTCGTCGAGATTGGAGTTCGGTTCGTCGAGTACGATGATTTTGGGATTGTCGTACACCGCTCTCGCCAAACCTATCCTCTGCTTCTGTCCACCGGAGAGATTCATTCCACCCGGCCCCACTTTGGTATCGTATCCGTCGGGCAGATGTACGATGAGATCGTGAGTACCGGATATCTTGGCCGCTTCGATGATCTTGGCGGGATCGTCATCTCTGAATCTGGCGATATTTTCGGCTATCGTACCTTCGAACAGCTCTATATCCTGAGGAAGATATCCTATATGTCTCCCCAGCTCGTCACGGTTGTACTGGGATATCTCGGCTCCATCTATTCTGACATGTCCCGCCGCAGTTCTCCATACACCCACTATCGTCTTGGCGATAGAAGATTTACCCGCGGCGCTCGGCCCTATGACCCCCACCGTCAATCCCGGTTCTATTCTGAGATTGATACCTTTGAGAACCGGAGTCTGCGAAAGAGGCGGAGCCACGACGACATTCTCCATGGTGATCAATCCTTTGGGCTCCGGAAGGGAAATCTTCTCCTCCTCTTCCGGGAACTCTTCGAGAAGGTTGTGTAGTTTGTTGTAAGCCTGTCTGGCGGAGACGAAACTCTTCCATGTACCGACGAGTTGGGATATCGGCTGAAGCGCCCTTCCCAAAAGTACGGCACCCGCGATAATCATACCCGGAGAGATGCTTCCATTTATGGCTAGAATGGCACCCACACCATACATGAGAGAGGAGGACATCATCCTGAACGATTTCGAAGCGTTGGAGTACCCCGCCGCAGTCCCGCTCGCTTCGGCATGAACCTTCACGAACTCGTAGTGCTTTTCCATCCACTTTCTGAAAAGAGGTCTCCTCATACCCATCGCTTCGACAACTTCTATATTTCTGGCGGCATTGTCGAAATGGCCCAGAGACCTCTGAAACATATTCGTCGAATGTTCGAGACCCTTTTTGGTGGCTTTCTCGTTCAGATATGTAAGGAGAAAAATGATCAGCGTCGCCGCTATACCATAAAAGCCATATACGGAGTCGAACATAAACATCAAACCTATATATATAGGAAACCATGGAGCGTCGAAAAGAGCGAAAACCGCCTGACCGCTCAAAAATGTCTTTATGGTATTGAAATCTCGCAGAGGAGCACTGCCGGATTTACCAGGATACCTCGACGCCATATCGAAAGCGGCATTGAAAACCCTCTGGTTCAACACCGCGTCTATATCCTGTGCGATATGTATCAGTACTCTCGCCCTGACATATTCGAGAACCGCACCTCCGATGAAAAAGACCAAAATCACCATCGTCACCACGAAGAGAGTATCCAAACCTTGTGCAGGCATGACGATATCGTAGACTGCGAGCATATAGATAGGGGCCGCAAGCATCAATATATTGATAAAAAAGCTATAGACACCTACCGTGACAAAAGAGGATTTGACCGTCTTGAGAGCTTTTTCCAGGTCGGTATAGGCTTGACCTTTTTTCGATTTTGTATTGACTGTACTCAATTTTTATAAACCTGTATTTGGATTTTGGCGTTTTCGGTAACCATCCATTTTCTGTTGCAGTTCGGAAATCGTCATTTTATGAACCGGCCGGAATATCTATAGATTGTGGAAGCACCACAATAAAATCGAAGAGAGCGGATACGAGCACTATTGCAATTTCGCTTGCCACAAGCATCACCCCCGCCGCAGTAGTCTAAAGCTATGGAAGTCACCGTGAAGAACACCTATTTTTGAAACATCGTATTATATCAGAAAAACAATCAAAAATAAATAGTGCTTCGATATCGAAAAAATGGGTATTTTTGGCTATGTATGGATGGATAGTTAACCGAATATGAACAGAGTGAAAAATATGATATATGCATCTTCAACATTTTTCTGATATATTCCCGAAAACGACATATTCCACGACCAGCTCGTGAGAATGGAGAAAGGCGGTTAGAAGATGTCCCGAAAACCGGCGTTTACACATCTGCACCTCCATACGGAGTACTCCCTGCTCGACGGCGCCAACAAGATAAAGGCTCTGGCGAAGAGGGTGAAGGAGCTCGGTATGGATTCGGTGGCGATGACCGACCATGGCAATATGTTCGGTACGATAGACTTCTACAACACCATGAGAAAAGAGGGTATCAAGCCCATCATAGGGATGGAGGCCTATCTGCACAACAGCGACGACCCCGAAGACAGGTCGACCAGACAGCGCTTTCACCTCTGTCTCTACGCCAAGAACGAAACCGGATACAAAAATCTGATGTATCTATCTTCCCAGGCATATCTGAAGGGTTTCTACTACTATCCCCGAATCAACAAGAAGCTTCTGCGGGAGCATAGCGAAGGGCTCATATGCAGTTCCGCCTGTCTCCAGGGGGAGGTCAACTGGCATCTGAACCTCAGCGAAAGAAATAGGAAATTCGGTGCGGGAGGATACGAAGAGGCCAAGAGGGTGGCTCTGGAGTATAGGGAGATATTCGGAGATGATTTCTATCTGGAGTTGATGCGCCACGGCATAGGCGACCAGCAGCGCATAGACGACGATATCATACGGCTATCCCTCGAAACCGGTATCAAGATAGTGGCCACCAACGATACGCACTACACCTTTCCCGAAGATGCCGAAGCCCACGAAGCCTTCATGTGTATAGCCATGAACAAGGAGTACGACGACCCCGACAGACTGCGCCACTCCGTACATGAGTTCTATCTCAAATCTCCCGAAGAGATGGCCGGGCTCTTCGCCGATATACCGGAGGCTATCGAAAATACGCAGGAGATAGCCCGCAAGTGCAATCTGGAGATAAAACTCGGCAATCCGACTCCTCCGAACTTCAAGTTTACTCTCATGAGGGCGGAGATGGAGGGGCTGGAGCTCCCAGAACCGCAAAAGGAGTACTCCCTCGCGAACGATATAGTACTCTTCGAGCACGAAGCGAGAAAGGGGCTCGAAGAGAGGCTTGCACATGTAGAGGGGGAGAGACACGACGAGTATAGAGAGCGCCTCGAGACGGAGATAGAGATAATCAACTCGATGAAGTTTCCGGGTTATATGCTCATCGTCTGGGATTTCGTGCGTGCGGCCAAGGAGATGGGGATACCGGTAGGGCCGGGGCGCGGTTCGGCGGCGGGCTCGCTCGTGGCCTAC
>Ga0256913_10001836_pt1 | contig 10868 bp, 13 predicted proteins | sample Axial_MatmetaG_FD_185970 | JGI IMG/M metagenome (GOLD analysis project Ga0256913, IMG submission 185970) | Deep-sea worm associated microbial mat communities from Axial Seamount, Juan de Fuca Ridge, Pacific Ocean - Axial_Mat | ecosystem: Environmental > Aquatic > Marine > Oceanic > Microbial...
GGAGCACCTTTTAAAAGAGGAGTTTGTTTAAAGGTAACTACTACTACTCCTAAAAAACCGAATTCCGCTTTACGGAAAATTGCTCGTGTTAGACTTTCTAATGGAATGGAAGTAACTGCTTATATTCCTGGAATGGGGCATAATTTACAAGAGCATTCTATCGTTTTATTAAAAGCGGGAAGAACTTCTGATTTGCCTGGTGTTCGTTATAAAGTGGTGCGTGGAGTTTATGATGCACAAGGAGTAGAAGGAAGAAAACAGTCTAGAAGTTCTTATGGAACTAAAAAAGAAAAAAAATAATTAAAAATAGTTTTATATAGTTAAATTAATAATTATTTGTGAATTTATAATAATTTTGTAAGTTCAATATTATATTTATGAGAGGAAAACAAGCCCCCAAAAGAAAAATAGACGGAGATATTAAATATGGCGATACTGATATTGCCAAATTTATTAATTATATCATGGAAAGAGGAAAGAAATCTGTAGCTCAAAAAATTGTTTACAGTGCTTTTGATATTGTAAAAGAAAAAACTAAACAAGATCCTCGTCATGTTTTTAATAAAGCATTAAAGAGAGTTTCTCCTTTGCTTGAAGTGAGAGGAAAAAGAGTTGGTGGAGCAAATTATCAAGTACCTTACCAAGTTAGGGGAGATAGACGTTTTAATTTGGGTTGTCGTTGGTTAATTGAAGCCGCTAAAGAGAGAAAAGGAAAACCGATGTATTTTAATTTAGCAATGGAAATTTTGGCTGCTGCTGAAGGAGAAGGTGCTGCGGTAAGAAAGAAAGAAGCTGTGCAAAAACAGGCTGAAGCAAATAAAGCTTTTGCTCATTTTGCCAGATAATTTGATGTTTAATATTTTAAATAAAAAAGGAACTGCCTCTTTAGGTTTAATCGTAAGCGTCTTTATTGTCGTTTTACTTTTTTTTGGCAGTTTTTATTTTTTTAATAATAATTTAAAAAATAATCCGGAAGCTAAAGATTTAGATGTAGGCGATAATATTATAGATACTTTAAATAATGCCCAAAAAAATATTGATAATATTAATAAAAAAACTGAAGAAGAAAATAATACATTGGCTAAAGAGAATTTTATTTCTTCTGAGCTTGAAAAGTGGCATAAATTAGAAAGGAAGGATGATAATTTTATTTTAAAATACCCACAAGGATGGTATTATGTTATTAAACATAAAGACGTTTTAGATTCGGAATATAATTTAATGATTGGTTTTGAGCCTAGTTCTGTGGTATGGAACCAGAATCCTCCTTATTCTATTGAATTAATAATTCCTTCTGAAGATTATAAAAACAATCCTAATGTTTATCAAAAAGAAATAATATTAGATAGAAAAAAATATATTATCAGGACTTCCTTAGAGAATAAAGAAGAGTACGGACCTTATATTGATCAGATGATTAAAACATTAAAAAAAATTAATTAATATTAAATGATTCGAAACTTAGGCTTTTGAGCTCAAAATTCGAAATTCAAAATTTTAAAATTATGGCTAGGGAATATAGTTTGGAAAAAACAAGAAATATAGGGATTATGGCACATATTGATGCTGGTAAAACTACTTTTACTGAGCGAGTGCTTTTTTATACCGGAAAAAAACATAAAATTGGAGAGACTCATGATGGAGAATCGGATATGGATTGGATGGAACAGGAGAAAGAGAGAGGAATTACAATTACTTCTGCGGCAACTACTGCTTTTTGGCATGATTATCGAATTAATATTATTGATACTCCGGGGCATGTAGATTTTACTGTGGAAGTAGAAAGATCCTTGCGTGTTTTAGATGGTGCTATTGCTGTTTTTGATGGTGCGGCTGGAGTTGAGCCACAATCTGAAACTGTTTGGAGGCAGGCTGATAAATATGATGTTCCGCGTCTTTGTTTTGTAAATAAAATGGATAAGATGGGGGCGGATTTTTTTATGTCTTTAGATTCAATTAGAGAGCGTTTAAATAAAAATGCCATAGCCATCCAATTACCAATTGGAGCGGAAGAAAATATGAAAGGGGTAGTTGATTTGCTTACTAGAAAAGCATATCATTTTGAAGGAAATTTTGGGGAAAAAATAGTGGAAGTGGAAATTCCTGAAGATATGAAGGAAAATGTAGAAAAGTATAGAGCAGAGATGATTGAAAAAGCGGTAGAGAGCGATGAAGAAGTTATGGAAAAATATTTAGGAGGAGAAGAAGTTTCTGTTGATGATGTTAAAAAGGCAATGCGAAAGGGAGTTTTAGCATGTGATATTTTTCCAGTAATGGCCGGAACTGCTTTACAGAATATTGGAGTACAGTTAGCCCTAGATGCGGTTATTGATTATTTACCATCTCCTTTAGATGTGGCTGACTTAGAAGGAAGTAATCCTCGAGATGAAGAAAAGAAAATAAAAGTTACTCCTGATGATAATGAAGCTTTTGCTGGACTTGCTTTTAAAATAGCTACTGATCCTTTTGTGGGAAAACTTTGTTTTATTAGAGTTTATAGCGGAGTTTTAGAATCCGGTTCTTATATTTTAAACTCTTCTACTGGGAAAAAAGAAAGAATTGGTCGTATTGTTCGGATGCATGCTAATCACCGAGAAGAAGTAAAAGAAGTTTATGCTGGGGATATTGCGGCAGTTATTGGTCTTAAAAATACTATAACCGGAAATACTTTATGTGATGAAAAAAGACCGATTTTATTAGAATCAATTACTTTTCCGGAGCCGGTAATTAAAATTGCTGTAGAGCCGAAAACTAAAGCTGATCAAGAAAAAATGGGAATAGCTTTACAGAAATTAGCTGAGGAAGATCCTACTTTTAGAGTAGAGAGTGATGAGGAAACTAATCAAACTTTAATTTCTGGAATGGGAGAATTACATTTAGATATTATTGTAGATAGAATGAAAAGAGAATTTAAAGTTGAAGCTAATATTGGAAAACCTCAAGTTTCTTATCGAGAAACAATTAGAGAAAGTGCTGAAGCGGAAGGAAAATATATTAAGCAATCAGGTGGACGAGGACAATATGGACATTGTTGGATTAGAGTTGAGCCCCAAGAAGCTGGGAAAGGAAATGAATTTGTTGATCAAATTAAGGGTGGTGCTATTCCAAAAGAATATCTTCCAGCAATTGAAAAAGGAATTAAAGAAGCGGAAGATCAAGGTGTTATTGCTAACTATCCTATGGTTGATATTAAAGCGACTGTTTATGATGGATCATACCATGAGGTTGATTCTAATGAATCAGCATTTAAAATGGCAGCTATTTTTGGATTTAAAGAGGCTTGTCGTAAAGCGAAGCCGGTTTTATTAGAACCGATTATGAAAGTAGAAGTTATTACCCCGGAAGAGTATATGGGGAATGTTGTTGGAGACATTAATTCTAAAAGAGGACAGATTGATCAAATGTCTGATCGAGCTAATTCTAAAGTAATTGATGCCAAAGTTCCTTTAGCTGAAATGTTCGGATATGCTACCCAATTACGATCTATGAGTCAGGGAAGAGCGAATTATAGTATGGAGTTTTTACATTATAGTGAAGTACCTAAAAATGTTGCGGAAGAAATTATTGAGGGGAAAGGAAAATAAAAAAATATTTTTAAGTAATAATATTGACCCCATATAAATATTGGTATAATATAGTTTATAGAATTGATATAAATTAAATCTATGTATAATCAACTTGAAAGGGCTATAAATTTAATTAGAAAAACCGGTGACAGACTTTTAGTTTCTGATAAGAATGAGAATGTTTATGCTTTAATGTCTTTAGACCAATATGAAAATTTAGTCTATGAAAGGAGTGGTGTTCGGGGCTTGACAGAAGATGAAATGCTTGATAAAATAAACCGCGATATTGCTATCTGGAAGAGTGATCAAGAGTTTGAAGATTATGAATTAAAGAGTGATGATTTTTTATCTGATATTAGAGATAATTTAGAGAATAAACTAGATAATAATGAATCCAAAAAAGAAACTAAAAATCATTGGAGAATACCCGGTGAAATAAAAGATGGTGCAGAAGAAATTATTGATGAAGATAGACAATATTTAGAGGAGATTTAAATATTTTTAAATATTATTAATAAATTTAATTGTTACGGCTGGTTGCCTTTATAGGCTAATAACCTGCTTAAGTTTAGCAAAAATTGGTAAATTTAAGCGGGGTCGTATAAGGAGTTAAAATGGCAGAAAAATTTGAACGAACAAAACCCCATGTAAACGTTGGTACTATTGGCCACGTTGATCATGGAAAAACTACTTTAACCGCTGCGATTCTTAAAGTTTTAGCAGCAAAGGGATTAAGCGCATCAAACAAAGAAGTTGATCAGATTGATGCTGCTCCCGAAGAAAAGGAGCGTGGTATTACCATTGCTACTGCTCATGTTGAATATGAATCTGCAAAGAGACATTATGCTCATGTAGATTGTCCGGGACATGCTGATTATGTGAAAAACATGATTACCGGTGCCGCTCAGATGGACGGAGCTATTTTAGTTGTAGCTGCTACTGACGGACCTATGCCTCAGACCAGAGAACATATTCTTTTAGCTCGTCAGGTTGGTGTTCCTAACATTGTCGTATTTTTAAATAAATGTGACATGGTAGAAGACCAAGAGTTAATTGATTTAGTAGAAGAAGAAATTCGTGATTTATTAAAGAAATATGAATTTGATGGAGATAATATTAAAATTATCAGAGGTTCAGCTTTAAAGGCTTTGGAAAATCCAAACGGAGACGATGCTCAACCAATCATGGATTTAATGGATGCTTTAGATGAGACTATTCCTGAACCGGTTAGAGATGTGGAAAAATCTTATTTAATGCCGATTGAAGATGTATTTTCAATTGAAGGAAGAGGAACCGTAGTAACTGGTAGAATTGAGAGAGGTGTTATTAAGGTTGGAGAAGAAGTTGAAATTGTTGGGTTAAGAGATACTCAAAAAACTACCGTAACTGGAGTAGAGATGTTTAATAAACAATTAGATGAAGGTCGAGCTGGAGATAATGCCGGAATTTTACTTCGTGGAACTAAAAAGGATGAAGTGGAAAGAGGGCAGGTTTTAGCTAAACCGGGAACAGTTACTCCTCATACTGAGTTTGAGTGTCAAGTTTATGTTTTATCAAAAGATGAAGGTGGAAGACATAAACCATTTTTTAAAGGTTATAAACCTCAATTTTATATTAGAACTACTGATGTTACCGGTGAAGTTGAATTACCGGAAGGAACTGAGATGGTAATGCCTGGTGATACTGTTAATTTAAAAGTTAAATTAATTAGCCCAATTGCTTTAGAAGAAAAGCAAAGATTTGCTATTAGAGAAGGTGGAAGAACTGTTGGAGCCGGAGCTATTGTTAAAATTATAAAGTAATTACTTTAAGCTCTCTAATTTTTAGAGAGCTTTATAGTGCTTATTTAAAAGCGGATATAATTTAGATACATTTACGTTTAAGCGTTATGTATTATAAAAATTAACATGACTGACAAAAAAGGAAGTGTGAAAACTTCTCCAGAAAAAAAAGCTGAAGATTTTAAACAAAAAATACGTATTAAGATTAAAGCTTTTGATCATAAAATTATTGATCAATCAACAAAAACAATTATGGAAACAGTAGAAAGAAGTGGAGCTCAAGTTTTTGGGCCGATTCCTCTTCCTACTGAAAAAACAAAGTATACGGTTAATCGTTCTACTTTTGTAAATAGCAGAGCGAAAGACCAATACGAAATGAGAACCCATAAAAGATTGATTGATATTATTGATCCTTCAGCTAAAACTATTGAGGATTTAAGTAGTTTAAATCTTCCTGCTGGAGTTGATGTTGAAATTAAAATGTAAAATTTTACTAGTTTTAGTAAAAATATAAGCTATTGCTTTTTTTAAGAAAATAGTTTATATTAATGTCAGTATTTTTAAAATACTGTTGATTTTTTGAAAAACTCTCCTTAGGGAGAAAGTCTTTAAAGGATTAATAGTATTGATTGGAGATAAATCTAGAAAACACAAAACTTTATTATTTAGTTTAATACTCAATTTGAGTAGTGTTTGCTGGTTTAGAACCAGTTTTTATTTTTTAAATTTTGTATGAAATTTATTCTCGGAGAAAAAATTGAAATGACCCAAGTTTGGAAAAACGATAAGGTTTTAGCGGTAACTAAAATTGCCGTAGGTTCTTGTGTTGTTACTCAACTTAAAACTAATGATAGTGATGGATATAGTGCAGTTCAGCTTGGTTTTCGTGAGAAAAAAGAGAAAAATATTAAAAAGCCTCAGAAGGGTCATCTAAAAGGTCTTTCTAATTTTAGATATTTAAGAGAATTTAGAATGGAAGATTTTGATTTAAAAAGAGGAGATGAAATTGATTTAAATAGTTTTGAAGAAGGTGATAAAGTTCAGATTACTTCTATTTCTAAAGGAAAAGGTTTTCAAGGGGTAGTAAAAAGACATGGTTTTAGAGGAACTAAGAAAACTCATGGTAATAAAGATCAGTTAAGAATGCCCGGATCTATCGGAGCTACCGGACCGGCTCATGTTTTTAAAGGTGTAAAAATGGGAGGAAGAATGGGAGGAGATAAAGTTACTATTAAAAATCAGGAGATTGTTGAAATAGATAGAGAAAATAATATAATTCTTCTTAAAGGTTCAGTTCCCGGAGCAAGAAATTCTTTAATTTTAATTTCTGGTGAAGGAGAATTAAAGATAGTTCCAAAAGAAGTAAAAGAAAATATTAAAGATGAGCCTATAAAAGAAGAAATAAAAAAAGAAAATTTAGATACTCCCGAGAAGGTTGAAAAGAAAGTAGTGGAAGCAAAGGAGAAAGTGGATGAGAAAGCGTCTAAGGAAGAGAAAAAAGAAGCTAAAAAAGAGGAAAAAAAATAAAATAGAATATGTCTACAATTAATATAAAAATATATAACGAAAAAGCTGAAAATATCGGTGAAGAAAAATTATCGAAAGATGTTTTTTCTTTAGATTTAAATGAGTCTTTAGTTTATCAAGCTATGTTGGCGCAAAAAGGAAATGAAAGACAAGTTTTAGCACATACTAAAGATAGATCTGAGGTTAGAGGTGGCGGTAAAAAGCCATGGAGACAAAAGGGTACCGGAAGAGCTAGGGCGGGTTCTAACAGATCACCTATTTGGATTGGAGGAGGAGTTACTTTTGGACCAACTAAAAATAGAAATTTTAAAAAAGATATTAATCGTAAAATGAAGCAGAAAGCAATTAATATTGTTTTTTCCGATAAGATTAAAAATAATGCTTTTATTATTTTAGATAAAATAGAATTAAAAGAATTTAAAACCGCATTTGTTGATAAGCTTATTTCTAGTTTTGAAAAAAAAGTGATAAAAGATAAAAATAAAAAAAGAAGTGTTTTAGTAATTAATGATTCCAAAGATGAGAAATTGAAATATTCTGTGCGTAATTTGGAAGGAGTAAAAATGATTAATATTTCCAATCTTAATATTTTAGATTTATTAAAATATAGAAATTTAATTATTACGAAAGAAGCGATAAAACAAATAAATAAAAATAAATAATATGGCTTTATTTGGAAAATCTAAAAAAGAAGATGACAAAAAAGAAGATAAAAAGACTTCATCTTCTTCAAGTACAAAAAAACCTTCCATGAAAGATTTATATGAAGGAACTAAGAGTACAAAAAAGATTGAAAATGTAAAATCTAAGAAAAATGTTTCAGACAAAAAAGAAGTTTCAGAAGTTAAGAAATATAATTTTGCTTATAAACATTTAATTAGACCATTAATTACAGAAAAGGCAGCTCATTTAGCTACGGAAGGAAAATATGTTTTTGAAGTATCTAGAGATAGTAATAAAATTGAAGTTGCTAAATCTATTGAGGAAATTTATGGATTTAGGCCTGTTAAGGTAAATATTGTTAATATGAAAGGAAAAAGAAAAATGCAGGGGAGAATTTCAGGAAAAAGAAAGGACTGGAAAAAAGCAATTGTAAGTTTGAAAAAAGGAGAAAGTATAGATATTTATGAAGGAGTGTAAGTTTGTAATTTAAATTAATTTAAATTAAATGGGAATTAAAAAAGTAAAACCTACTACACCGGGAAGACGTCAAGCTAAATTTGATGATTTTTCAGATATAACAAAAACTACTCCGGAAAAAAGACTGGTAATTAAAAAAACTAGGAGCGGAGGGAGAAATTTCCAAGGTAAGATTACAGTTCGCCATAGAGGAGGAGGAGCAAAAAGAGCTATTAGAAAGATTGATTTTAAGAGAGATAAATTTGATGTTCCGGCAAAAGTAGCCTCTATTGAATATGATCCGAATAGAGGAGCTCGAATTGCTTTACTTAATTATGCTGATGGCGAGAAAAGATATATTATTGCTCCGGTAGATTTAAAAGTTGGCGATCAAGTTTTAAGTTCAAAAAAATTAATTGAAATTAAAAAAGGGAATGCTCTTCCTATAAAATATATTCCTGCTGGTATCCCAGTTTATAATATAGAATTAAATCCCGGTTTTGGAGCGAAAATGGTGAGAGGAGCTGGAGAAAGTGCTACAGTTATGGGGGTTGAAGATAAATATGCTCAGATTAAATTACCTTCTGGAGAGATTAGATTAATTAGAAAAGAATGTTTATGCACTGTTGGACAAGTAAGTAATCCGGATAAAAGACATATAAAATTAGGTTCAGCTGGAAGAAAAAGACATTTGGGCTTTAGACCAACAGTCAGAGGAAGTGCGATGAATCCGGTAGATCATCCTCATGGTGGAGGAGAAGGAAATCAACCGATTGGTTTAAAAAGACCTAAAACTCCATGGGGTAAAGCTGCTTTAGGAGTTAAAACAAGAAAAAAAGGAAAAGCTAGTGATAAATTAATTCTACAAAGAAGGAAGAAAAAAAGAAGATAAAAATTAATAATTAGAAAATATGCCAAGAAGTTTAAAAAAAGGGCCTTATATAAACGAGCGTCTTTTGAATAAAATAAAAAACTTGAAACCGGGAGATAGAACTATAATAAAGACATGGGATAGATCTTGTACCATTACTCCGGAAATGGTTGGGTTTACTATTGGTGTGCATAATGGAAAAAAACATGAAGAAGTTTATATAGTTGAGAATATGGTTGGGCATAAACTGGGAGAATTTGCTATTACTAGAAAATTTGTAAGTCATGGAGGAAAAATGGCTAAAGCTCAGGCTAAGGGATAAATAAAATAATTAATTATATATGGAAATTAAGGCAAAAACACAATTAAGTTCATCTCCGCGAAAGGTTCGTTTAGTGGTTGATCTAATTAGAGGATTAAAGATTGATGATGCTTTGAGTCAGCTTGATTTTGTGAACAAAAAAGCTACCTTAGCTTTAAAGAAGCTTTTGAATTCTGCTGTGGCCAATGCTATTAATAATTTTTCTTTAGAGAAAAGTAATTTGTTTATAAAAGAAATAAGAGTAGATGAAGGGAGAACTTTGAAAAGATGGATGCCGAGAGCAAGAGGAAGGGCTACTCAAATCAGAAAAAGAACTAGCAAGGTATCTTTAGTTTTAGGTGAATTGGTTGATAGTGGTATAAAAAAAGCTAAAAAGCAAAAAATAGAAGCTCCAATAAAATTAGGAGAAACTCCAAAAGAAGAAGGAAAGGCAAAAGTTAAAACTAAAAAAGATGATGATAAAAAAGATGGAGATGAAAAAGGAAAAAAAATTATAGATCACAGGGCTGAAGGACATGGAAAACATGCTAAAATTGAAGGAAAGAATGAAGCTGGTTTTGCTAAAAAAGTTTTTAGAAGAAAATCTGGATGATAATAAAAAAGTTTTTAAATTTTTAAATAATATATAATATAAAGTAAAAAAATAATTCAAGTACATGGGAAAGAAAATAAATCCAAAAGTATTTAGATTAGGGGTTACAAAGACTTGGCCGTCTCGTTGGTTTAGTAGTGGCAAACAGTATGCTCTTAATGTTCAACAAGATGTACAAATTAGAAGATTTTTATTAAAAAAATTAATTGAAGCAGGAGTAGACAGAGTAGAAATTGAAAGGAATGCTAATAAAATTAAAATAGGAGTTTATACTGCTAAACCCGGAATAATTATCGGAAGAGGTGGGAGTGGAGTTGATGATTTAAAAAAACAGATTCATAGAAAATTTTTATCTCGTCCAGCCGGAATTAAGCCAGGAGATGTAAATTTAAATATTTTTGAATATGAAAGACCGAATTTAAGCGCTCAGATTACCGTACAATCAATGATTTTAGATTTAGAAAAACGTATGCCTTTTAGAAGAGTTATGAAGCAGGTTATTTCTAGAGTAGAGAGAGCTGGTGGTCTAGGAGTTAAAGTTAGTGTGAGTGGAAGATTAAATGGAGCGGAAATAGCCAGAACAGAAACTTTAAATTTTGGAAAGATTCCTTTACATACCCTTAGGGCTGATATTGATTATGCTCGGGGAGTAGCATCTACTACATACGGAGCTATTGGAATTAAGGTTTGGATATATAAAGGAGAAAAGTTTAACAATAAACAAGAAAAAAAAGGAGAGGTTTTAGGTAAGAAAAGATAATTAAGTTTTAAATAAAATTAAATTTGGCAAAAATATGTTAATGCCCAAAAAAACCAAACATAGAAAAACACATAAAGCTAAAAGAGGCGGAAAAGCAACTCGTTTGGTTAATATTAGTTTTGGTTCTTTCGGATTAAAGGCTTTGGAACCACACTGGATTACTGCTCGTCAAATTGAAGCTGCTCGAAGAGTTATGACTAGATATACTAAAAGAGGTGGAAAAATTTGGATTAGAATATTCCCTGATGTGCCGGTAACAAAAAAAGGTGGAGAAATTCCAATGGGGAAAGGAAAAGGTGCGGTTGATTATTATATTGCTAATGTAAAACC
>Ga0256913_10001837_pt1 | contig 10866 bp, 9 predicted proteins | sample Axial_MatmetaG_FD_185970 | JGI IMG/M metagenome (GOLD analysis project Ga0256913, IMG submission 185970) | Deep-sea worm associated microbial mat communities from Axial Seamount, Juan de Fuca Ridge, Pacific Ocean - Axial_Mat | ecosystem: Environmental > Aquatic > Marine > Oceanic > Microbial...
ATCGACAACGACCTCAGCTATCATGCCATTGAACCAACCCACAACCCTTTCCTTAAAAGTTATAGAGGTGATGAGTTTATTGTTGAAGTAAAATATGATTTTGAAAATGATAAGGAGGCTCCTTTTATCACCAATAACCTTCCTTTCCGTTTGACTAAAAGCTCAAAGTATGTCAATGGCATGGAGCTGCTTTACCCTCAACTGATGTAAGGTCAATCATTAAAAAGCATATCCGATACCGCCTTCAATAACAATCCCTGATCCGTAGGTTGCATCAAGTACCCTTTTTGTATCCAGCGATGGGTTTCCTGATGTAATGTGATAGTTTTCGGTTAATAAAATAGAGTATCCGATGTTGAACATGGTGAAGAAACCTTTTTTAGCCATATATTCAAATCCACCCGTAATCTGAATGTAAGGTGAATTATCAATCTTAAGTTTATAAGGTTCATTATTGTTGAATGTATCCTTCATTTCAATATCGAGTTTGGAACCAAACCCGTTTAAATATCCAAGTCCCACAAATGGGGAAAAGTTTTTTACTGAAAAAAGATATCTTCCCCTTGCCGACATTTTTACGCCAACCGAGGATAAACCAATACCTCCATCAAGTGCAATTTTTGGAACAGGATAAAAAGAAAGTGCAACACCAAATCCTGTTAATGCGTTCCATCCGGTATTAAACCATACCGCAGTTTTTCTTACATCCCTAATGGGTAATTGATCGGTATCTATTTTAGTCCTGGAAAGATTCTCGTAACTTGATTGTGCAATTGCCATTGTGTTAAAAATCATAACAATGAAAACAATGGAGAGTAATCTTCTCATAAAACCAACATTTAAAGATTAAGAAGTGGGGTTCTATTATCCAAGCAATCCTCTTACCATTGTTGAGATTAATTTATTATCAGCTTTACCGGCCAGTTCTTTCGAAGCCATTCCCATTACTTTGCCCATATCCTTCATGGATGAAGCTCCTGTTTCTTCAACAATTCTTTTAACAACAGTTTCAATCTCCTCTTGCGACATCTGCTCGGGCAGATACTTTTCAATAATGCCTGCCTGATACTCTTCTTCCCCGGCCATTTCAGCCCTGTTTTGTTCACGGTAAATAGTGGCTGATTCCTTACGCTGTTTTACCAGTTTCTGAAGCAGACTTATTTCTACGCTTTCAGGAATTTCACCGTCGGCAACATCTTTACCGGTTTTGGCCAGAAGCAATGCTGCTTTAATGGCTCGTAATGCTTCCAGTTTGCGTTTGTCTTTTGCCCTCATGGCATCTTTAAGGTCGTTGTTGATCAATTTTTCCAGTTCCATGATTTTGAGAATTAAATGAATAGCAAAGTTAATTAAATGCTGTTATTGGTGAATAAAACCGGATATTTTAACAAAAAAAAGCAGCCACGCATTTATGCGTGGCTGCAAGGGAAGATAATTAACCTTCTCCTTTAACCTAATCTACGTTATCGTGCAAAAATGAGTTTCCTTTATTTAAAGAAGGGTTGTTGTTATCATCGCTACTGAGTGAGTAACGTGAAACATTTTCGTCAGTGGAAGGAACTGTGTCGTCGAGTTCAACATTACGACGCTGATAAGCAGGAACTTTTTCCATTTCTGACAGCGATGCATTACTAAATGAACTCAAACCCTGAAGTTTTCTTATGCGCTCATTGGCATGTTTTACTTCAGGCATTACTTTGGGAGTTGGTGTCTCTTTGGTATGGGTCTCTTCCTCTACTTTTTGTACTTCATTAACAGGTTTAATTTCTTCTTCTTTGATTTCGTTTACTAAGGTTTCCTCGGAAGGAATTTCTGTTTTTTGAGCAGTATCTTTATCAAAGAGCTTGTGAACTACCTTATCTTGTGAAGTTGGTGTTGTGTTCTCGTTTGAAGGAGCAAACATGATATCATCTTTCTCCTTTTCCGCTACTTCTTCTTCTTTTGTTATCAGCGTTGGTTCATTCATGGTTGTCGTTTCCTGGTCAGGTTCCTTCTCGGCAGGTTGTTCAGGTTTTACGAAAACCGGTTCTGGGTCATCAATATTTACTACAACCCTGTCATCTGGTTTGTTAATCAGATTAATTTTTTTCTTTTTATCGAAACCGGTGGCAATAATGGTAACGCTCAATGCATCACCCAATGAGCTGTCGGTTCCGTTACCCCAGATAAGGTTGGCACTGTTGCCTGCCTGACTTTGAATATAGGTTGTAATCTCTTCAACCTCATCCATCATAAGCTCTTTTTCGCCGGTTATAATGTGAAGCAGTATGTCGCTTGCGCCCACGATATCATTATCGTCTAGAAGGGGTGAGCTAAGTGCTTCCTGAACAGCTTTGGTGGCTCTCTCTTCCCCTTCGGCCTGAGCCGAGCTCATAATGGCTTTGCCGCTTTCGTTCTCCGTCATGATAGTTTTAACATCTTCAAAGTCAACGTTAACATAACCCGGAACAGTGATTAGTTCAGCGATGCCTTTGGCTGCTGTTTTTAAAATGTCATCAGCTTTTGAGAAAGCATCAGTAAGCGAAAGGTTTCCGTAAACCTCTCTCAATTTTGTATTGCTGATTACGATCAGCGTATCAACATGGTGTTTCAGTTCTTCAATCCCTTTTTCGGCAAGATTCAACCGTTTTTGGCCTTCCCACTCGAAAGGTATTGTAACGATACCCACTGTAAGAATTCCCATTTCCTTGGCTGCTTCAGCAATAATAGGAGCCGCTCCGGTTCCGGTTCCACCACCCATTCCGGCAGTAATAAACAGCATTTCGGTTTCACCCGACAATGCTTCCTTGATTTCATCTACCGAATCGAGAGCCGCCTGTTTGCCAACCTCAGGTTTTGAGCCGGCACCCAGTTTACGATTACCCAGTTTGACTTTGATGGGGACAGGGCTGTTGTGCAAGGCTTGTGCATCAGTGTTGCAAACAACAAAATCCACCCCCTTGATGCCCTGTTTAAACATGTAGTTAACAGCGTTGCCACCGCCACCGCCAACACCAAGAACCTTGATGATGTTTGGTAATTCCTTTTGTTCAAACTCGATGGGAGCATCTAAAGCCGGCTCATTTTCAAATGCTTCCGGGCTGACTTGCGACTCTTCGCTAACGGCGCCATTCTCCTCAAATTGGATTAAATCAGAATTCATATCGTTACTCATATGTTGTAAAATTAAATAGTTTTATTTTTCTTTTCTTTTCCGTTCAAATAGTTTATTAACATTTTAACGTTAACTTGTTAATTAACGCCCGGGTCGTTATCGAACCACGTTTTGATTTTTTCGAGAAATGAAGTTCCGGAATCTTCTTTTATTTTGGTTTTTTTTGAACCAAAAAGGGAAACTCCTTTTTTCTCTTTCTCTTTGCTTATTTTATCTTTATCCTCTTCCAGAAAATTTTGAATCTCATTTCGGCGGATACCTTCAATTACCAACCCGATTCCGGTGGCAAACATGGGCGAAGCCATTTTGTCGCTATTCTTACCCGAAAGGTATTCGTTAGGGTAGCCAATTCGTGTGTCCATACCAGTGATGTATTGCGTAAGCTGATCCACATGTTTTAGTTGTGAACCTCCACCGGTGAGCACGATGCCGCCGATGAGTTTTTTCTTGAATCCTGAGTTTTTAACTTCAAAATCTATCTGCTCGATAATCTCTTCCAGTCTGGCCTGAATAATTCCCGCCAGATTTTTTAAGGTGATTTCTTTAGGTGGACGTCCCCTGAGACCTGGAATGGAAACCACTTCGTTATCGCTGTTTTGCTCTGCCAGCGCTGAACCAAATTTTACCTTTAGATCTTCGGCATAGCGTTTAATAATGGAACAGCCTTCTTTTACATCTTCTGTAATGATTTCGCCGCCAAACGGGATAACAGCAGTATGCCTGATGATGTTGTTCTGGAAAACGGCAATATCGGTGGTTCCACCGCCAATATCAACCAGTGCCACGCCGGCTTCTTTTTCCTCGTCGCTTAATACTGAAAGTGCTGAAGCGATAGGTTCCAGAATAAGGGCATCTACTTCAAGACCCGCTTTACGAACACAGGTGTATATGTTTTTAGCGGCTGCTGTTTGCCCGATAATAATATGGAAATTGGCTTCCAGTGTACTGCCGAGCATTCCTCTGGGTTGATCAACTCCTTCCTCATTATCGATGATGTAATCCTGAGGGATAACATCAATGATTTCCTCTCCCGGAGCCATATTCAACTTATACATGTCGTTGATCAGCTTTTGGATTTCCATTTGGCTGATCTCTTTATTTGGATTATCGCGAATGATGTTACCACGGTGTTGCTGACTTCGGATATGCTGTCCGGCAATACCAACATGCACACGGTGAATTTCGACTCCCGACTGGTCTTCGGCTTCCTGGACTGCCTTTTTAATGGAGTTAACCGTATTTTCAATATTGGCAACCACACCGCGCTTTACACCCAGCGATGCTGTTTTGCCATAGCCCATTATCTCTATTTTGCCGTATTGATCTTTCTGCCCGACAATACAAGCGATTTTTGTGGTACCTATATCAAGGCCAACGATGATTTCATTTTCATTGATTTCGCTGTTTTCTTTGCTTTCCATATCGCTATTTTTTAGTGCACACAATTTGATTTCTATATTTTAAGTCTAAAGTCGTGTATTTGTCCCAGCCTTCATAAACCAAAGATTTTTTATAGAAAAAAATCAGGTTTTCAAGCTTATGGTTGAGATTTGTAGTGTCACCCAAATGGATGAGTTGATTCCCAACCATCGGGGTTAAATCGATTTCGTTGTTACTGTTTACATAAATCTCGCTAATAAGCGATTGCAAAAACGGATAGTTTTCAATCGTTTTCGAAACTGCCAGCAGCGCTTTAAGATTACTGTTTTTGTAAATTGTATCATTAATATTTCGGAACCCTTTTATCGGTGAAGCTTTAATGTATCCGTTGGCAACCAACAAGCGGGGAGTATATTTTCGGCTTACCGGTAGTATTTTCCCGTTTTTATCTAAAAAGAATGTGCTGCCCGACTGGCTGAAAATTCGTAGTACAGGTTCCGATTCCTTAATATTGATAATCAGATTTCCTTCAATATCGATGAAAGCGTCAATTTCATCTACCCAGGGTGTTTGCGTCAGACTGTCTTCAATAAAGCTAAGGTCCAAGTCTTTTAATCTGGTGGTATCGCTGAGATGTTTCTCGATGCATTTATAAATCTCTTCCTTATCCAGAAAACCTTTTTCGGAGGAACGCGCCACATGAATTTCAACCTGTTGAAGCGGTTTTTTCTGATGCTCAATATAAATATACGCCATCAGACCCGTTACCAGCGTAACAGAAAGTATAAAGAATGCTATTTGAATAAATCGCTTCATTTACTGTTTCAAAATTGTTTCAATATCATTTAACATCAACCCGATATCGCCGGCACCAAGTGTGATTAATATTTCCGGCTTATTACCTGATAAATAATTGATTAGTTCATTTTTTTTCAAAAGCTTTTTATGCTGATTTTTCATCTTACTGAAAATAATTTCAGAGGTTACTCCTGCGATAGGTTTTTCGCGTGCGGGATAAATATCAAGCAGTATAATTTCATCCAGCCCATCAAGTGCTTTTGCAAACTCATCGGCAAAATCCTGAGTGCGACTGAATAGATGAGGTTGAAAAACACCGGTAATTATTTTATTTGGATAAAGTGTTTTGGCAGCTTCAATGGTTACTTTCAGCTCCTGCGGATGATGGGCGTAATCATCAATAAACACGAGTTCATCTGTTTTAATGTGGTAATCAAACCTGCGTTGAACACCTTCAAAAGATTCCAGTCCCGATTTTATTTCTGCAGGGTTAAGTCCAACCTCGAAACCAATGGCTGCGGCAGCAAGTGCATTTTCAACATAATGTAAACCGGGGACAGCCAATTCAATATTTTCAATTCTTACGGAATCATAAACCAGGTCGAACACGAAGTTTCCATTTTCAACATGCACCTTTTCAGCCATGCAGGCAGCAACAGTTCTTGCCGAGTAGCTGACTGATTGTTTGACAACCTGCTTTAGCTCAGGTAAGCTATTGTGATAGATCAAGACGCCTTGTTTATCCAATTTTTCAGCAAATTGAATGAATGTGTTTTTTAACTCGTTACCATCTCCGTAGATGTCAAGATGATCGGCATCCATGGAGGATATTACTGAAATGTCAGGTTGCAGCTGTAAGAAGGATCGGTCATATTCATCGGCTTCCACTAATAGGATATCGGTTGTTTCTGATAGAATAAAGTTGGAGCCATAGTTTTTTAGAATACCGCCAATAAGTGCTGTAAGATTTCTTCCGGCGGCTTTCAGCATATGAGCAGCCAGTGAGCTGATACTGGTTTTGCCGTGTGTTCCGGCGATGGCAATGGTAAAGAATTCCTTGGAGAGTTCACCCAAAACCTCGGCGCGTTTTTTTAATTCAAAACCATTTTCGGTAAAATAGATGTATTCTTTATTCTCTTTAGGAATTGCAGGCGTGTATATTATACGGCTAAGATTATCGGGGATTTGTGCAACATCTTCATCATAATGGATGTGCATTCCTTCACTCTCAAGAGTTATCGTAAGCGGTGTGCGGGTGCGGTCGTAGCCATACACATCGGCCCCCTGCTTTTTGAAGAAGCGAGCCAGGGCACTCATCCCAATGCCTCCGATACCTAAAAAATATACTCTTTTGACCTCTTTCATAATTATTCTTCTCCGATTAGTCTTACTACCTCTTTTACAATATTCTCAGTTGCATCATCAGTTCTGAATGCTTTCAGGTTTTCGATAATGCTGTTTCTTTTTGTTTCTGACTGAACCAATTCTGTTATTTCGGTAACTATTTTTTCTTCTGTTTCCGTTTCTTTTAATAAGATTCCTGCTCCTTTTTTTGTTAACGACAAAGCATTTTTTGTTTGATGATCTTCGGCTGCCGATGGCAACGGGATAAAGATGGCCGGCTTGCCCACGGCTACAATCTCAGCAATGGCAATGGCTCCTGCTCTCGATATGATGATGTCAGCTGCGGCATAAGCTTTGTCCATCTCCATGATAAACTTTGTTACTACAATGCTTTTGTTATGTTTACTGTTTTTAACAAGCTTACTTGCCGATTCGAAAGAAGAGATGCCGGTTTGCCAAATCAGCTGAACTCCTGTTTCGATTATTTTATCAAGATTGGAAGCAATGGCATTGTTGATGGCTCTGGCACCCTGGCTGCCTCCGATTATCAAAAGAACCGGTTTTTCCTTATTCAGACCGAAAAACTTTAAACTCTCATCGCGGGAGGTGTTTAAATGAAGTATCTCTTTGCGGATAGGAGCACCTGTTACTACCAGTTTTTCTTTTGGGAAATACCTTTCCATACCGTTGTAAGCAACACAGATTGTATTTACTTTTTTAGCCAGGATTTTGTTGGTTACCCCGGGAAAGGAGTTCTGCTCTAAAATCAGGGCTGGAACATTTTTTCCGGAAGCAACAAACAGCAGGGGTCCGCTGGCATAGCCACCGGTACCAATTGCAACATCGGGATTGAAACGTTTGACAATTTTTTTTGCCTTGCAGAGGCTGCTTATCAGTTTGAAAGGAAAGGAAAGATTATCAGCAGTAAGCTTGCGCTGAAAGCCGCTGATCCAAAGGCCTTCTATTTTAAACCCGGCCTGAGGTACTTTCTCCATCTCCATTCTGCCTTTGGCACCAACAAATAAAATATCAGCTTTCGGAAATCGTTCTTTAAGCTTATTGGCTATGGCAACGGCAGGAAAAATATGACCTCCGGTTCCACCACCACTCATCAATATTTTAAGTTTTTTACTCATAAGCTACCTCCTCTGATGTTTCTTCCTGCTCAAGCAGCGCTTTCTCTTTTTCCAATTCTATTTCGCGGCTGACGCTTAAAATAATTCCAATGGCCAGGCTGCTAAACCATAGCGAGGTTCCACCCATGCTTATCAAGGGCAACGGCTGACCTGTAACGGGCAGCAGGCTTACGGCAACGCCCATGTTGATCATGGCCTGAAATACAAGGCTGAAGCTCATTCCGATTACCATGAAGCTGCCAAACAGTGTTGGCGATTTTAGTGAAATACGAATGGCCCGGTAGAAAAATATGAGATATAGCAGCAGGACAAATGCTCCGCCTATTAATCCATACTCTTCAATAATTATTGCATAAATGAAATCGGAATAGGGGTGAGGCAAAAAATTTCGTTGTGTACTGTTGCCGGGTCCTTTTCCGTAAATTCCACCGTTGGCAATGGCAATTTTTGCCTGCTGAACCTGATACGGTACATCACTTTTGTCTTTGCTGAAAAAGTGCTCAAGACGACTTTTCCAGGTAGCTGTCCGGCCTGTCATTCCCTCGGGCATGTTAAACATGATAAGTATAGCAATGGCTATGATAACGATTCCTGAACCAATCATCCCGAATAGGTAAAGCAGCCTTACCCGTCCAATAAACAGCAAAACCAGGCTTATCACAAATACGATGGCAGCTGTTGAAAAGTTGGCCGGAAGAATAACTAAAACAACCACCAGGATGGGAATCATCAACGGAAGGAAAGCTGATTTAAAACCTTTAATTCTATCCTGTCGTAATGTTAACTCGCGGGCAAGGTAAACGATAAGGGTGATTTTTGCCAGATCAGAAGTCTGGAAAGTAAGCCCGATGATGGGTATTTTAAGTACCCTGCTGGCATCGTTGATGGTTTCACCGAAAAAGAGAGTGATTACCAAAAGCGGAACTGCTATGTAAAGTACAATTTGAAATATTCTGGAATAGTAAGTGTATTTAAGTTTGTAAGCCATATACATAAGGAAGAGGCCAAAAAGCAAAATCACACCATGTTTAATCATGTAATACATGGTATTGCCACCCTGGTATTTATAGGCAAGTGTTCCGGTTGAGCTGTAAACAGTTAGCAAAGAAATGATACTCAACATCACCACAATGAACCAGATAACCTTATCCCCTTTAATATGTTTCAAACCTGATGTCATTTTTTACAATTCTTTTACGGCTTTTTTAAACTGATCTCCGCGATCCTGATAATTTTTAAATAAATCGAAACTGGCACAAGCAGGTGATAGTATTACAATTTCACCTTTTTTAGCCAAATTGTAAGCATAGATAGCTGCCTCTCTCGCGCTGCCGGCATCTACCATAATTTCAACATCATCCTCAAAAGCCTCATGCAGTTTGCTGTTATCGGTTCCAAGGCAAACAATGGCTTTTACTTTTTGCTTTACCAATGATTTCAATTCATTATAATCGTTTCCTTTATCCTGGCCACCGGCAATCCACACGGTTGGCGCATCAACATACTCCAGAGCATACCATGTTGAGTTGATGTTGGTAGCTTTACTATCGTTAATAAAGGTGATGCCATGTACATTAGAAACAAACTCCAGCCGGTGAGGGATGTTTTCGAAATCGGAAAGACTTTGTTTAATGCTATCCTTTCTTACATCTACCAGGCGTGCAGCTACCGATGCGGCCATTGAGTTGTAAGTGTTGTGTTTTCCCTGAAGTGCTAACTGTTCAAGTGTCATATCAAATTTGTTTTTATTGATGTTAAAAATCATTTTTTCATTTTCAATCCATACCCCTTGCTCTTGTTGAGCATTGCTAAGGGTTATGCTGTATTGTGTTGGAATGATGTTTCGTTTTTTAAGCTCTTCGCCGGTAACCGGGTCGTCAGCATTAAAAATGAAAGCATCATCTTTTGTCATGTTTTGAAGAATCCGGAATTTTGAGTTGATATAATTCCCGAATTGATAATCATACCGGTCAAGGTGGTCGGGGGTGATGTTGGTGAGGATAGCTATATCAGCTTTAAAATCAAACATACCATCCAGCTGAAAACTGCTTATCTCCAACACGTAAAAATCGAACTCTTTTTCGGCCACCTGTCTGGCGAAACTGTCGCCAACATTTCCGGCCAGCCCTACATTTAATCCTGCCTTTTTTAAAATATGGTAAGTCAACAGGGTGGTAGTGGTTTTTCCGTTTGAACCGGTAATGGCAATCAGTTTTGCATCGGTGTATCGCGATGCAAATTCAATTTCCGAAATTACCTTAATACCTTTTTCAATGGCTTTTTTCACCGGAGGAGCTGTATCGGGGATACCCGGGCTTTTTATAACCTCCAGTGCTTTTTCAATTCTTTCGAACGTGTGTCCGTTTTCTTCAAAATCAATGTCAAAATGTTTAAGAACGCTTTTATATTGAGGGCCGATGGTTCCGAAATCGCTTACAAAAACTTCAAACCCTTTTTTCTTTGCAAGAATGGCAGCACCTGTTCCGCTTTCGCCGGCACCCAGAATTACTATTTCATTCCTGCTTTTATTCATTTTTATCTCAGTTTCAATGTTACAATGGTGAGTACTGCCAGCATCACCCCAATGATGAAAAAGCGCATCACAATTTTTGCTTCGGGATATCCTTTTTTCTGATAATGGTGGTGCATGGGCGACATCAGGAAGATTCTTTTTCCTTCGCCGTACTTATGTTTTGTATATTTGAAATAGCTAACCTGCATGATTACCGAAAGGCTCTCCATTACAAAGATGCCGGCCAGCAGCGGAAGCAATAGTTCTTTACGAATGATGATGGCAAACACCGCGATGATGCCACCGATGGCCAGACTTCCGGTATCGCCCATGAAAACCTGCGCCGGGAAAGTATTGTACCAAAGAAAACCCACTAAAGCTCCCACAAACCCTGCAATAAAGATGGAGAGTTCACCCACATCAGGGATGTACATTATGTTGAGGTAATTGGCAAAGATGATGTTACCCGATATCCAGGCAAGAATTCCCAGTGTTGCCCCGATGATGGCGGAAGTTCCTGCCGCCAGCCCATCCATTCCGTC
>Ga0256913_10001838_pt1 | contig 10857 bp, 10 predicted proteins | sample Axial_MatmetaG_FD_185970 | JGI IMG/M metagenome (GOLD analysis project Ga0256913, IMG submission 185970) | Deep-sea worm associated microbial mat communities from Axial Seamount, Juan de Fuca Ridge, Pacific Ocean - Axial_Mat | ecosystem: Environmental > Aquatic > Marine > Oceanic > Microbial...
TGAAAAGTTCCATCTTCGAGGGCTATTTTCGGATAAACAATGATATGCCTGTCCAGATCAGCTGCCGGAATCCAAAACCCGCATCTGTCCCGTTTCACGGTTCACATAACGATAAAAGACTGGAAATATAACAAGAAAAGCAACGCTGATCAGGTATTCGATTCCCTTTATGTGGGAGTAGTACTCAACCTCGGTGAACAGAGGTTTGACCAGACCGTTGCTACCATATATTGATCAACCAGGGCGGTTACTGAACCTGCCTGGGTGAGGGCGCATACATATGCTGTCGTGGCCCCGGCCAGCACAAGCAAACCAAAGGCAAGGAGGATTCTATCCACCCTGCCTGTTCATGGAGCATGCACGGACTCCATTTTTTCAGATCTCTTTTTCAGCTGCAATCGTTATAATCCCAGAATGGTACGGGCCAAACCCTTGCCCAGGCAGCAGCCGCCATTGCACATAAATCCGCTGATCAGGCAGGCCACGCTCCACACACCGATCAGTGCTGCCATTACCATTCCTGCATGAAGAGCAAACCGGGAGACTTCACTGCCGGCATCCACATCTGACGTTGTCCGTAATCTGGTTTCTATATTTGCGGTCATGGCATCCTCCTCTGGACTGGTTGTTGTATGGTTGTTTCATACCATTGTCACCCTGTTAACTGCATCCAGCATGCCAACCCAAAAAACAAACTATTTTTCCTGATCCATCCAAAATAACAGATTGATTTCATTTAAAAACATCAAGAAATCATCTCCAAGCTCTCCAGCAGCACTGCATCAAAGCCACTGTTGCTTACAGACACTTCTGTCTCAAAGGAAACAGCATGCAGCACATGATCGATCACAAGTGTTGCAGGCCTATGCCGATCGGTTACCGTGCAGGGGGAGCAGAATGCCTATTCTGGTCCCTGCCAGGTATAGAGGATGGGAAGACGATAGAGAATACAGCGATAGGTAAGAAAGTAGCCCACATTTCTCACAAGCGATCTGCTGCAAGGCCTGAATCATCTCCATGACCTGGACGGTGAGACAGGTGGCCACATGCCAGCCGACCAGGAACAGGACTGGGGTCAGGCCCACGGACAGCAATTCTCTTTTCACTGCGTGCTGCTCTCCCCGGTGCCATCTTCCTGTATCCGAACCCTCTCCCCGCATCGGGCACAGCTCTTGGCCTGGCGGGCCTCCTCTTCCATCTTCTTTTCCTTGAGGTAGCAATGGTGGACAATATCCACCTCTTCGGCGTCAACGGTCTCGTTGACCAGCAGGGCCTCGGCCAGTTTATGAAGAAACTTGTCATGCCGGCGCATGAGGGCGCTGGTTTCGGCGTGACAATCGGTGAGAATCCGCTTTATTTCATCATCTATAAGCCGGGCGGTCTGCTCGCTGATCTTGCGGCCCACGGCCTGATCACCGAGAAAACTCTCCTCCTCAATCACATAGGCAACCGGCCCGAGCTTGTCGCTCATACCCCATTCACAGACCAGCCGGAAAGCGATTTCGGTCGCCTGGGCAATGTCATTGGCCGCGCCCGTGGACAGACGGCCAAAGACCAACTCCTCGGCCACCCGACCGCCCATCAGTATTTTTATTCTGCTCAGCATGTACCCGCGGGAGTAGGTAAGCCGATCATCAATGGGCACCTGCAGGGTGGAACCAAGGGAACGGCTGCGGGGAATGATGGTGATTTTATGAAGGGGATCGGTTTCCGGCAGCATCCTGGCAATAATGGCATGGCCGGCCTCATGGTAGGCGGTGATGCGGCGGTTTTCCTCGCTCATGACCACATTTTTCCGTTCAATGCCCATGATGATCTTGTCCTTGGCCACCTCGAAATCGTCCATATCCACACTCTTCTTGCCGCGCCGCGAGGCCATGAGCGCGGCCTCGTTGACCAGGTTGGCAATGTCGGCCCCGGAAAATCCGGGGATGGAACGGGCAATCTCATGCAGGTTGACGTTTTTGCCAAGGACAATGTTCTTTACATGTACCTCAAGAATCTGGACCCTCCCCTTGATATCCGGGATCGAAATGGTCACCTGCCGGTCAAACCTGCCCGGACGGAGCAGGGCCGGATCAAGGATATCGGGCCGGTTGGTGGCCGCGACCACGATGATCGATTCATTGGAACGGAATCCATCCATTTCCACCAGCAGGGCATTGAGGGTCTGTTCCCGTTCATCGCCACCGCCGCCGGAAGCGCCCCCGCCCCTGCGGCCGCCAATGGCATCGATCTCGTCAATAAAGATAATACACGGCGCCCGCCGTTTGGCCTCGGTAAAGAGCTCGCGCACCCTGGATGCGCCCACCCCGACAAACATCTCGACAAAATCAGAGCCGCTCATGGAATAAAAGGGCACCGAGGCCTCGCCGGCAATGGCCCTGGCAAGAAGGGTCTTGCCGGTTCCAGGCGGTCCCTGCAGGAGAACGCCCTTGGGGATATGGCCGCCGAGACGGCTGAACCGCTCCGGGTATTTAAGAAAGTCAACAACCTCCTCCAGTTCGACCCGGGCCTCGCTGATGCCGGCCACGTCACGGAAGGTTACCGAGCTGCGGGTCACCGGCTTGAACCGGACCGATTTCCCCCGGCCGGAACCGCCCGCGCCATTGCCCCGGCCCAAAAAAAACCAGAGCGAAAGAAAAAGGAGCAGAGGCACCGCCAGTTTCAGTACCGGCGCATCTCCGAGCAGACCGGGGGCCTCGGTGGTTATGACCACGTCATGCTCTTCAAGAAGTCTAACCAGGCCGGCCACGTCCGGGCTGTAGCTGGTAAACAGCACGCCGCCCCTGTCCTTGCCGGTGAGAGTGCCGCCCCGGAGATGGATCTCGACAATCTCTCCCTTGCGAACCTGGTCAAGCACCGTTGAATAGGGCCGTGACGGCAGCGATGTTTCCACCCGGTAGATGGCATAACCAAGAACCAGAAACACTGTCAGAAGAAGCATCCACAGGCCAGCCTGCATTCTGTTTTTCATGTACCCCCTCCTGAGCTACAGGTCAAAAACACTCAGATCAATGTTCAAATCATGAATCTTGCGGTACAGGGTTGATCGGTTGATGCCAAGCAGCCGGGCCGCCTTGGCCTTGTTGCCGCCGGTTTTACGCAGGGCATTGATGATTCGTTCCTCCACGGAAAAATGTTCTTCATAGGGCTGCGTCTCAAGGGGAGAGGGCCGTCTGACGGGCAGGATTCTCTCCGCCGGTTTCCGGATGGGTCGCTGCTCTTCCTGATGAAGGATCTCCGGCGGCAGCAGGGAGGCGGATACCGTCGGACTGGTGCAGAGCACGCAGGCCCGTTCCAGAACATTTTCCAGCTCGCGCACATTGCCGGGCCAGCCGTAGCGCTCCATCAATTCCAGGGCCTGATCGGAGATGCCGGTGATATTCTTGCCGATCCTTTCTGAAATACGGGTGATGAAATACCGGGCCAGCAGCTCCACATCTCCTTCCCGTTCACGCAGGGCCGGCAGGATAATGTCAATAACCCGGAGCCGGAAATAGAGATCCTCCCGGAACGCGCCCTCTTCCACCTTTTTCCTCAGATTGACATTGGTGGCGGCAATCACCCGTACATCCACCTGGATGGGCGTGTCCCGTCCGACCGGATAAAAGGTTTTTTCCTGGAGAAAACGGAGCAGGCGCAGCTGCATCATCGGCGAGATGTCGCCGATCTCGTCAAGGAACAGGGTGCCGCCGTCGGCCTGGAGAATCCGGCCCATCCGGTCCCGGTCCGCGCCGGTAAACGATCCTTTCTGATGGCCGAACAACTCACTCTCAAGCAGGTTTTCCGGTATGGCCGTACAATCCACCTTGACCAGAGGACGGCTCCTGCGCAGGCTTTCCTCGTGCAGGGCCTCGGCGGCAAGTTCCTTGCCCGTACCCGACTCGCCGGTGATGAGCACCGTGGTGTCCACCTTGGCCACATTTTCGATCAGGGAGTAGACGGTCTGCATGATATCGCTTTTGCCGATGAAACGGTGAAAGTTGCTGCGCCGGCTGCTGCGCGTGGCCCTGATCGCGGTCATGTCACGCAGCACAACCACCACCCCGTTCACCCGGTTATTGCCATCGGCAAGGGGTGACAGACAGACCGAGAAGATCCTGCGGCTGGTCCCCTCTCCCCCATACTCTATTCGGTGTTCGCTGATCTCGGCGCGGCTTTTTAATACCCTGCGGGCATTGTCCTTGAGCACGGACAGCGCACTGCCGTCATCCAGCTCCGCAAAACTGGTCAACTTCCGGCCGGGAAACATTTCCGCAAACAGATCCGCGGCAGCCTGATTGATAGTCACAATAAAAAGGTCCCTGTCCAGGGTTATGATCGCATCGGTGACACTGCGAAAAATAGTTTCAAGCAGGGCCTTGTATTCCCTGGTCCTGCGCTCGGCCTGCTCTTTTTCCTGTTCAAGGCGGTACTGGGAAAGCGCCATGCGGGTCACCTTGAGCAGGGTCTTTTTGTCAACCGGTTTGGCTATATAGTCAAAGGCGCCCAGACGGACCGCCTCGGCAGCGGTTTCCACGTTGGGATAACCGGTCACCATGACCACCGGACAGCGGATATGGTTTTCACGCAGACGACGGAGCAGGTCTATACCTGAGTTGCCCTCGAGAACAATATCACTGATGATCAGATCATAATCCTGGTCATGGATCATGGCCAGGGCCTCATCATAGGTGGTTGCCGTATGTACCGAGCCGTACCCCTCCCGTTTGAGAAAAAGCTGAAAGGTAAGGCGCAGGCTTTCCTCGTCATCGATGACCAGGATGGCTGCATCCTGTCTGCTTGTTGATTCCATCTCCCTCCCCTGTTCAGGTAAAGGTATTCATATCGCGAAAAACCACGACCGCGCCGGTCAGTGTCTGTTCTTCCACAATGGGCGTGCTCACATACTCGACCGAAAAGCTTGTTCCGTCCCGGCACCAGAACACGTCTTCGGAACTGAAATGGACCTGGCCGTCATGACAGGTCAGGTTAATGGGACACTCATCGGCCGGATAGGGTGTGCCGTCGCCATGGGCATGATGGACCAGGCTGTGATGGGATTGCCCGACAAGCTCTTCCGATGACCAGCCAAGCATGACCGTGGCCGCCTTGTTGACAAAGGTGACATTCCCCTCCAGATCAAGGCCGAAAATCCCCTCCCCGGCCGACTGCAGGATCAGTTCCATCTGGCGCTGCAGACGCTTGCTTTCGGATTCGGCCTGGATACGCTCGGCAATTTCCCGGTTGAGCGAGGCATTGATGACCGAAATTTCGAAGGTGCGCCGTTCAACGGTTTCGTTGAATTCGGCCTGGGCCGCCTTGAGCGCCTTATCCATCTCGTCGAGCTGCTCCCTGTATCGGGCCAGCCGGCTCAATACCCGGGAACAGGCTTCATTGATGGTGAAAAGCACCCCGGTACACAGACCGGCCATGACCAGCAGGGAAAAGAAGACCAGCACCCTGGGGGGCAGCTGTTCCCCATTGCTGAGAAACCAGACCTGAAAGCCGGCCAGCAGTCCGGCGGCAGTCACAAAAAGGCCAACTATCAGTGCTATAACCTTCCACTTGTTCATCACGCCCTCCTCCGTTAAGCAGCCCGTACCGGCAGACCGATGGAAAGGGTCGTGTATTCGCCCACCTCGCTCTGCACCCGGAGAAAACCATTGTTATCCTGAACCAGCCCATGGCTGATGGAAAGACCAAGGCCGGTGCCCTCCCCCCTTGGCTTGGTCGAGAAAAAGGGATCAAAAAGGTGCTGCCTGACATCATGCTCGATGCCTATGCCCAGATCGGTTATCTGCAGCACTATAAAGGGCTTGCCGTCATGGCTGGCCCGCTCCGCGCTGATAATGATTTTTTTCTTTTCACTGCCGGAGGGATATTTTTTGTTGAGCGCGTAGCGGGCATTGGAAATAATATTGAGCAGGACCTGTTCGATCTGCTGGCGGCTGCAGACAACCTCGGGCAGAGCCGAATCAATATGTACCTCAATGCGGATTCCCTCTTTTTTGAGTTGGTGACCGACCAGATCAAGACAGATATCGACCAGCCCGCCAACGGCCACCGGCGCTATCTCCACCTCCTGACCGCGGGCAAAATCGAGCAGCTTGTGGGCAATGGAACCGATCCGGCCCCCTTCCGAGATAATCCGGTTCAGAATCTCCCGGCTCAACTCCTGGTCGGCATTTTCCGGCTCAAGATCATCGAGAAGGAGCTGGGCATAGTTGATGATGCCGTTGATGGGATTATTGATCTCATGGGCCACGCCGGCGGCCAGCTCGCCGATGGAAGCGAGCTGGGCGGCCCGCATCTGTTCGGCCCGGGACAGCTCCTCTTCACTCAGATCACGGGCAACGAGAAGACGGATATCTCCCTGGCTCGGCTCCAGGGGACTGATGGTCAGCATATACTGACCGTGCAAGCCCTGCAGTTCCACCTCAAGGATGCGGGTCTTGCCCTCCCGGACCAGTCCCTCAAAGGGACAGGCGGCATGATTCTTCTCGCTGCCGTGAAGAATCTGGCAGAGCCGCCGGCCGATTATCTCATCCCTGCTCTTGCGGGCCGCGGAAAGGGTGGCATGGTTGACGTCGAGAATCACCGAGTCAGCGGAAACGATCAGGGCCGGATCCTGAATGGCATTGAAAATATGCTCCCACTTGGCCATAACCTGGTTAAGGGTCTGATCGGTCAGGATCTGTTCGGTCTTGTCTATGCCGAACAGGACCAGGCCGACCTTGCCCTGGTCGATATCGGTACGAAATGAACCGTGCCAGTCAATGATGCGCCGCTCACCGTTTCTGGTCAGCAAAGAGGCCTGGAAGTTGACATCCCTGTTGTTATCCTTGAGCGCCTCGGAGACATGGCGCTGGTTCTGCTGCCGCTCCTCGGGAGAAAGGAGCACGTCGACCCAGTACTTGCGGGTCACCTCCTGCTGGCTGTAGCCGGTTACCTTTTCCGCTTCCCGGTTCATGGACAGGATCTCGCCGCAGGGTGAGACTGAAACCAGCAGGCTCTGAACCGTGTCCACCAGTTCCTGGTTGAAATCACGCTCCTGCCTCAGCTGCCGGGTTGTCTCCCAGGAATGGAGGGTCAGGGCAAGATCCGTGAGAACATCCCCGACAAACCCCTGTTCGATTTCGGTAAAACAGGACGGCTGATTGGCATGAATGGTGAGAACGCCATATTCCTGGTCTTTACAGAGTATCGGCCAGGAAAGGCAGGAGCGGAAGCCGGTTTCCCTGGCAATACGGCCCAGGATCGAGGTGCCATACTGGCGGAGCACGTTCTGCACCACCACCGGTTTTCCGGTTTTCAGAGCCAGTGCGGCTGGATTTGCCTCATGCATGTCCAGGATGACCTCCCGGACCAGTTTCATGCAGTCCCGGTCCGGCATGTCGCCTGAATCGGCCACGGCAATGGGGGTGATCTCCTTTTCGCCGTCAAGACGCTGCCCTATCCAGACAAGACAGAAACGGGAATTCTGGACCAGAATCCGGCAGCACTCCTCAAGAAGCGCATACATACGCTGACGGCTGCCGTCAAGGGTGGCCTCGCTGACAGCCTTGAGAAACCGGGTTCGCTGCTTACAGAGTTCGATGATACGGGTATTTTTCTCTTCTGAATCCGCCATGCCCCTGCCTGTCCCTTCCCATTTTCAGGGCAACACAAGTGCTTCAAAAGCAACACATGGAACATGTTTTCGCAACACTTATGTCTCAAAATGAACAATAAAGTCGCTTTCACTCCCTGTCTTGCACCAATCATGCCCGAAAAATATGCGCTCTTCTTCCTCTTGACAAACGGGCTGAGCCCACTATGGTATATCGACAGGTAACGATATATACGACCCTCATCGCTGCCCGAGCCAGATCACTCTTCCGGGCGCAGGAAAAAATACAATGAATACCATACACATTCCCCGCTGTGACTGTTCAGAACCAAACAGTGAGCAAAAAGACGGCAAGGGGCTGGCCAGAACGTTGTTCCTGGGCAGTGCCGGACTTGCTCTCTGGTGGATTATCTACAGTCGCCTGGACCCGGCATCCCGATTCCTTACCTATGATCTTTTCGGCCTGAGCCGGGACAGTCACCTCGGTGATACAGTGCAGTTCTTCATCTTTGAAGTACCCAAGGTGATGATGCTGCTCACCCTGATTGTCTTTATTGTCGGCATTATCCGCTCTTTTTTCACCCAGGAACGGACCCGCAGATACCTGGCCGGCAAAAGAGAGAGCGCCGGCAATGTCATGGCCGCCCTGCTCGGCATTGTCACCCCGTTCTGTTCCTGTTCGGCGGTGCCGCTCTTTCTCGGCTTTGTCCAGGCCGGGGTGCCGCTCGGAGTCACCTTTTCCTTTCTCATTGCCGCGCCCATGGTCAACGAGATTGCCCTGGTCCTACTCTATGGCCTGCTCGGCTGGAAGGTGGCGGCCATCTACCTGACAAGCGGCCTCATTATTGCCATGGTTGCCGGCTGGATCATCGGCCGCCTGCATCTGGATGGCTGGATCGAGGACTGGGTGCGGGAGATGCGCGCCGGCGAGGCCGTGGTCATGGAGGAAAAACTGACCTGGGCGGACCGGATCGAGCGCGGCCGGATCGCGGTGCGTGATATCGTTGGCAAGGTCTGGATCTACGTGGTTGCAGGGATCGGTGTGGGCGCGGCCATTCACGGCTATGTACCCGAGGATTTCATGGCCGCGATCATGGGCAAGGATGCCTGGTGGTCGGTGCCGGCCGCGGTCCTGGTCGGCATTCCCATGTACTCCAATGCGGCCGGCATTGTCCCCATTGTCGAGGCTCTGCTCGGCAAGGGCGCGGCCCTGGGCACGGTGCTGGCCTTCATGATGAGCGTTATCGCCCTCTCCCTGCCGGAAATGGTGATCCTGCGCAAGGTGCTCAAGCCAAAACTGATCGCGGTATTCATCGCCGTGGTGGGCAGCGGCATTCTTTTCACCGGTTTTCTTTTTAATATGCTGTTTTGAACAAGGAGGCAAACATCTATGAAAATTGTTATCTGCGGGCCAGGATGCGCATCCTGTGAAAAGGTAAAAAAAACGGTTGAACAGGCTGTCCAGGATAGAGGCATTGACGCGACAGTTGAAAAAGAAACCGATTTTGCCGAAATGGCCAGGATGGGCATCTTTTCCACTCCGGCCGTGGTCATCGACGGCGAGGTGAAGTGTGTGGGTCGGGCCCCGGAGCGGAGCGAGGTGGACAAGTGGCTTTCGTAACCCGCGTTCTCCACAACAACAGGCCCCGCAGCGCTGTCATTTTTGTTCTCTTCTTTCTCCTCATGGAAGGTGGAACGGTACATGCCCAAACCCTGCAGAACCTGGGAAACGGTATCTGCCTGGACAGCTCCACCGGCCTGATGTGGCAGATCGGACACGGCCGTCGTTTAGACGATCATGGCAAGGTGGAGCAGTATCTGACCGCGCTCGACCTGGGCGGATATTCAGACTGGCGACTGCCGACCATTCTGGAGAGCAAGGGGTTGCGACTGCTCATCGATATCCATGGCAATGGGCCCTGCGGAATCGAAAAGCCCATGGCCAGGTACTGGATGGTCGATCCCAAAAAAGGCATGGTCCCTGTCCGGCTGGAACTGGAGAGCTTCTGCCGCGGCATCTACAGCCTCTCTGCCGGCAAACGGGGTTATGTCCGGGCGGTGCGCGCCGCAACCGATTGATGGGTGGTAAAGACCTTGCTTGCTTCCTGCCGGGTCATCTGGTATTCTTTAACGTTGGCGTCGAGAACCATTCCCTTGTTCCATTCCGCATTTCTCTTTCCCGGGGCTAACGCATGAATTTTGCCATTGATGAGGCTGTATCCCGCCTGAAAAAAGAGGTGGCTGGTTACGAGGTGCCGGTGGTCGATCTGATCGCGGCCCAGACCAGGGACCCGTTCAAGGTCCTGGTTGCCACCATCCTCTCGGCCCGGACCAAAGATGAGGTCACGGCCGCAGCCGCACGCCGCCTGTTCAAAAGGGCTGGAACACCAGGGGAACTGGCCCGCCTCACCACGGCCGAACTGGAAGAAATCATCTATCCGGTCGGTTTTTTCCGCAACAAGGCAAAATATCTCGCCAACCTGCCCGGCGTGCTTTCTGAAAAGTTCGGCGGCCGGGTTCCGGACACCATCGAGGAACTCGTCCAGCTGCCCGGCGTGGGCCGCAAGACGGCCAACCTGGTGGTGGCGGTTGCCTTTGCCAAACCGGCCATCTGCGTGGATACCCATGTCCACCGGATCATGAATATCTGGGGCTATGTGCAGACAAAAACGCCCCTGGAAACGGAACAGGCGCTCAGGAACAAACTGCCCGAAAAATACTGGATCGAAATCAACTCCATCCTGGTCGCCTTTGGCCAGGGCACCTGCACGCCCCGGCGTCCCGGATGCGATGCATGCGTTATCAGCGACATCTGCCCGCAACTTGGCGTCACGCCGCGCAAAACAGCAACCACCCGGATGGCCGCCGCAACATCGAATAAGCTCTTTCTGGTGTCCTGGAACGTGAACGGCCTTCGGGCCGCGCTGAAAAAGGGCTTTTTTGATACCTTTCACGAACTCGACGCCGATATCTTCGCCCTGCAGGAAACCAAGGCCCTGACCGATCAGCTCCCTGATACGGTCATCAACATTCCCGGCTATCGCAGCTACTGGTATCCGGCCCGCAAAAAGGGCTATTCGGGTACGGCGGTGTTCAGCAGGCACGAACCCCTGCAGGTTGTTTACGGCCTGGACAGTGAGGAATTTGACAGCGAAGGGCGGGTTATCACCCTGGAATTGAGTGATTTCTACCTGATCAACGCCTACTTTCCCAATGCCCAGCCGGGCCTTAAAAGGCTTGACTACAAGCTGCGTTTCAACCAG
>Ga0256913_10001839_pt1 | contig 10853 bp, 10 predicted proteins | sample Axial_MatmetaG_FD_185970 | JGI IMG/M metagenome (GOLD analysis project Ga0256913, IMG submission 185970) | Deep-sea worm associated microbial mat communities from Axial Seamount, Juan de Fuca Ridge, Pacific Ocean - Axial_Mat | ecosystem: Environmental > Aquatic > Marine > Oceanic > Microbial...
TAAAACCGGCAGCGCCAGTGACGTGGTGTGGAATCCCTGGAGGGAGAAGGCGATGTCGATGTTCGATTTCGAAGACGACGAATATCTGAATATGGTGTGCTTGGAGACTTCGAACGCGTTCGACGACAAACGCGTCGTGGCTCCGGGCGGGTCGCATACGGTTTCCGCGGAGTTCGCGGTTGAGGAGCTATGAATCGCCAAAGTTATTGGAGTTTTGGCGTAACAAAACAAAGGAGGATTGTCATGAGCAAAGCGTTGTTGTCGATGGTGTTGGTGTTGGCTGTGGCGTGCGGTTTGTATGCTGGAGACGGAAAAAAGAAGGTGGCGTGCGTTGGCGACAGCATAACGTTTGGAGCGTCCATAAAAGATCGTAAAAACAACAGTTATCCGTGCCAGCTCGGCAAGATACTCGGGGACGGCTGGACAGTCCGTAATTTTGGAGTTTCCGGGGCGACATTGCTGAAAAAAGGCGACAAACCATACTGGAAAAAGAGGGCCTACAAGAACGCGTTAAACTACAAGCCCAACGTTGTGGTCATCATGCTTGGGACCAACGATTCGAAACCTATCAACTGGAAGCAGAAACAGGATTTCGTCTCCGACTACGTCGAACTCGTGAAAAGTTTCCAAAAACTCGACAGCAAGCCCGAGGTTTGGGTGTGTCTTCCCGTTCCGGCGTTTCCCGGGAAATGGGGTATAAACGAGAAAACGATAGGCGGCGAGATGATGACCATGGTCAAAGAGGTGGCGAAGCGGACAGGCGCCAAAATCATCGATCTCCACGCCGCGTTGAAAACGCACGGGAAACTGTTTCCCGACACGGTGCATCCCAACGCGGAGGGGGCGGGCTTGATGGCGAAAGCCATAGCCGCGGAAATCGCGCGGAAAAAATAACCCGTTCCGCGAATCCGGGGAACGCCGTGGAAAACTTGGAAGATGGTAGTTTTAGGATTGAGATTGAATCCTAACGAGGGATGTCGAACCAATGTCTTTCAAAGATGAAATAGAGCGGTCGTTCAATGGATTGGAACTCGCCGACAACGGCGCGGTCTCCGCGGAATTCGAACTGTCGGGAAAATCCGCTCCCTTCGCGGGGCATTTCCCGGGGGCTCCCGTGTTGCCCGGAGTTTGTTTGATGCAGTGTGTCCTGACGGCGTTGTCCAAAGCCAGTGGGAAGACGTTGTCGTTGTCGGCGGTTTCAAAGGCGCGGTTCAGCGCGGCCGTGCTTCCCGGAGACGCTATTCTCGTCACCGGCGTTCCGAAGTGGAGCGAAACGGCCGTGAGTGGGAAATTCGAGGTTTCACGCGTTCCCAAGGGCGCGCGCCAGCCGGAAAGGGCGGCTCGGCTCTTTTTGACCGCGGAAATCTATAACGTTTAATTGACAAATCTCGATACCAGTGTTATTGCTATGTTTTGTCGTTCGATTTGTTTTCAACTACATTTTTCACATTGCAAGTTTGGAGTCGATTCGTGCCTACGAGAAAGCGGACTACATTGAAAGACATAGCTCGGGTGACGGGATATTCCGTTCCCCTTGTTTCCGTGGCGTTGTCGGGAAAAATCGACGGCACCACCAAGTTAAGCGAAAAGACCCGCGAAAAGATTTTAAAGGTCGCCTTGGAGCTGGATTACAAGCCGAACATTTTCGGTAGGAGTCTCCGAGCCAACAAGTCGTTTCTCGTTGGCGTGTTGATGTTCGATGTCAACGATTGGCTGACGGGGAGTTTTGTCCGCGGCGCGCAAGACGTTTTGGCTTCCGCCGGTTACGCGCCGGTGTTTCTGAGTCATTCCACCAAGGAAGAGCAACGCTGCAATTTGGAGATATGCCTGGACCGCCGGGTTGACGGCGTGATATTCAATTTGTGGATTGACGAGAAAACGGGTGAGATGGACGACGAGTTCGTGAGAAGTGTTTTAGGTAGCAAGTTTCCCTTTGTAGAGGTTTACGGCAACTATTTTGGCGACGCCGTGTCCGTCAACATCGACTACGAGAACAGTTTTCACGCCTCGTGTTTGGAAATGATCAAGAGGGGAGCCAAGCGCCTAGTCATGGTCAACCACGACCAATACACGGCCGGTCAAGATGGAACGGAGGTGTATTTCAACGCTTGGGAAGCCTGCAAAGGCTATGAGAAAGCCATTGCGGAGAACGGTCTCAAGCCTGAAATGCTGTTGCATCCGTTGCCATCGGAAGAGGAGATGCTTGTCGGGATGGCCGACAACGCCGGCCACGCGTTCCGCGAATTGGTTTCCGGTGGTTCCATTCCTGACGCTGTGATGTGTTTGAATGACGGTCAGGCGTTCGGCATCATCCGCGAATGCGCGGCTTTGGGAATCGATATACCCAAGGATATATCCGTTATAGGTTTTGGCGACACTTCCATTTGCAAACTAGCGTCGATATCCACCTGCCGCGCCACGGGCGAGAAGGCGGGTGCCGCTGCTGCCGAGCTGGTGTTGCGGCAGGTTAGGGGCGAGAAAGCGGAATCGTCGAAGATTCTAGCTCCGTTCGTGTCAAGAAGCACTTGAGTCCTGCATTCGCTTCCGCTTCTTCAATCTACGGCGCGTTTCGGTTTGAGTGTTCTTCGAAAAACTCCTTGGCTGTTTTTTTCCAATCGTCCCATTCCGTGTTGAGGAATTTCAGATGCGGGATGGTTTTCAAGACCGGGTCGTTTGCGAAACGTTTTGGTATAGTGAGTTTTTCTATTGTGGGATGGTCCGCCAATGGCGCGAGGGATTCGATTCCATCGCAACCATGGAGTGTGAGAGATCGCACGGGAGCGGACTCGAGCGGGGTTATGTCCCGTAATTTGGGATTGTCGTGGCATTCGAGTGAAACCAATTCCATTCCTCGGATAGGCTCCAGGGACTCTATGTTGTTTCCGGCGCAATCAAGTTTTTTCAGATTCATTCCCCTAATCGGCTCCAAGGAGGCGATGTGGTTCCCGCTACAGTCGAGCAACGAGAAGTTCAAGTTTCGGATGAAATCCAAAGAGAGCAGTTCCCGCGACGAGCATCTAAAAGCCGGGCTGGCGTTGTGGACGGCGATTAATTGCATGAAAGCCTGGCGTATTTCGGGGCATATTAGTTTCGACTCGTTCGGTGTGAGCAGCCCCGTGATGAGAGCGGTTATGGAAAGAGCGGAATCGGGGTAGTCCCGCACGGCTTTGGAGTAAACGCCGAACGCGTTCGCGAAATCCCCTCCATCGAAATAAGTGTATCCCTCCAGGAGCAGCAAATCCAGATTCGGCTCGAACTTTTTCAAATACAGAACGTTTTTCAAGGCTTCCAAAAGATTTTCCTTTCCCCCTATCCGCCGGCACACGTATGCCTTTTTCAGCAGGGCGTCGCGTCCCAGCCGCGTGTTGGGATGACTTTCGAAGACCCTTTCGTAGGAGCGTTTAGCGAGGTTGAGGAATTTCCTCCTTTCCTCCGCGGATTTCGCGGCTAGAGCTTCTCGGACAAAGGCGTCGCCCTCGACTGTCGGTGGCACCAGTTGGGGCACGTCTTTCCTGAATATTTTGATATTGCTGAAAATTTTCCCTTTCCCAAACGTATACAACCCAACGAGTCCGCCCTCCAAATAGAAAATATCCCTGGCGGACAGTATCAGGTCGCCGTCAAGATATAGCCGGAGATCCGGTCCCTCCCTTTCCGCCCGCACATGGTATTTTCTGCCCGGTTCCAAGGGAAGGCCTACGCTGGTCATGAATCCCCCCCTGCGCTGTATCACCGCGCTTGTGTTGCCGATTCCGCCCAATTGGAAGAAATAGCCTCTTTTGTCCGGAGCGTCCGGATCCCCCGCCAATATGACGCTGAGATCGGCGCTGGGAGCGAGGTTTTCCGCGTTGGGCACCGCCGCGTCGAATTCCACCGCGACGTTACCGTGGACGGGTTTGTTCCAGAATATGACGAACGTGTCGTCGTCGCTCGTCTCCGCTCGAATCGATCCGTCCATCCAGGTCCATTTCCCTTTCGCCTGAATCCATTCGGATTCGAATCCGCGTTTCGTCCGCGGCGTCACGTCTTTCCCCACTCCCCATCCTGCCGCTCTTCTGGCATGATAGACAGCCATCATCGCCACGATTAGCATCATCGCGGCGACGGTAGCCGTTCCCAAGGCCGTCAACGCCTTGTTTCTTTTGACGAACAGGGTGGCATGTCTCAACACCGAGGCTTTTTCCGCTTTCGTCACGCGCCCCGACAAATACGCCTCGACTTCGTTCTTCAACTCCCTTACCGTGGTGTAACGGTCTTCCGGTTTCAAAGCCATCGCCTTTTCCACCACTGCCGCGAGTGGTTTGGGCGCTTTACCCGGCGCGGCGGCTTCCTGTATCGGCACAAGGTCTCCGTCCACCGTTTTTTCCAGAGCCTCGTTGAGGTTTTTCGCCTTGATGGGTTTTTTGAAAGTGAGGATGGTGTAGAGTATGGCTCCGAGCGCGTATATGTCGGTGGCGGGGCCTCGTTCCGAATTTTTCCCCGCCGCCTGTTCTGGGGCCATAAATCCCGGAGTCCCCTTCACTTCGCCATCGAGAGTTTTTTCATAGTCCGTCGTTTGGCGACTATCCGACACGATGGTGTCTTCTTCTTCTTCTTCGGTATTGGGGAACGGCGTGGTGGTTGCCACCTTTTGTTCCACGCCGTCCTCGTCGACTTTCGCCTCCAGTCCGGTTTCGGCCTCGGTGGCCAGCCCCCAATCCAGCACCAACACTTCGCCATATTCTCCGATTTGAATGTTCTCCGGTTTTATGTCCAGATGGACGATTCCCTTGGAATGGGCGAAATCTATGGCGTCGCAAACGGCGGTGAAAATGTTGAGAAGTTTGGACAGCGTGTATTTATCGGTGTATCCGGGCTTGTCCTTGCTGGTTTTCATCAGTATTTTCGCGAACGTCTCGCCTTGCACGAGCTTCATCGTGAAATAAGGCGAGCCGTCCTCGTCCACGCCAATATCGTGTATCGGAACTATATTCGGATGTTCGAGATTGGCCGTCAGGCGCGCTTCTTTGACGAACCGTCCCGGGCAGGTGCGTTTTATCTCGTCGTCGTCGCGCAACGTGGCCATGGCCAGTTCCCGAGCGGTGTCCCTGTCGTTCACTTGGACGATACGCTTCATTCCCCCCTCTCCGATTTTTTCCAAGGGGTGGTATTTGCCCTGGGGTTTCACCGTCAACTCTTCGAGCGGTGCTGGCGAGGGCGTGGGGGTTCTGGCGGGAATTGTCGGTTCCTCGTCTCCGTTCCAAAATCCCTTCCTTCCGGAAAGGATGTTTTTTGACACCGTCGTGGCGTCGTCTTTGTCTAAAGAATCGGACATGGCTGGTCCTTTTCAAAGAAACAAGCGCCTCTCGCCGCCGAGGGCCTTTCCCTAATCAATCCGGAAACGACGCTTTGACTGTTATTGCGATTCCCCCTCTCGGGCGGAACTCGCCAAGCACTTCGGCGCGGCGCGGCGCGCAAGCCGCGACGAGCCTGTCCAAAATCAGGTTCACAACCTCCTCGTGGAACGCGCCGTGGTTCCTGAACGCGAAGAGGAAAAGCTTCAAAGACTTGCTTTCCACGCATTTTCCGTCGGGAATGTAGGTGATGGTTATTTTTCCGAAATCCGGTTGCCCGGTCACCGGGCATATGGAAGTGAATTCCGGACAATCGAATACGATTTCGTAGTCCCTGGCAGGGTGCGTGTTGTCGAACGTCTCCAAAACCGCCTTGTCGGGAACCTCCGGGACGGAGGTCTCGGAGTGTCTTAGCAATGTCAATTCCGAAAAGCGTTCGCAGTCCGAGTTTCCGCCCATATTTCCGCTCCTGGCGACGTCTCCACAGTCATCGTCGCCGAATTTCAATCCGTGATTCCCAAGGGCGAATGATATACGCCCCAGTCTTTTTTTCAACCTCGCGCCTTTGGAAAACGCGGAAAGCGCTGTATAATACCGGTGCGAGATTTGGTAGCTGCCGGATATTAGGGTTCAATCGCCGCGGCGGGGCCTCTTTGGGCGTATCTTGGGGTCGGTCGTCGTTTGGGGTAATGAGATGTCAAACTGGTCTAGGGACGCGCGTGTTCCGCGGGAATGGGGATTCACTCTGATAGAGATGCTGATTGTAGCCAGCATAATACTCATTCTCGCCGGACTTCTGCTCCCGACTCTGATGCGTTCCAAAAGCTCGGCGTGCTCCGCCTCTTGCATGAGCAATATCAAACAACTCGCCATGGCGAATATCGTCTACGAATCGACTTGGCGTTCCTATGTCGCTTGGGGCTCCGACCGATACGGGGCGAACCTCCATCGTTGGCACGGCGTTCGAAAGGCCGCGTCCAATTCGTCGGAATACGACACGGGGAAGAGCCCACTAGTTTTGGAGGTTAAAACGGTGTCGGAATTGTGTTGTCCTATTTGGGGCGATTCGGTGGACACCTCGCGCGCCTCGGTGGAACGCGGCGGGCAAGGTTACGGTTACAATATCCACGTCGGGACCCGGCAATACCTGGTGGACGATCAAAACTCCTCGGAGGCGTATTCCTCGGGTGTGCGATCGCAGGACGTGTCGTCTCCGGACACCACCGTGATGTTCGCCGACACCGCGATGCTCGTTTCCGACGTTGGAGACGTGGACGTTCACGGGGAGCTAGGAGGATATTCCATTTGCGCCGCGCCCTTCGGAGTGAACGGAAAACACACCGACCTCAAGATCAGAAACGACCCGTCCATACATTTCCGGCACGACGCCTTGGCCAATGTCGGATGGTGCGACGGACACGCCAACCCCCGGCATAGCGATTGGACTCTCGACTCCGACTGGCGGAAAAACATGCTTGGATTTTTCGGTTCCTCGACAGACAACGATCTTTTCGATTTGGAGTGATTCCACGGGAGATTAGCAAATGGCCACCTCGTTAAAAGAACTGAGAGAACTTACCTCCAATATAGAAAAAAAGAAAAAGGAAACGGAGGAAAAGGACAAGGTCGAAACGCAAAGGAAAAAAGCCCAGATCAAGCAGGAGACGGCACTAAGGACGGGGGAGAGGATAGCTCAAGCGGAAGCCGCCGCGAAAAAGGCCAAAATAACCCGTCAAACCATGGTCTTGGGCGCGGTGGGAGCGTTGCTTATCGCCGTGGTGGTGTCGATTCGGCTCATGGTCGTGGCCTGGAGGGGGAATGCCGCGGAAAACGTCTCGTTGGCGACTGAGGGATTGCTAAAAATCGACTCCGAAGACGCGGCTTACGCGGAAACCGCTAAGTTCGCGGAAAACGTCATGGCGTTGTTCAAAAAAGATCCGGACGGATATAGCGTCCCGTTCTATCCCCCCATTTCGGACGAGTGGAAAGCGGCGTTCGAACGCAAATTGTCGAGGGCTATGTCGACGCACTGGAAATTGTCCGAGATAAGCAGGGACACCGTTACCGACTGTTTGAGGGCTGTTTTCCAATCGAACGGGGAGAAGTTGGTTTTCGACATCGCCAAGCTTAAAAACGGCGAATTGACTATAGTGAAAATACATTGACCGAACGTCCGTCCGGAAACGAGGGAACAAGCGTCATGTCGGGAAAAAAGAAACGCGTTGAGAGATGTGTCATGACTTTCGCCAGGGCTTGGAACACATTGGCCGCCACGCGTTGCCTGGGGCGCCACGGGATCGAAGTGATAACCGGAGACAGCATGCCTTTGGCGGGAAGCAATTTCTCCTTCTATTCCCGTAAATCTTTCATCTACCCCGATCCCGACGAGAATCCGGAGGGATTCATCGACAAGCTGGTCGAGGTTTGCGAGAGATACGGTGGCCCGGACGTGGACCTCGTGCTAATGCCGCTCCATACATGCTCCTTCGTGGTCGCCGAACATATACATCGCTTCGACGGAATAGCCAAAACCGCGCTTCCCGCTAAAAAAGACATAGACATGCTGGGCAACAAGGCCAATTTGGCTGTATTCTGCGCCGAACGCGGAATCAACATCCCTAAAACCTTCGTCGTCGACACGGTGGACGATATCCGGGACACCGCGGAGAAAGTCGCGTATCCCGCGTTTTTGAAGCTCGCCGACAGCAACGCGGCCATCGGGCTGCACAAGGTGAAATCTCCAAAGGAAACGGTCGAACGCTTCATGAACGATGTCAGGCGCTTCAACGTCTCGGGACGGAACGTGGCGATTCTCCAGGAAGCCGTGCCGGGGGAGGACTACTGCTCCACATTCCTCTTTGAGCGGGGAGAACTCAGAACGTCCATGACCTATCACAACATACTCGAATACCCGAAAAAAAGCGGAATGGGGGCTTTGCGCGAAACGGTCGACGCGTCGAAGATGGAAGAAATCGGGGCGCGGGTTCTGGCCGCCGCCGACTGGCATGGCGTCGCCGAACTGGATTTCAGATGGGACGGGAAAAACGAACCGTATCTGATCGAGGTCAATCCGCGTTTCTGGGGTGGTTTGGGACAATCTATCGAATCGGGAGTCGAATACCCGCACCTTCTTTTCCGTTTGGCGGTGGATGGACATGTCGATCCAGTAACGACGGGAGCCAAAAACGTCCGCACGGTCAACCCGTGCCTAGTCGTCATGCTCATGTTGCAGGAATTCATGGAAGCGAAAAACACGAGAAGCGAGATAAAACGCTCTTTCGAGGAGTTCATGGAGGATTGGCAGCGGGAGGACGACCATTTCAAGGCGTTGGACAGGTTCAGCGACAACATGGCCAGCGCTCTCAACCCTTTCAGCCGCGTTAAAGCGGTGGATGAAGTGTTGCGCCAAACCAGGGGGGCTGTGGACGAGTTGTTCAACAAAAAAGACCCCCTGCCGGCCTTGGGACTCCTATACCCTCTGGCGGCTTTCATCAAGAAAAGGAAAATATCGCCGGAAGCTCTAGTCACCGGAGCCGCGAAAAGCCAACCGTCGGAAACAAACTGAAATGCTGTCCCTACTGGCCACAATCGCCTCGGCGATTCCCTTACCCCTGATATGGTTCCTGACGTTCTTGGCGCGCGCGTTTTCCCGCCGCCGCGGCGTGACGATCGTCTTGTCGATTTCGGACAGCCCATCTCCACCGTCACGGATATCCAGTGCCGCCTGCGCGTTGTCGCTCCGCCGAGCCGGAGCCGATATCATCGTGGCGACTCCCGAAGCCCGGGATCTCGCCGCGTTGATCGAAAAGGCGGACGGCGTTCTCCTGTCCGGAGGGGAGGATACCGGCAGCGGCGAACCGTCCTCCGGATCGGAGAATCCCGCGAGGGACGAAATGGAGTTGGCGCTTGTGGCCGCGGCTTTGGAGCGGGGAATTCCAATTCTGGGAATCTGCCGGGGGATGCAAATTCTGGCGTTGGCCGCTGGCGGAACGGTTGAAACACACAAGCACGATCCGGAAAGACTACGGGGACACAAGTCGACGATGTTCAATCCAATCCTACACGACGTGGAGGTGTTGCCCGGAACTAAATTGCTGGACGCCGTCGGGAAAAACGTCTTGAAGGTGTTTTCCATCCACCACAACCATGTCGCGGATACAGGTTCGGCTATCGTCAGCGCGAAAAGCCGCGGAGACGGCATGACGGAAGGGCTGGAGTTTCCCGGACGCGCCTTCGTGGTGGGGATTCAATGGCATCCCGAGATACGTTCCATACTCAAACCTTCCAACGCCGCGGAGGTCCAAGCTTTGGTCGACATGGCCGCGGAGGGGAAAAAAAATTTGGAAAAACAATCCCGCTACTTGAAAAAAAGCGTTTGAACCGCTTCTTTTCCTTTCAAGAACGCGCGTTTGGACGGCGCGTCCAGTTGCAATCCAGACGAGGAGACAATGAACAAGCACATCAACCAACTGTTGCAGATTCAAGACATGGCGTTGGCCTTGAGGGAAAACGACATACTCCACCAGAACCGCGACGTCGAAGCGAGCGTTTCGGAGGGGATAAAGGCGAACATCGACAAAATGAAGGAAGCCTTGCCGTCGGATACGCAATACAAAATGGAACGCCTCGACTCCAAGGGCGATCTCTTCGTCGTTCCGATGATTAACGATGTTTGCCACGGATGCTTCATGAAAATACCCGTCGCCATCGCGCATAACGTGCGCAACACCACGCAATGCGTGAACTGTCCGAATTGCGACCGCTTCCTCTACGAGGACTATCAAATCCCACGCAAGGACGATGACAACGCCCACTACAAGGGAATAGCGCGGTTTTCATCCGTGGAGTTGATGCTGCCGAAATTAAACTCCACGGGGCATGCCGACGCCATCGCGGAAATGGCGGAATTGACTTTCAAAGCCGGGTTCGTCGAGGAGGAGAAGGAGTTTCGCGACGCCCTCCTCCGGCGCGAGGCGGTCTCCTCCACCGCGGTTGGTTCTGGATTGGCGTTTCCGCACGCCAGAGGTGTCCACGCGGGAGGTTTGACTTTGGCCATCGGCCTTTCCGAGAACGGGCTCGATTTCGGCAACGGGGAGAAACCCAAAATAGTCTTCGCCTCCGCCGTTCCCGCGCCGGCGAGTATGTTCTACATGGAAATGGTCTCTAAAATCGCACGTTATTTCGCCGAGTCGGAACGCTCGGAAAAGTTGCTCGCGTGCTCGACATCCGAGGAGATGTGGAAGATCATCGTCAAAATCGGGCGGTGACGCGGAAACCGCGGCGGTAATCGGTGATCGGTGGTCGGTGGTCGGTGGGGTGGAGGACGGAGAAGACTAAGAAGACGGAGGGGACGGGGAGGAAGCCCGATTGCGATTACGATAGCGATGGCGGCAAGCATGCTCGCACTACTAGCCGCGGAATCCGCGGCCGGTAAACCAGGCTTGCTTGGCGGAAAAACTCCCGACGGCGCGTTGCGGGAAGAAAGGAAGAAGAAAAAGCTCGATTACGACGGCGTGTTTC
>Ga0256913_10001840_pt1 | contig 10853 bp, 8 predicted proteins | sample Axial_MatmetaG_FD_185970 | JGI IMG/M metagenome (GOLD analysis project Ga0256913, IMG submission 185970) | Deep-sea worm associated microbial mat communities from Axial Seamount, Juan de Fuca Ridge, Pacific Ocean - Axial_Mat | ecosystem: Environmental > Aquatic > Marine > Oceanic > Microbial...
AGTTCCAAACCAAGTAGTTTTTGAAGCGCTACAAAATAATCAAATAGAAAATATCAAAGATATTATATATATTAAAAGAGAAAAAACCTATGGAAATTCACGATTTGATATATATTATGAAACAAAAAAAGAAAAGGGATTTGTTGAAGTTAAAGGTGTTACTTTAGAAAACGATAAAATAGCTAAATTTCCTGATGCGCCTACTATAAGAGGGACAAAACATATTAATGAATTAATTAAAGCAACAAATGAAGGATATAAATGTTATATTTTCTTTTTAATTCAATTAAAAGGATGTGAATTATTCATGCCAAATGAAGAAACTGATTATCTTTTTGCTAACACTTTAAAAGAAGCAAAGAATAAAAATGTAAATATTCTTTGTTATGATAGTATTGTTACAAGAGATACAATTACATTAAATAAAAAAATTAACATTAAGGTTTAAGACTTTGAGAATCTTTTTTTCTAATAAAAATCGTGTAACCTATTTTTATAATACTTGCAAGAGGGATTGCGAATAAAACTCCCCAAAAGCCTAAAAAGACACTAGAGAGAATAAGTATTACAACAACAAAAAGAGGTTTTACATCTACTGCTTTTCCAATAATTAAAGGAATCAATAAAAATTGTTCTATTATTTGTAGTATTAATAAAGTAATAACTGCGTATAAGGCTTGAAGAGGACTTTGAAAAAGTACAATTACACCACTTATAACTGTTCCTATCCAAGGCCCAAAAATGGGAATAAAATTTGTAAAAAAAATTAAAATTAGTATTATGGGGATTAATTTTATATCTAATAATACAAAAATAATCAAACATATTACAATTATTAATAGAGAGGTAATAGTTTTACCTAAAAAATATTTCCCAGTGCTTTTAAAGGACTGTGTTATAAAGGCTTTTATTTTATTTTTCATATAGGTATTATATCATATCCAAATTATTGAAACTCTTTATATTAAGTGTTAATATTTAATAGAAAAGAGGCTAATATTATGAAAAAAACAAATTTTATTGATAAAGGAAATTGGTATAAAGGAAATACACATTTACATACAACTAGATCAGATGGAAAAAAGAGTCCTGAAGAAGCAATAAAACAATATAGGAATTTAGGATATAAATTCTTTGTAATGAGTGATCATAGAATATATTTTGACAGTACAGAACTTGATAAAGAAGATTTTTTAGTTTTGTCTGGTATTGAATTAAATACAAACCGTGTAGATGATGGGTATAGCACACATCATGTTACAGGGCTTAAGAAATATAAAGAAACAAAAGAATATAAAAACAATCAAAAATTTGAAACATTATTTTGGGATGATGAATTTGGTCATGCAATCACAAACAAGCTAATCAAGGAAGCTAATGAACATGATAATTTTACAATATTAGCACATCCACAATGGTCATGCTCTTTTCCAGAAGAGTTATTGGAATTAAAAGACTTTGATGCAATTGAAGTCTGGAATCAAGAATGTGAAGCGGCTTCGGCTACAGGAAATGGGGAATATTATTATGATTACCTTTTAAAAAAAGGCAAACATATATTTGCGATTGCCTCAGATGATGTTCACAGTTATAGGGATGTTGCTATTGGAGGTTTTATTGTTGTAAAAGCAAAAGAATTTACAAAAGAGTCAATTGCTCATGCTATAGTTGATGGAAGTTATTACTCTTCAACTGGACCACATATTAATGAGTTTTATATTGAAGACAATACTGTATATGCCAAAGGATCTCAATGCGAAAGTATAAAACTAATATTTCACTATCGAGGAAAAACATTTTATGGATCTAATAATGAAGGTATCTCAGAAATACAATATGAACTTAAAGGAAATGAAAAATATGTAAGATGTGAATTTATTAATTCAAATGGAAAAAAAGCCTGGTCTAATCCGTTGTTTCTTGATTAGAATAATAATCATATAATAGTTGTTGTGAATTATTTGTTCTATGCTTAAAATATGAATATGTTCCATCAGATTTTAGATATCTAGCTTTTGTTGTATCACTTAATTGCATGTTAATAATATTTAATATACTTTTTATTAGAAGAGGTTCTTCTATAGGAAATAAAACTTCTACTCGTCTATCTAAATTTCTAGGCATTAAATCAGCACTACCTAGATAAACTAAAGGAGAATTGTTATTGTAAAAATAGTATAATCTAGTATGTTCAAGATATCTTCCCACAATACTTATAACAGAAATATTTTCGCTAACATTTTTCACTTTTGGCTTTAAACAACAAACACCACGAACTAATAATTGGATTTTTACACCGGCACAGGAAGCTTCATAAAATTTTTCAATCAATTTACGATCTACCAACGAATTCATAACGCCTATAAAATGCCCTTTTACGCCTGCTTTAACATTGCTTATTTCATCATCAAGTTTTTTTTCAAAAAAAGCACGAGTATGTGTAGGAGATGTAACTAGTTTTTTCATAATAGGTTTTTCGGTATAACCTGTTAAAAAATTAAAGAAAGAACTAATATCGTTAGCTAAAGATTCTCGAGTTGTAAAAAAACTTATATCCGTATAAAGCTTTGCAGTCTTATCGTTATAGTTCCCTGTTGAAAAATGCATATATCGTTTAATTCCTGCACGTTCTTTTCGTACAATCAGTAGTGTTTTAGAGTGTATTTTTAAATTTGGCAAACCATATATTACATGACACCCCGCTTCTTCAAGTTTTCTAGCCCAAGTAATATTGTTCTCTTCATCAAAGCGAGCTTTTAACTCTACTAATACAGTTACTTGTTTGTCGTTTTTTGCTGCAGTGATTAGAGCTTTTATAATAGGCGAATCAGAACTTACCCTATAAAGTGTTTGTTTTATTGCTAAAACACCATCATCAATAGAAGCTTGTTGTAATAGAGCTATAATAGGCACAAAAGATTGGTATGGTAAATGTAACAAAATATCTTTTGAGGCTATTTCTTTAAACATATCTTTGCCTAGTAAAGGATTAATAGGTATATTGTGTTTATAAAACAAAGTATCATATTGATAAAAAGAGGTTGCAAAACTCATTAAGTGAGATAAATCTAAAGGTCCATCACAATAATAAACATCTTCCTTTTTAACAGGGAAAGAAGAGAGCAAAAAGGACTTTAACAAGGAAGAGCAACCTTTTTGAATTTCCAATCTTACAAGGTCTCCTAATTTTCGTTGTTTTATCTGTTTTTCTATTTCAATTAATAAATCTTCTGCGCCCTCTTCGTCAAAGAGTAAATCGGCACTTCTAGTTATTCTAAAGGTGGTATAACTATTTATTTTATTTCCCTCAAAAAGTTTATTTAAATTTTTGCAAATAATTTCTTCTGCGAAAATATATGAATAGTTATTTAAACCTTCAGGAATTTTAATAATTCTAGGAAAAACAGTTGGCAGTTGAATAAATGCAGTTTTATTTTCGCCAGCCACATCTAAACTTACAGCAATATAAATAGCTTTATTCTTCAACAAAGGAAAAGGTCTGCTTGAATCAATTGCTAAAGGTGTTAATATTGGAAAAATAATGTCTTCGAAATAATCATCAATATATTTTTTTTGAAGACCTACTAAAGCATTATATGTATATATATTAATATCTTCATTTTTTAATTGAGGAAGTAAAAATTTATTATAAACATGATATTGTTTAGTTATTAAAAAATGTGTTTTATCAGATATTTTTTTTATTTGGTCTAAGGAAGTTAATCCAGAAATATCTTTTGCAAAAAAATGAGCCTTAACTTGTTCCTTTAAACCGGCAACTCTCACCATGAAAAACTCATCTAAATTAGAAGCAGTTATCGCTAAAAATTTAAGTTTTTCAAGTAACGGATTTAATTCATCATAGGTTTCTTCTAAAACTCTCAAATTAAATTCCAACCAACTTAATTCTCTATTAATAAAATTTTTATAAGCAAAAGTTTTCACTAAATAATTCTCTCCTTAATTAATAAAGTTTTAATTCCGAACACGTTATTAAAAAAGACTTCTTTATTATTAAAGGCCCACTCTTCTAAAGTAATATCTTCTTTAAAAAAAGTATAAATTTTTAAAATGTTATCACTAAAATCCACTTTAGTATTTATAAGTTTTTGAAGATGACTTTCATCTAAAGCATCTCCAAGTTTTATAATAGCAGATAGTTTAGATACTACCATTTTATTTTTAAAAGAAAGTTTTGCATAAGTGTAATCTGATTTATCGGGAAGTAAATCAGCATGATATTTTGCAATATTTGCGATTACTTCTAGTTCTTCCATACTTAATCCGGCAATTTCTAAGTTAGAAATGATATTAAAAGAATGAGTTGTATGAGCATTTAAATTTATATATTTTCCAGAATCGTGTAAAATACAAGACACTCTAAGTAATAATCTGTGTCTTTGATTAAGTCCGTGAATATTTTTAATGGCATCAAATATTAATAAAGAATGGGACAATAATGCATTTGCATGAGGTTTATCATAATTAAATCGTAAAGCAGCATGACGGGCTTGATTAATAATATCATCATAAAAATCTTGATCTAATTGTCTATATAAATTAGGGTGTAGGTTTTTAAATCCTATAAAATCACAAAGAGAGATATCATAGCCCACAAAACTATCTGCATTTGAAAAATCCATCAAGATTTTAAACATAGCCATTGAAGGAACTAAAGTTTCGGCTAAATCTGTAGAGATGTTATAGGAATTACTTATTTGTTCTGGAGTTAATTTTTTTATAGTATTATATAATGTATTATAAGCAGTTTTAGAAATCTTAAACTGAGTTTTATTTATATTTTCTCCAAATAGTTTTGCTATTAGAGATATTTCTTTACCAGTGGCAATAAAGTCATTTTGTTTATTTCCTTTTATTAAATCGCCTAATACATCAATATATGTATTAATGTATTGTTCAACAATAACATGGAATTTTTTAGTATATTCTTGAATGGGTTCTAGAATTTCACTAAGTTTTAAAGAACCAATACGTATATTCTGAGAATATTTTATTTTTCCTTTTTCAACAAAGGAAACACCTAAGGAGCCTGAACCTACATAAGCAATAACTCCATTTTTTACTTTACCTTTTACAATTCTTTTTATTTCTTTATAAATAAAAGTTTTTTCCTCTAAATCATCTAATACTATAACTTCTAACCCGGTTCTTAGTTTAACTAACTCTATAACATAATCTTTATTTAACGCTTCTCTAAAGGCGGTAGTAGCATAAATACTAATTTTGTTTATGCCATAATCATTTGCCAGCTTTTTGTATGAAGTTAAAATTTCACATAATCTATCTACTTTTTCAAAAGAAATTTCTTTATGTTTAAAAGTGTCATGTCCAAGATAAAGAGGCAACTCAATATGTTCAAGTTGTTTTATCTTGCTTTTTTTATTTTCAAATATTTTCATTCTTATATTACTACTGCCAATATCAATAACAGCAGTTTGAAATTTTGCCATAAAGTCACCTTAACTCAAATATATTAATATTATATCACGAAAACACGATAGTATATGTTAAAATGTAAATATGAATCAAGTAATTATAGGCATTGCAGGTGGCTCAGGCTCTGGAAAAACAACATTAGCAAAAGGAATTAAAAACATGTTAAAAGAACATGCGATTATTATTGCCCATGATTATTATTATAGACAACATGCAGAACTATCATTTGAAGAACGTAGTAAACTAAATTATGATCATCCTAACACTATTGAAACTGAACTTTTAATTGAGCATTTACGCCTGTTAAAAGAGGGAAAAGCGATTAATAGACCTATATATTCATTTGTGACACATTTACGATTAGAAGAAACAATATTAATAAAACCTACTAAAGTTATTATATTGGAAGGTATTTTGTTACTAGAAAATAAAGAATTACGAGACATGATGGACATCAAAGTATACGTAGATACAGACTCAGATATACGTTTAATTAGACGTATAAAAAGAGATGTTAACGAACGTGGTCGTAGTTTAGACTCGGTTATCGAACAATATTTAAAAACAGTTAAACCAATGCATGAACAATTTATTGAACCAAGTAAAAAGTATGCTGACTTAATTATCCCTGAAGGGGGCTATAATAAAGTTGTTTTAAATATATTAACAGAAAGACTAAAAACCTTTCTTGACGATTAAAAGGAATTAATATAAAAGTGGTAAGAATTAAATAAAAATGATAAAATATAATCACATATAAAAAGGATGGTGTAGGGAATGAAAAAATTTTTAAGTATTCTTTTATCTGTAACGTTAATATTTGCAATAATGATTCCAGCTAGAGCTGCTATTGAAATGGATAAAATTGAAGTTATTGCAGATTCTTTTGACAACACAGTATTTGCCGAATATCAAAAGGTTATTATAAAAAGTGATACAGTTAACTTTAATGATATAGAAGGTGAATTAAATATTTATTTGGCTGAGACTACAAAGGAATTCATAAGAAATATATTAATTATAGACAGTAGTACAATTGAATTTGAAATGACGACGTTTAATGTTCCTATTGGCACATATAGTGTTGTTTTAAATTACAAAGAAAATAACAGTACAATGCAGCAATGGGCAGGAAAAGCGATTATTGTAAAAGAGGGACGTTTTGTAATTGAAAATGAACCGCTTACTGCTGATTCAATATTAACACAAGGAATTACAGCCAAATTTTATAATGTTGATATTGAAAGTGAAGTAACGGCGATGATTGATGGTACAAAAGCAAAATGTACTAAAATCACCAATAGAATCTTTAAAATATATCCTACAGGAGACCAAATTTTAAACAAAGATAATATTGAAGTTAGACTTATAGTGCCTAGTGGAAATTATACAAAAAATTTAAGAATAATAAAAGATGAAGTATATTTAGAAGAAGAAATATATTCAAGAGAATTACCTCTTTCTTTTTATATAAATTCTAAATCTATTGAATTCCCATTAAATGATGAAGATATAAGTGTTGTTATTACAGGACACGGAAGATATATTGATATAAGTGATATTAATGCATATAACAATCATAAAATAAGAGCATATACTAAATTACCTTTGGCTACAGGAACATATAATATGGCTATTACTTGGGAAGGCACATCACAAGTATACAACATGACTTTTGATGTTGTTAAACAGGTATTAAAAGATAATTATGATTTAGATCAAAGTATTTTGGACTTTTTAAAAGTAGATGATAAAAATATAGAACTAACCTTATTTGATAATCAAGTTTTTAGATATGTTAATAGTCAAGCAAAGGCAATAGATTTAACACAATATCCTTTTGAATATTTTGAATTAGATTTACGAAATAGTGGATTGAAAACTTTATTGGAAAATAATTTAGGCCTAACTATTAATTTTGAAGATTATCAACTTATTATTCCTAAAGAGGCATTAGCTAAAATTTCTACAAAAGATGGATATATCGTTGTAGAAAAAATTAATGAATTCCCAGATATTGATGCAAAATATTATGAACTTTCGGACAATTTATATATTGATAGTAATATTATAGGGTTAAAAATTTTTGGCGCTATGAAAAGCAATGTGAAAACATATGAAAGTGTAGAAACATTAGTCAATAATACAGATTTTGTGCTCAATGTTGAAAGTGCATATGTAATAAACGATAAAATATATTGCACATATAAATACACAGGCACATATAAGTTTGTAGTTAAAGCAGCTACTTTTAGTGATGTTTCCAATTCATATTGGGGTTTAAAGTATATTTCGCCATTGGTTATCACAGGTATTATTAACGGAATGGGTGATGGTACATTTTTACCAGAGGGACAAATCACGAAAGCTCAATTTGCTAAGTTGATGGCAACATCTATTGATATATCATCAGAAGATGGATTAAGTTATTTTCAAGATATATATACAACAGATTGGTATTATAAATATGTTTCTGCTTTAGAAAATGCAAACATAGTAGAGGGTGACTTTTTCCATGCAGATAGTTATATTTTAAGAAAAGATATGGCCGTTATGGCAATGAAAGCTTATGCATATTATACTGGTGAAAGCTTACAAGGTTTAGCTAATAAAAGTACAGCGCATTTTAACGATATAAGCGGATTAACGACAGAAGAGCAACAATGTATTTTTGCAGCACAGTATTTAGGTGTTATTGAAGGAATGAACGATACAACCTACGCACCTAATAATACAGCGACAAGAACACAAGCTGCTACAATTACTTATAGACTTATGAAAATATTAGATTTAATATAAAATATATATAACGAAAAGAGATTTCTAAATAAAGAGATCTTTTTTTTTATAAATTATATAAAAAGGAAAAAAGCAATGCAAAAAAAACTTCATATTAAAACAAACAATAAACAGGTTAATAATTCTATTCAAATAGCATTTAACGACATATACGGAAATATTAAACAATTAAAAAGCCCTTTAGACCAAAAACAAAAAAAAGTACTTATTGCAGGTGCGGACTATGATAGACCTTGGACAAGAGACACCGCAATAAACATTTATAATGGATTTTGTTTAATGGATAAAGAAATTGCTAAAAATACTTTACTATCAGTTTTAGAAAACATAAATGAGCAAATATATATAGGAGGACAATATTGGGATGCTATTATTTGGGCACTTGGAGCTTATCAATATTATCTAGTAACTAAAGATAAGGAGTTTCTTGTTACTGCATATAAAGCTATTAAAAACACATTAAAAGAACGTGAAACAAATGAATATACAAAAGAATATGGTCTATTTAGGGGTCCAGCAGTTTATGGAGACGGAGTAGCGGCATATCCTTTGATATATGGATATTCAGGAAAATTTAGTAGCATTTTATATTACCCAAAATTTAATGAAGATAAATGCTATAAAGAAGGCTTTGGAATACCTATGCACGCTCTTTCAACAAATATTGTTTACTTGTTAGCTTATCGAATAATAATACAAATAGCTCAAAACTTAAACAGTAGTGATAATATTAAAATATATAAAGACAAAGAAACAAAACTAGCAAAGGCCATAAAGAAACATTTCATATACGCTAATGAAAGGCTAAAGTATATTGTAGGAAATCTAGGTGATTGTATAAGACAAGAAGGCTTAGGAATTGCATTTGCTTCTATGGCAAATATTGTTGGCAAAGAAGCCTTTAACCATTTACATATTTCCAATAGTGGTATTCCTTGTTTATTTCCTAACTTTGCCAGATATAATATTGGCAATGAATATGGACGACAATCAGGTACTATCTGGCCGCATATTCAAGGGTTTTTTGCAGTAGAAGCTTTAAAAAGAGAAAAGTACCCTATGTTTGAGTTTGAATTTAATAAATTAACTGAATTTTCAAATAGAGACAAACAATTTTATGAAATTTTTCATCCTGATACAGGAAAAGTTTATGGTGGAATACAAGAACACAGAACTGTCGAAGGAGTAAAAAAATATAAATCTTGTGAACATCAAACATGGTCTGCAACAGCATATTTATCAATGATTCTATATGGATTTGCAGGAATAGAAATTACGCAGGATAAAATTAGTTTTAAGCCATATTTAAATGACCAAATTAATAATATATATATAGAAAATTTAAATATAGTAAAGGCTAATATAAATTTAAAAATTAAAGGAAAGGGGAATACTATTAAAAGCTTTCAAATTAATAACCAAGAAGTTAATTCAAACTTTATTGATAGTAATTTAGAAGGAAATATTGAAATTAGTATTATGATGGAGTAAAATGCAAAAAATTTATTGGCAAGCACATAGAGGAGGCGCATATGAAATGCCTCAAAATACAATTGCATCTATAAAATATGGTTGGGATTTAGATGCAATTGTTGAAGTAGATATACGTACAACAAAAGATAATAAGATAATAATATTACATAATAACACATTAAAAGACACTACTAACGCACCAGAAGAATATTGTGACATTGATGTAAAAAATCTTACATATGAAGAAATATATCAATTTGATGCAGGAGTTACTTTTGATAAAAAATATAAAGGAGAAAGAATTCCTCTTTTAACAGATTTATTTAAATTAATGCAACAAAATAAAAAAAGACAGTTATATCTTGATTTAAAAGATGTTAACTTAAAAGATTTAGCCAACTTGATAAAAGAATATAAAGTAGAAGAGCAGTGCATTTTTTGTCATTGTGATATTAGTAATTGTATTGAAATAAAAAACTATGTAGATATAAGATGTATGCTATGGATTGGTGGAAGTGAAAAAGAAATTATAAATAAATTTGAAACTATTAAAAAAAGTAAGTTTTTTGGAACCAATCAGGTACAACTTCATTTAAACAGTCAAGATAAAGAAAAAGAATGGATATATGATTTATCAATAGAGTTTTTACAATATGCGCTAAAAGAAACAAAAAAGTATAGCATAGATTTAGAATTATTTCCTTGGGAAATAAAAGAAAATAATATAAAAGAAATGTTGGACATGAAATTCACTTGGTTTTGTACGGATTATCCAATGCAATTTCGAACAATATTAAAAAACTATTTTAAGAAAGAAGTTTAAAATGAAAGTACAAAACATGACTATAAGCGAACTTGCAGGCTATTCGTTTAACTGTGAATGTGGAAGAACACATACAGTAGAGGTAGAAAAGGTAATTGTTAGTGATAACGCAATAAACGAAACAATAGAATTTTTGAAAAGTAAAACAACAAAGAAAATAATGATTATATGTGATGAAAACACATATAAAATTGCAGGAAAAGTTTTTAAAAAAAAGATAGAAAACTCTGAAATATATATTATTAAAGAAAAAAACAAATTACATATAGCTCCTAATGAAAAATTTGTTGGTGAGGTTTTA
>Ga0256913_10001841_pt1 | contig 10845 bp, 8 predicted proteins | sample Axial_MatmetaG_FD_185970 | JGI IMG/M metagenome (GOLD analysis project Ga0256913, IMG submission 185970) | Deep-sea worm associated microbial mat communities from Axial Seamount, Juan de Fuca Ridge, Pacific Ocean - Axial_Mat | ecosystem: Environmental > Aquatic > Marine > Oceanic > Microbial...
CGAAGAAAGATTTTCAATTATCAACTTTTACCTCGAACTGGCAAAAACACAGGTAATAAAAGGTTATTTCGACGATTCGGATTTATGGATGGATGTGGGCAAACCGGAGCAACTGGCGGAAGCGAGAAAGTTGTTTCTTTAAATTTTGTTACCGGATCTTGATACTAATTACTCAATCTCTTTCCATGCCGAAATTCCGGAAAAGGCATCGCCATCTTCGTCGAACAGGCTTTTGCCGGAATAGTCGATTTTTGTTTGTGGAATATCCAGAATATCGGGTTCGCAGTAAAAGATGGTTTTTACACGGGGATGTTGTTTCATTATTTCGGCCAGAGCAACTAAAAAATCGTGTTGACCTTGTTCGGTTGGTTCAAATGGTTCGGTAAACCATTCCGATGGTTCGGGGTACCAGCCTTTTGCATAATAGGCTGTTTCAACAATCGAAAAATCTTGTTTAAATTGGTTCGAGAGAAACAGAATATTCGACTCTAACTCGATAAAAGTTCCGTGCCACCACGGGTAGTAACTTACGCCAATTACATCGAAATCGACACCGTTGTCGATAATGTTTTTATAAAAATTATACGATGCATCCACGTTACCGCCGTTTGCCGCATGAATCATAATTTGAATCATTGCACCGTTTTCTGCTTCACGCACCCCGCGCACGCCGGCTTTTAACAGAGCCGATAAATTGTTCCAGTTTGTAATGTTCGACTCAGTCCATAATTTTCCGAACGGCCAAAGCATTCCGTTATTTATTTCGTTTCCAATTTGTACCATGTCGGGAGTTGCACCGGCCTTGTTCATCGCTTCAATTACACTTTTTGTATAGTTGTAAACACTGTCTTGTAATATGTTAAATGAAATATTTTCCCAGATAGCGGGAATTTTCTGGTGGCCTGGATTGGCCAGCATATCGGAGTAATGAAGGTTAAGTAAAATTTTAAATCCTGATTGTTTTGCATTCTGAGCCGATTTTATGGTGTAGTTTAAATCGTTGCAAACCGGGCCAACTCCGCTTGGTGTATGTAAAAGCCGTAATCGTGCCCAAGTGTATCCGTTCTCCTGAAAAATTTCGTATCCTTCTTTTACAACTCCATTAACTTTATATAAACCACCGGCATCTTCCATTTTTTTCAAAACCGAAAAATCGCCTCCAAATTTTAGAACAATTTTTGGCTTTTCATCATCGTCTCCTATACCGAAAAGAGAACACGATACGTTCAGGAGTATTAAAATCAAAAAGTAGCCAAAAGTCTTCATCCCCAATTTTTTTTTGAAAGATAGTAATTTCGGATAAAAAGATAACTATATCTTGTTGATTTTCAAATAGTGTCATCGGTAAAAATGATTCAAAAAAGAAATTCACAAACATTTTTCCCTTTAAATATTTGGCTTGCAATTGTAAAATATGAATTGCAGTATATATTTATTTGTTATTTTTTGTAAAATTATTCGACTGAAGTTAAGCGATAAGAGGAAAGTTTTACTATTTTTCGTTCATAAATATTTGCAGATATTTATATATAATTTAAAAGACTTAAAACTAAACTAAACTAATTATGGACAAAGGCTTTCATTGGTTAGATACTCTCGTAGTTCTTGCTTATTTTTTGGGAATAACAGGTTATGGAATATGGCTTACACGCCGTGTTAAAAGTAGCGATGGCTATTTTAGGGGAGGTCGGAAATTCAATAAATGGATTATGATGGCTCAGGGATTTGGAGCCGGAACACATGCCGAAAATTTTGTAGCGCAAACCGGTGCAAGTTTTCAAATGGGATTTGCATCAATCTGGTATCAGTGGAAAAACATGGTTATCACACCTTTTTACTGGTTGATTGCACCCTGGTACCGTCGAAGCGAGCGTACAACAGTTGGCGAAATAGTGGAAGACCGTTATGGAAGAGGAATGGGTGTTTTCTACTCGGTGTTCGCAATTCTGTTTTTTATTTTTGCGCAGGGTGCCATGTTAAAAGGAGCCGGAAAAGTTATTTCGGTGGCTACTTCGAACATGATTTCGCCCGACGGTGTAATTATAGGAATGACAATAGCTTTTATTATTTATAGCTTTTTTGGCGGTCTGGTTTCGTCGGCTTACGCAACATTTATTCAAAGTTTAATGATTATTGTTCTTTCGGTAATGCTTATTCCGATGGGGTTGGGCGAAGTTGGTGGTTTTGCCGGAATGCGCGAAACCCTGCCCGAAAACTTTTTTAATCTGTTTAGTGCCGAAACCGGTATCGGGGCATTTACAATTTTAATGTTAGCCGTAAATGGCGTTGTTGGTATTACGGCACAACCACACATGGTTTCGATGTGTGCAACCGGAAGTACAGAGCGGGCAGGAAGAATAGGACAAACTTACGGTTCGTTTGTAAAACGGGCGGTTACAATTGGCTGGGCACTTACCGGATTGATTGTTGCTGCGTTGGTTATTCAAAGCGGACAAAATCTTGAAGACCCGGAAATGGCTTTCGGATTTGCAACAAAAACACTGTTGTTTCCCGGATTATTGGGCTTAATGGTTGCTTCAATTCTTGCCGCAAACATGTCGTCGGCATCTAATTTTATGGTAAATACCGGCGCACTTTTCACTCAAAATTTCTATAAAGGATTAATCAATAAAGAGCCAAACGACAAACAGTTGCTGTGGGTTGGCCGCATTTCGAGCTTGTTGTTGACATTGCTCGGTGTTGTTTTTGCCTTTTATGTAAAGAGTGTATTGCACGCATTTTTATTTATTGAAACCATTGCCGCTTTTATGGGGATTATGATTTTTGGCGGAATTTTATGGAAACGTGCCAACCGATACGGAGCAATTGCAGGAGTTGGAACAGCATACATTCTCTATTATATTTTGAATTATATGAATACCGGTGTTTTCGAAATTGTTTATAAATGGGAACCGGAGCCGTTTGGCTGGGCAATGCTGGCCGGGTTTGTTATGTTAATTCTGGTGAGTTTAGTAACTAAACGAGAAGCCCCGGAACGTATCGATAAATTTTTCGATAATATGATTCGTCTTTCGGATGAAGAGAGAAGGGTGAACGGACAAAAACCCCTGGCAGCAGAACTGGGGCACGATTTGTTACTGCTCGATTTGCCGTCGTGGTTTACCGCCGAGCGTTGGAAAGGTTTTGCAAAACGCTATCGCGAAGACTGGACCGGATTTTTGTATGCCTGGCTGTTTGTAGGATTCCTGCTTTTACTGGCCTGGGCAGTTTTGCAAATTCATTAATATTTTGAGATGAAACGAGCATGATAAATAATTGTCTCATAACTTGTCCCGACTTGGCGGGAGCGAAATGATTATAGAGCGAGTTCCATCGAATAACCTTATGAAAATAAAAATTGTAATGAGATGAAACGAATAGAGGGTTATTTATATTCAAATAATAAACCGGTTGCCATTGAATTTGAAAATGGTGTCATTCAAAAGATTGAAAATATTGAATCGGTAGACACCGGTAGTGGGAGTTTTATTGCTCCGGCTCTGATTGATAACCAGATAAACGGTTATATGGGAGTTGAATTTTCGAAACCCGATTTATCGGTTGGAGATATGCAGATGGTTGTTGCCGAATTGCAAAAAACGGGCGTGGCAACTTTTATGCCTACTGTAATAACCGGGTCGCGCGAGTCGTTGGTGAATTCGTTTACCAACCTTGCCAAAGCACTTAACAACCCCGATGTTTCGGTTTCGGTTCCGGGGTTTCATCTCGAAGGACCGTATATTTCGCCCGAAGCGGGTTATCGTGGAGCACACAGTTTAGAGCATGTTCGTCGGCCCGATTGGGATGAATTTCAGAAATTAAATGAAATTGCCGGCGGGAAAATTTTACAGGTTACACTTGCTCCCGAAGTTGACGGTGCAATCGGTTTTATAAAAAAATGCGTTCAAAACGATATTGTCGTTTCGTTGGGGCACCACAATGCAAATGCCGATGAGATAAAACGTGCTACCGATGCCGGGGCAAAAACGGTTACCCATCTCGGAAACGGTTGTGCCAATACAATTAATAGGTTTAATAATCCGCTCTGGATGCAACTTGCCGAAGACCGGCTGATGAGCAGTTTTATTGTCGATGGTTTTCATCTTTTGCCCGAGTTGGTAAAAGTGTTTTACAAGGCCAAAGGAAGCGAGCGCATTATATTAACTTCGGATATTACAATGCTTGCCGGAATGAAACCCGGGAATTATGTCTGGGACGGAAAAGATGTGGTATTGACGCCCGAAGGAATTATTCGCCTCCCAAAAGAGAACGTATTCGCAGGCGCTTCGTTGCCCTTGTTTGTGGGAGTTGGAAATATGATGAAATTTACCGGTTGCGGATTAAAAGAGGCAATTGAAATGGCAACAAAAAATCCGGCAGAACTCTATGGTTTTGACGACCGGGCAATTATTGAAACGGGGAAACGTGCCGATTTAATTTTGTTCGATTTAAAAGACGATAAGCTGACAATTAATAAAACAATTGTTGCCGGTGAAGTAAAATATAATAACGACAAATAAGGAATACTTTGTTTTGGAGACTCGTTAGAAAGACATAATTTTTTCAGGTTTTATTGGAAACTAATATGAGTAGCAGAAGAAAATTTATAGGGCAAATTTCAACTATTGGTGTAATGGCAGGTTTGCCCGGTATTTTTATTCCAACGCAAAATAAAACCGATAAAAAAATTTGGGCGTGTCATCTTCATCTTTCATTTAATTTTGCCGCAGGCCGGAGTAATAAGCAAAGCAGAATATTCGAAACCGACGAATCGGTTTGGGATGCGGCAATAGAACGAATGGCAATGCAAGGAGTAAATATGGTTGTTATTAATCTCGATGATGCCGTGTTGTGGGACAGTCACCCTGAAATAGCGATACAAAAATCATGGAGCCCGGAATATTTACGTAAGAAATTAGCAGAAATCAGGAAACTGGGAATAGAGCCGGTTCCGTTGTTAAATTTTTCATCGACACACGATGCCTGGTTAGGCGAGTATTCACGAATGTTGTCGACTAAAAAATATTACGAAGTTTGCAAAGACCTTATTAGCGAGGCAATCGATATTTTTGAAAAACCACGTTTTTTTCATCTGGGAATGGATGAGGAGACTTACAAACACCAAAGCAAAAAATCGCATCCGTTCGACTATATTGTTTTACGGCAAAACGATTTGTGGTGGAACGATTTGTATTTTTATATCGATGTGGTTACAGAGAAAGGTGTCCGCCCTTGGGTTTGGTCTGATTATCAGTGGAATAATCCTGACCTATTTTATAAAAAGATGCCAAAATCTGTTGTGCAAAGCAACTGGTATTACAGCCCGAAATTTAATCTCGAAACCGTTACCGATGGCCAGCGAAAACAGATAAATGCTTACAGCGATTTAAACCGCGAGGGGTACGACCAGATTCCGACAGCAAGTTTTCATACCAACGACCGGCCCAAAAGTATCGGGAATACTGTAAAATATTGTAGCGAACATATCGATGACAACCATTTAATGGGATTTATGCAAACTTTTTGGATGCCCACTGTCGAACAAAACCGGGAGCGTATTTTAAAGGGTATCGATTTAATTGGCGAAGCAAGAACAAATTACATTAATGGAACATTTTAGTTTGAATGACAGGAGGGGCGTTTAAATTGCAATTTGTGTGGGTTTCATTCGGTTTGGCCTGAAGGATGAAAAATGAATTTCAAAAAAATAATTGTTTCGGGCAGAGAAGTTTCTATTTCGAATAGTTTTTGGTAGTTTTATCGGTTGAAACTAAAAATTTTGTTGTGTGAAACGAATCTAACCCGGGGAGTTTTTTCAGGTTGTTTTTACATGCAATTTCTCAATTTAAAATTTTACCGATGGAAAAGAAAAACAGGATTTTATCAATCGATGTGATGCGCGGTTTAACCTTGTTTTTAATGCTGTTTGTAAACGATTTATATGTTCCGGGCGTTCCCGCCTGGTTAACGCACCGCGCTGCCGATTTCGACGGAATGGGACTGGCCGACTGGGTTTTTCCCGGGTTTCTGTTTATGGTTGGGCTGGCAGTTCCGTTTGCAATTCAAAGCCGCCTGAAAATGGGGCAATCGGTTTTAAGAATATCAGGGCACATTGTTTCTCGTACCGTAAGTTTGTTAATAATTGGTGTGTTAATGTTTAATATTCACCGAATTAACCCCGAGCTAACCGGAATGGACAAATATATGTGGGCAATTCTGGTTTTTATCTGCATTTTTCTTGTCTGGAATCAATACCGAAATATTAAATCGCAATTCGAATTCATTTTAAAAGGAGTTGGAGTTCTTGGGTTGATTGCACTTGTAACCATCTACAGGAGTGGTACTCCCGATGAAATTTCGTGGTTGACTACCAGTTGGTGGGGAATTCTGGGATTAATCGGGTGGGGGTATCTGGTAACTGCATTTACCTATTTATTCGCAAAAGATAATTTAATAATAGCCGTGTTGGTCTGGCTCTTTTTTATTTTATTGAATGTGTTGTCGCAACTGGGAATGATGGGTTTTGTCGATTCACTTCAACCTGTTTTCGGAATAATTCTCGAAGGAAATGTTCCTTCGCTTGTTTTAGCCGGTTTGGTTTTTAGCCTGATTTTAAGAAAATTCAGTGAGGTGAATTTCCTTAAATTTATTGCTTACGGTGCAGCTTTGGGAGGTGTTTCACTGGGTGCCGGTTTTGTTTTGCGCCACTGGTTTATTGTGTCGAAAATTGAAGGAACACCAAGTTGGGCAATGATTTGTACCGGAATTAGTATGCTGCTTTTTGTAGTATTGTACGTAGTGGTCGATATTTTAGGAAAACATAAATGGGCATTTGTATTTAAATCGGCCGGGCAAAACTCGCTGACAACTTATCTCGCCCCCGACTTTTTCTATTTCGCAATCTGGATGGCAGGTTCAACCCTTTTTTATAAACAGTCGGGAGAGGCAATTTTTATAATACTCGGTTCGCTGGTGTGGTCATTGCTGATGGTTGGTTTTACAGCACTGTTATCGTGGTTCGGTATTCGTTTAAAATTGTAATCTTCTAAACGAATTTTATTAGTAGTTAAACCTATGGTACTTTTTGCCCATTGTGGTTTATTTTCTCAACATCGGGAAAAGCTTCCTGATTTCTTCGTCGGATGGGTGACCCCCGTATTCGCAAATCTCGAAAGCTTCGGCGTATTTTATCGATTTTGTTTTTTCGGCACCGTACCATTTTGTAAGCGACTGTTTTATCTTATCGCTGAGTTTTGGTTTTCTCCAGTTTTTTAGCCATTCCAAACGTTCTGCTTCGGTTTTCGGTACATCGTCGAGTTTTCCCATAGTCCACGGCAGCCATTCGAAAAATTGCGATTCGTGGGCAGCCATTCCATAAATTTTCTGATTGAAAGTTTCGGTAATATCAACGGCAATATCGGGTTGAAAAGGATTTGGTTTTTTAAACCTGTCTTCGGTATACAAAAAAACCGGATTCTTTTTTAGCGGCGGAGTGTCGGGAGCAATATTCGGAACAATAACCAAATACGCGGCATCCTGTATTAAAACTGCGGTGTTTCTGTGGTCGGGATGATAATCGTTTGGGCGGGGCCCGATTACAATGTCGGCATTCCAGTTTCTGATTAGCCTGATAATTTCCAGCCGAATATCGAGAGTTGGCATCAACTCTCCGTCGTGATGGTCTAAAACCACATATTTAACACCCACTCTTTTACCTGCTTCCTGTGCTTCTGCCATTCTTATTTTTGCCAGCTCTCCGCCACCTTTTTCAAAATGGCCGGCATCGCCGTTGGTTACCGAAACAAAAAGTACGTTGTGTCCGGCTTTTGCAAAAAGGGCTGCCGTGCCACCAGCATCAACATCGCAGTCATCGGGGTGCGCGCCAATTACAACTACATTTATTTTTTGCTGAGCAAATGACAAAGTTGTAATAAAAAGCAAGAGAACGAATAACAGGTTTAATTTTTTCATTATCTATTGGTTTAAGTAATTGTTTAAAAATAATACATTTAACCTTTCCGGGTAATTTAGTATCTGTAAAGATAAAACAATTTTTTGCGAAAAAATACGTGAACATTTGTTTATACAAGAAATCATTTTTACTTTTAATGTACCTAAAAAAACTTTAATTACTCACCGGGTATTTATTTATAAAGAAAAGGCAAACAACAATTTTAAAAATTTAATTCACGTCAGATTATATAATTTGTGTGTAGTAAACAATTTTATTTACAGATTTATTAACTTTTAAAATACTATTTATGAAAAAATTATCTACGTTAACAGTATTATTTTTAATGATTTCGTTGGCTGGGTTTGCCAATACATGGCATCCGCAAAAGATGAATCCTAAAAATTTCAGAAACTATTTGCAACAGTTTCAAAAAATGAATCGGCTGAATAAATTAAAATCGGCAGAGGTGACAAAACAATCGCTCGACAGTGTTATTTCGGAGAATGGAGCCAGAAATCTTTATGAGTATGATTCTCATGGAAATATAGTTTTAGAAGAGGCTTATTTACGAAATAGTCCTTCCGATCCGTGGATTGGACAATACAAAACTGATAATTCGTACGATGAAAACGGCTACCTGGTGGAATATCTTAGTTTTAAATGGGATGAAAATACAAATGGTTGGTTGAATGATGTTAAAGGGGAACTAAGTTATAACTCTTACCAGAAGATAGCTGTTATGATTCTTTATCAATGGGATGCAGATGCAGGGGAGTGGAAAAATTTGATGAAGTGGGAAATTGATAAATTTGATGCAAATGGAAATGATTTAAAATATTCAGGTTATATGTGGGACCCATCGGGGACATGGGTAGTAGCAGCTGGAGGAGAATCTACTTATGATGCAAATGGAAATATAATTACGGAAACCGGCGATAACTTTGGAATGAAATTCAAAATAGATTATTCGTATGACGGTAATGGGAATTTGATATTGAGTATAGATTATGAATGGGATGAAACTGGGGCAAAATGGATAAATTCATCTAAAACCGAATATACGTATTGTACCGATGGAAAAGACCACGAGGAAATTTATTATGTATGGAGAGATGGAGAACAGAAGTTTGAAGAATTCGACAAAACCGAATATGTTTACGATGTCGATAGAAATATGATAAAAGAAATTGCAACGCATTGGGGTGGTAGTAAAGGTTGGGTAAACTCGACAAAGGAAGAATATGTTTGCGATAATAATTATTCTGTTTCCGATTTAATTGTTCCGATGGATTGTGAATTTTGCCATAATCAAATCCATAAAGTAACTGAAGTAAGATATTATTCGTGGGACGATTCAAAAACAGATTGGGATTTCGGGGGAACGGCTGCTCTCTACTATTCGGAGCGAGATATGACCGTGGCAAAAGAACTGAATGGCGAAAGTATCCGGGTGTTCCCAAATCCGGCGACCGATTTTGTTACAATAACTTTGCAACAAAACAGTAATCCTGCTCAGTTTGAGCTTTTCGATATTCAGGGCCATAAAATTTTAGCAAAGGAAGTTGTAAGCAACCAGAAAGTAAGTTTAAAAGAACTTTCGGAAGGATTGTATTTTTATAACTTGTTGTCGGAAAACGGCAGAATTAGCGGTAAGTTGATAAAACAATAACTGATTAGCTGCATCGTTGTCTAAAAGCTGTTTTTATTATTTTGATTAAGTGAAAACAGGGGGCGATACACAAAGAAAGCTGTCGGGAGAAGTAGCCAAAATACTTTTCCTGACAGCTTTTTTTACACGTGATTGTATTAAACGAAAAGCAAAATAATTAACTCCGCCGGAGTTTCGTTTAAAACAAATTATAAATTTGTGCAAAATTGAATTGAATGGCATTTTTACCACTCTATAAATATTACATTTTAAATGGCGAAATAAAACCGGTTGCCGCGTTTGTCCCTTCCGAAAATGATGGAGGAATTTATGAGGTAATTCGCGTGGAACGTGGAGTTCCACTTTTTATTGGAGAGCATTTGCAGCGTTTTTTTAGTTCGGTAAAAATTGCCCGGAAGATTGCTCTGTATTCGAAATTTGAAATTATTGCATTTGTTAAAAAACTAATTGTTGAGAATGGAATTGATGCCGGCAATATTTTGATTTCGTGCAGGGAGAGTTTAAAAATATTTTTTGTGGCGCATAAATATCCTACCGGTAAAATGGTTGCAGCGGGTGTTGAATGTGGCATTTTATATGCCGAAAGAGTAAACCCTAATGCAAAAGTTTTGCAAACAACAGTACGTCAAAAAGCCGAAAAATTAATGTCGGAACATAATTATTTTGAAGTGTTGCTGGTTAATCGTTCGGGGCGTATTACAGAGGGCAGCCGGAGTAACGTATTTTTTGTAAAGGGAATCGAAATAGTAACACCACCCGGAAACAATGTATTGTTGGGAGTAACACGTAAAAAAACAATTGAACTGGCTCAGAAATTGGGTTATTATTTTTATGAACAGGAGATTGAATTCGACAAACTGCCTGATTTCGATGCGGTGTTTATTACGGGTACTTCGCCAAAAATTTTACCTGTAAAACAGATTGGTAAACAGTTGTTCGACCCGCAAAATAAAATAGTACGCGATTTAATTGCCGGTTACAATCAGTTGGTTGATGAATATGTTAAGCGGTATTTACCAAATTAAAAACGATTGAAACGAGCATGATAATATTAATCACACAACTTGTCCCGACTTGGCGGGAGGGGGATGATTATGTGGCGAGTTACATATGATACCTTTGAAAATAAACAATTATAATCATATGAAACGAGCATGGCAAAAATTGGCACACAGAAGGATGATTAATCAGCGAGATATCCGTCAGCTGACGGATTACCGTT